>Ga0315550_1000128_pt1 | contig 44785 bp, 38 predicted proteins | sample SalMarSW160190MG_2_FD_203100 | JGI IMG/M metagenome (GOLD analysis project Ga0315550, IMG submission 203100) | Salt marsh sediment microbial communities from the Plum Island Ecosystem LTER, Massachusetts, United States - Salt Marsh Sediment SW1601-90 ...
CTTTATAATATGAGCAATCCTCTTCTAAACGACAGTAATCAATACAATAAATCTTATTATTCAGCTTCCCACTATTTAATTGATTTTCTAAAAGCAAAAGGATTTTTAAAAAAGATAAATAAATTCAATAAAGCTCGAAAAGGTATTATAAAATTTTGTAAGAATGCTGATTTCACCCCAGTAGAACTTAAAGGTGTTAAAAGTACAATAACTGGATTAAGAATTCCTCAAGCATGGAGTATATTTTCAACAGGTTGTGTTTTAGGATATCCTTTTATGACTCCAAAGAAAGCAACTAAAATGTTATCAAAATTTAAAGATTCATCTGGATTAGTCATACCTTATGGTACTGATATTGAATTTTTTGGATATCGAAGCCCGATTGTAGACAGATTGCCCACAGAAGAAGATTTGAAAGAGTTTATTCAAAGCATGATGAAAATCAAAGATTTCAAGATGATACTTCCATCAAAATATCTAGAAGAACATAAACCAAAAGATTTAGGTTACATGAAAACTGGTAGCTGGTCTCCTGATAGGAGATTAGACCTTTGGACAAAAGACGAAGATAATCAAAAATTGGAACGGTTATGCCAAGAAGCTCGTTGGTATTTTGCTCATCTCCCAGAGACAGATATTACAGAAGAGATGTGGAAACATCTACTCCTTGCTGAAAATAGTGATGGACGTGGTTGGGACCCTCTACCAGAAAGACGGCTAGAATGCTTCTCTCATGCGTATGATGCGATTCATTTAGTAAAACAAAAATACTTGGACAGATACATTCGTAAAACTACTAAGAAATAAATTTCAAGCAACAACAATCTTTATATTATTCTATTCATAATGCTATTTATTCGTTTAATGCCTTTGAAGTTGGAGTAAAATGGAAATCGAAATATTTATTCATGAAGAGAATTGTGATCATTGTCAACCTTCCTTGAAATTCTTAACAGCTGTTATAAGTGCTCTTAAGACAGATGAAGTAAAAGTCATCGTACATCAAGTTAGTAAAAATAGAGAGTCAGCTGAGAAAAAAGGCATACTATTAAACCAACTACCAGCAATTTTACTTCCTTCAGGTTGTATTATCGCAGGTCCTCTTTCCCACGATTTAATAGGAGTTTTAGTATGTAGTCTACTCTCAAAATCTAAAGTTCCTATTCAATCAATTGATAGATTCGAACTAAGTAAAAAAGAAGCACCGTTGTTGATAAATTTAGCATCTGCTATGATTGAATATCAAGCAGCTTATACTTTGAGAAGAGATAGATCGTATCTTTTTGTAATTAAAGAAAATACTGACCAAATTCCAATTGAAAGATATGAACAATTATCTAAGAACACTAAAATGATGGTGCTAACAAACTTTGATAAAAAGCCAAATTCTGAGCTGTATGAATTAGGTTTAGATTCAAACGTGTTTTTAGGACATATCATCAGAGATAATATTATTCTTGCAGCAAATTTAATAATTTGGCGAGATAGATCAAACCACGTTAGTTATTTTCGTGTTAGAAAAGTTGAAGGGGAAAAATATGTAGGCACTTGTTCTTGTTTACTTGGAGATGGTAAACAAATGATAAGAGAGTTCTTCAAGCCCTTATTTTTAACATCCTCAACCATTGATGCTGGTGGAGTAAAAGGCACAGGTCAAAATAGGATAGTTGCCAATGTAAAAGATGTGAGTAATGATTTAGAACAATTACTTCGAAGATAAAATGATTAAATGTCTTATTTTAGTTTTCCAAAACCATCACATCGACCGAACTTAATCATACAATCCTCTGTCTTTGTTACATAATATTTACAAAAATCACCCATGATTGGTTCATATTTTTCACAGTCAGCATCAGGATTTCCAGTTTTATCTCCGTGTTTGCTTGGTGGTAGGGGTATGTCAGCCATTATATCAACCCACTTGATTACGAATTCTAAATACATTTTATACTTTTCCTTAGACTCTATTCTAACCTAAAATATAATGCGGATTAGTTCTTTCACAATTTGGACAAGTTTCATCAAATTTGCTCAGAGGGGTCCCACAACCACTACATTTGAAAGGTTTATCTTCCTTTTCAGATTTAGGCCTTGGTAATTTTTGTTCTCCAAACATTGTTTACTATTATTGAAGAAGTAGTTAATAATTATTACGAGAGAGGAAGAAGAAATTAATACTCATCCACAATGCTTATTACGGGACTACAACCACTTAATGTTTAAAGATACAGAACAAAACTGGCGGTTAATATGATAAAATTAATTGTAAAAATCGAAAAATTATTAGATTCTGAGCCAGAATACATGCTTATAAATAATGAACTCGCTCAGAAATTTGACATTCTGCCAGGTCAATTAATAGAGATTTCACCTTTTAACTTTGGTCTAAAAGTATATACTTCTGACAAGTATCCTGCTGATACTATAGGAATTTCAAGTGTCATTGCAAAAGAATATGGTATACACAAAGGTGATGAAATCGTTTTAAAAGATCTAACAAATGAAAATATTATTCACTTAATTCACAAAAAAATGAGAGGAGAACAGCTAAAAGAAGGTGAAATTTATTCTATTTTCGAATCCATAGACAAGAATCTTATGCATCCAACACAAATAGCTGTTTTAATGTCTCTATTTCAAGTACAAGGTTTAACTCTGGATGAAACTACTTCAGTAGCTAAAGCAATTATTAAGAATTCTGTAGTAATAAATCCAAAGAAAAAACCAGTTGTTGACAAACATAGTATTGGTGGAATTGCAGGTAATAGAATCACTCCTATTATGATACCTATTCTTGCAGCTGCAGGTTTAACAGTTCCTAAGGTTTCAACAAGAGCTATAACATCACCAGCAGGTACCATCGACACTGTAGAATTACTAATGCCGTGTGAACTTAAACTTGAAGAAATGATAAAGGTTGTAGATGACACAGGTGGTTGTATTGTTAGTGGTGAGAGTGTTGGTCTTGCTGATATTTCAGACAAAATTATATCAGTTTTAGAAACAATAAAAATTGATCCAAAAGAATTTATGGTTGCGAGTATTCTTTCTAAAAAAATCGCAGCAGGTTCAGAATATGTACTCATAGATTTACCAACTGGTAAAGGAGCAAAAGTTGTACATAGAGAGAATGCACAAGAACTAGGAAGTTTGTTTACTTCTATTGGCTATTCTTTGAAAATTAGACTGGATTGTATTATTAGTCCAGGAGATAGACCTATTGGGAGCATGATTGGTCCTGCTTTAGAAGCTAAAGATGTTCTTCGAATTTTAACTGATCAGTCTGGTAGTGCTGATTTGATGAGAAAAGCATTATCTCTCTCTGGAATCATTTTTGAAGCAAATAACTGGTGCCCTAGAGGGTATGGCTTTGAATTTTCAGAAGAGATATTAAAAAGTGGGAAAGCACTAGCTAAATTTAAAGAAATTGTAACAGCTCAAGGTGGAGATGAAAATATCTCTGTTGATGACATTCCCACTGCAAGTTATATTGAGAGTATAAAAGCTAATAGTGATGGAGTTGTTTATTCTGTTGACAGTTCAGCTATATCTACTTTAGCCAGACAAGCTGGAGCTCCTGCAGATAAAACAGCTGGTATCCATTTGAAAATAAAACGAGGAGATCGTTTCAAAAAAGGAGACACTCTATTCGAAATACATTCGTCATCGGAAGGGCGTTTAACCTCCGCTACTGAGCTAGTGCCAGAATTCCAACCTATTGATATGGAAAAAATGATTTTGGATATAATTCATGGACCAACGGAGTTGTAATATTTCGAATGTTGGATGAAAATAAAATAAATTTTCATTATCAAGCATTTTCTTCTCCTAAAAACATGAATATAGATCTCTATTTGCAGAAATTAAAATCCGTACAAGAGAGTAGCACCTATCTTCAAATTCTTGATCCAACTTTAATTATAAGTGAAAGACATTTGCAGATTGCAATTTATCATACTCTTAAATCATTCGAACAAAAACGCAATATTGCGAGAGACAAAACAACAGAACTCTTGTTAAGAATTTCAGGAAAAAATCAAATATCAGATGCAATAAGATTATATGGTGTCAAGCCATCAACAAGTATAATTTTAATAGTAGCATTCAGTGATCACATAAGAAATAATAAAGAAATAATTGAGAGATTTTTAAAATCAATTCAAATCTCCGATGAAGAAGAAATAAATATAAAATTCCCTTTACTTAGCATTAAAGAATTAAGTCAAAAATATCAGTGTGAAGAGAATTTAAAGGAAATTGAAAAACGAGTATTAGAAAATATGGCTGCACTTTCTGTTGCATAGATTAATATGAGGGAATCCATGCTTTTAAAAGCTGAAAACCCAATTCTCGATATTGTTTAACTATATCCTCTATCCTTTCTAGTTGTTCTCTTTCTTTCTGAGGAGAGGAGAAGATTATTGGTTTGATTTTATGTACCATACCTGTTAAAGAACCAATACCAGCTGTACTATATGCTTTCTTCCCACTCCCAGTCCTATATTCATAATCTGGTTCTACAAGAAGTTTGTTGTACCATAAAGGATGAGCAGAAATAATTTTGAATCCTTCAGATGATTGGTAAGAAACTGGATCCATTATATGCTGATTGAATTTTTCGATTGCAGCTTTATTAGGATGAAAAACATTTCTGCTGATAATTCCTTTAACATAGGTTTGAACGCTTTCAGTTTGCTCTATTATGTGGAAAGGTAAAATAGTTGAGACTTCTGTTATTGTAGCATCTATCTTATCAGAATGATAGATTTTATCTGCTGTATATATTTTACCCAGAAGATCTAAAGGTAAACATAAACCATTGATTTCGAGAGAATCTTCCAAGTAATTACCGCGATCAACTGCAAATTCAGAATAGTAAATTCCAGGACCAAATATAACTGCAATTCTTTCATCTGTTAATTCTTTGAAAGTTTGTGTTTCATCAGTAAGCATTACAATTGTATCTCTACGTAAATCCATTACTGGTCGATCTAAAAAAACACCTTTATTTGTTGTACCGATAAGTTTTGTCCAAGAAGTTACTATTAATAATGAATTTAGATTTCTAGATTCCATTTCTTGTAAACGCATACTTTTCTTGTTATTTTCAAGAGCAATTATTTCTTCATCTATTCGTTTTAGAACATGCTCAGCTTCAGGAAGTCTTCTTGGAAAACCTTCATCAGCCATAAATGCTATTAATTCTCTCAGTGGGATTTCTCCTGTATCAAAATCGTAGAAGTTTGCTCCAGAACCATAATATTGTTTAAGAAGCTGTAATAAATCGATTTTTTTCTGGATTTCTATGTATTCTTTTGAGTCTTCAACTTTAAGTGACATTGTTTAGCATACTTCCATAAATTGTACTGCAAGAACTGCTTTAGTTAATACATGTATTCATGTATTTATTCTTTTTGAGATATGTAATCATGATGGATAGTTTCCAGTCTCAATTAAATAAGAAGCACTTTCAATTGCAAACAAAAGAGAATCTTCAACCGAGTTATTGTTGAAAAAAGAATGGATAAATGCTCCATTAAAACAATCTCCCGCTCCAACAAATGTAGTCTTTTTAGTAAGATGTTTTGTTTTTAATTTAATTTGATTTTTTCCATAAAAAATAACTTCATCAGCTGAATGAAATATGATTGGTATATGAAGGAATTCATATAGTTCTTGTGGATTTTTCTGAAATTGTCCAGTTAAGCATTTTAATTCTCTTTCATTAAGTGATAGAAATTTATCCCCTTCTAACTTTTTCAATTCAGACAAAAAGATTTGAAGTTCTAGAAGTTTTTTAAAATGAGATATATCACTTGGATCAATAAATAATATACCATCAAAATAAGTTGTTTTTTGGTCTTTCAAAATTGATAAAGGATCTGTTTGTTTGTGAATATACTCAAGGACATCTGAAGTCCATAAGCTTAATACAAGAGAACTATTCCACTCTATTGAAGTTGGATTTAGTGCAATGTTACTAACTGATTTTAACGGACTTTTTCTGTAACAATCTATAATATCAGCGGATAAATGTTCAGTAGAAAGATAACTTTTTACTGAATTAAATTGGATTTCACCTTCTTGAAGATTAATTATACCAGTAAAGTTTACTTCTGCATTTTTTATTGGTTTGATTTTCAGAGCTATTTTTTGCTCTTTTACTAGATTCTCATATAATGGTGAAGATGGACCAACAAAGGTAACAGAACGACCGAAATTGGAAAGAGTACGACACAAATTAAAACCATTTCCACCAGGAATAAGATTGATGGAGGTTTGTGAATGGTGAGAACCTAATGGAGGAAAGTTGGCAATTAAAGAGCTATTGTCTTCATTAAAAGGCAGAATATTGATATCTATAAAAGTTGGATCAAATCCACCGTAAATCATATCCTTATTTTTTATCAATTGCTACACTCACATTTTTTCTAGAGTATCAATTCCCATAACTTCAAACAAACTTTCAAGGCATTTTGTTATTGAATAAACCAGCAAGATTCGAGTTTCAAGAATATCTTTTTCTTGTGCAATAAGAACTGGACAAGAATCATAAAATTTGTGAAATGTTGATGCCAAAGAATAGGTAAAGTTAGCTACAGAATCAGGTTTTTTAGTGTTGTAGGATTTAATGAGTATATGTGGTAATTCTTCAATCATCTTGATAAGATCCCATTCTATTTCTGTTTTTATTTTCAAGCTTACATTTTTTGCATTAGCAATAATTTCATTAAATTTAATGCCTTTTTCTGGAGCCTTAAGTAAAATATTTAATGCCCTAGCATATGAATATTGAAGAAAAGGACCGGAATTTTCATTTGGATCTACTGCTTTTTTAACATCAAATTTAATTGTTTTTTGAGGATCCATTTTCAAGATATGATATTTAACGCTGCTTGAAGAGACTTTTTGCGCTATTTCATCCATTTGATCTTCTGGATATTCTCGAGGTTTTAGAATTTCATATATTTCCTTCTGAGTTAATTCATATATCTCATCTGGTGTAACATATTCAAATTCTCTTCCAGCCATTTTCCGTCCTATTAATGAGACATATTCATAATCATAGTGCTCAATTTTATCTGCAAGTTCAGGTTTTCCTAAAGCATACAATGCAAGTTTGACACCTTGTTGAGCTAACTGCTGTTGTTTACTTATTACGTTATAACAGTAAGTGGCGTTAAATATATCCAGTTTATGCAGATGATAAACAATATCACGGCAAACATATAGTGTTATACCTTCAGAATTCACAATAATTAGATCAGGTATTTCATGTTTAATACCATATTTTTCCTTATATGATGTCTCAGATGCGATTTTATCACAGAGAAGAATTCTTGCTTCGCCCTCGTGTCTGAGATATCCTTTTTTACTCAATTTATTTAGGATTTGAGGAACTTCACCAGACCAAGCATAAGCAGATTCCCAATCATAATCATCAATGAATATATTTAACATCTTAAGCGTTTCAACATGTCCGGTTAAAACTTTCTCCGTTAATTCTCTAAACTGCCCTACTACACTCTTATCCTTACCTTCCTGATATTTTCTAACATATTCAGTTGTTTGAGAATTCAAATCTTCAATGTTGTCTGAAGTTTCCTTATACAGTATTTCATACAATTTAGGTAGACGCTTTTTAAGTGAAGATTGTACTCTTAGAAGCTTACCTAACTGTGCAGAAATTTTATTTTCAGCATTATCAATTCTGTCAGAAGTCTTTAGTATTTTCTCGTATTCTTTTACCTCTTCGTTAGTAAGAGCATATTTTGAGGAAATTAAATTTTGATTAGGATTTGCAGATAGGAATAAAATCTTTATTTGGTTAATTTCTAGCAAGGTATTCATAATTGCATATAATTTACCAATCCAAAGATCAATCTTTGAATCAGGGTGTACTTTGTTTTTTATTAACTGATATCCAATTACTAAAGGAGCTATTTGTCTTCCTAAGTCATTAACGTAGTATCTCACATTTACTTTAGCGCCTAGAAATTTACATAAACGTCCTATAACATCTCCTATAATAGAACTTCGAGCATTACCTACATGCAAAGGACCAGTAGGATTAGAAGAAGTGTGCTCAACTATAATTCGCTCTTCCGATAAAAGAACATTGGCACCATATTTCTCTTGTTCGAAAATATTCTGAAAGACTCTAGAAGTAAATTCCTCTTGTTTTAGAAATATGTTCAGAAATCCGCCTTGTAAAACTGATTTTTTTATGAAATCTGATTTGGGTAATTTTTCCAATATAAAATTTCCAATATCTTGTGGAGATTTATTCAAATCTTTTGCAACATTAAATAAAGGAAAACTAAAATCTCCAACTTCAGAAGATCGAGGAAATGTCCAAATAACTTCTAAATCTTCATCGAATTCTTTTTTTAGAATTTCAATTATTGATTCCTTGATTTCATCATATACCCTTGGATACATAAAAGCTAGACACCATTATTTACTGTTAAGGACTAGTCTTAGACACTAATTTTACCTATTGAGACTTCGGAAGTATATACTTAAACTTTCCTTCCCAAGGTTGTTTTACATAGACTTTTATTTACTAGAAAAATGTGACACACTAACAGATATATACTAGTGTTTAAAAAAGCAAACAAGCTAGCAAAATGAATAAAAGTGATAAAATTGGAAAACGTAGCGGACGTAACTTTTGAGGAATTTGAAGAGATATTACAAACAGAAACTAAACCCATCATTGTTGATACATGGGCTCCATGGTGTGGTCCATGTAAAGGGATTGAACCTTTGTTTGTACATTTAGCAGAACAACATTCTGATAAAATAAGATTTGTTCGAATGAATATGGATACAGAGTCAGCGTTTGCCCAGAAACACATGATTTCTAGCTTACCAACATTTGTAGTATTTAAAGATGGAAAACCTTTCAATTCCATAATAGGTGCAAAAAGGGATAAGTTAAAAGAACTTGTAGAAAAAACAGCTAAAAATAGCTAACGAAATCTTTTTTACGCTAAATTTTTAGGGTAGTTTCTTTCTTTTTCTATTAGACTATATCTAGTAAGTGAAAAAAGTGGCTTCTGAGCAAAGGAAATTTACTTTTCCAAATGGATTATATGAGTATTTGGTAAGAAAAGCGAATGCAGCTGTTAGTGAGCTGTTCATTAGTATTTCTTTTCCTGTTTTGGAAATAAAATTTCTCAATGCAAGAAGGAAGGGCAGTCAGAAAACTGTCGATTGGTTATTTGAAGAACTTTCAAAAAGAATTGTCCGCGTAACCAGAAAATATCAGTTAAAAATTGATCAGGTTTCACATCGAAAAGACATTATGATTAATTTTATCATGGAAAAGAGCTACCAACAGATAAACATAACAGGATATCACTACATACCGCTTAAATCCTTCGGAAATATTTTATCAATAGCAGTTTGGAGTTACATTGTATATATAACTGGGAACAAACCTAGTGAAAACGAAGAAGCACAGAGACTCCACAAAAAATACACAGAAAGTTTTGAGGAATTCAAAAATTATTGGAATAGAATGCCACGAAAGAAAAGACCTACTTATCAAAATTATGCATGTTATATTTGCGGAGAACCTGCTTTTGCACTCAATGTTTGGACCTATAAGACAAAAGACAAAGATTTAGAGGTGACTACACCTGTCTGTAAAAAGCACCGAGATAGGTTAGTGTAGGTTAATATATGAGAAGGTTTAAATTTTACAGAGAGGTTCTAACTTAATGATAAATGGCTTATCTCAAGATAAAAAAACAAGACTACTTAGTATTTTAAGAGATATATCCAGAGAGTGCAGTTTGAGTGCTATCGCAGTGGTTAGTTCTGAAGGTCAAGAACTTGCATTTTTCGCAGAAAAAAGTACAGATCAGGTCATAATGGCAGCATTAGCTTCTGCATTAAATTCAGCTGGTCAACAGACTGTAAACCAGATTAAATGCGGGAATCTTGACCAAGTTATAATTAAAGGAACAGAAGGTTTTGTTATTCTACTTAATCTTGATCAATTTATAGTTCTAGCAGCCTCCAAGGACATCTATAGTTTGGCATTAGCTATGAATGTACTTACAAAATATGGTAAAAATGTTTATCAGGTTCTTATTTCTTAGGTTTTTTTATTCTTATTAGAACAAAAAATATTATACACACTGCTATGGATATGAAAACAAGAGTAGGTCCCCATGAGTAATCTTCTATTATATAGACAGTCCAAGTTTTTGTTTCGGAAGGTGATCGTATGGATAACAAATATGTACCACTTGGTATAGGATAATTTTGAGGGGAAAAAATGAAACTATAATTGCCATTATTATAATCAATTATATCACGATAAATAATTTTTATATCATATGATTGCTCAGGCAAAGATTCCAATGTTAGAAAGAAATCCCAACCAATCAATGGTCCAAACGAGTTATTTGCTGATAGAGAGATTTCTACATAGTCAGTTTTTTTAATCTCAGTTGTACTAATTGAATATTGAGTTGATAAGTCTGAGATTGCAGAAGAATACATTATATTTTCGTATAATTTGTAATTATCACCAAAATATAAAGATGAAAACTTTAGTTCATAGTCTAATGTAAAATCATTAAATAAGTATGGGGAATTCATAAACATATCAATGCTATTAGCTGCTATAATCAAATTTCCTCCATTAGATCTCAGATCGGAATAAACAAATCTATTAGCAATAGTACTAATTGTATCATTCATTTTTAGAACTTCAAGAGGGGAGCATAATGAGAGAATATCTAACATATTATAGGATCTCGTAAGTGGATTTATAATTGACGATACATCAAGAGTTTCATTTTCAATTAAGAGAGAGTTGTATGTTATATTGAAAGAGTCTAAAATAGAGTTCAAACCGTTTAAATCACTAACTCTAGTTGGGAAAAGGATTAATGTTTTACCAGTATAAATCCCACCTGTTTTAATATAATTGAGAATAGATTCTTCATCATAGTTGGAGTAAGTATGCAATATCGAACTGTTATAATTGATAATAGAAAGGATTTCGTATTGATTCAAGTCTATATTAGCTATTCCTAAAGGATCACCATCTTTTGGTAATATTGTTGGAATCAAACCGAAATATTTTGAAATGGTTAATAGATTGTTCAAATTTCCATACATCGAATAACGAACATCTTCACCAATTTCATTACAATCATACAAAATTCTCCCTTTTCCTTCAACAGCAAAGTATGATATATCCAATTCATAACCAGTCAAGCCATCATAAAAATTCACTGGAAAATTATTGTAGCCTAAAATACCTTGAGTTGTAGCCATATCTACTAAAATATCATATTGGGCAACGTGTGGAAAGCGTGGTACATAAGTGAAACGTAGGGAAGGTTTCTGAGTATCATAATATTGCACCGAAAATGAATTTATGGGATTATTTACATAAACACTAACATAAGAACTATCGTATTCATTTAGATGAAAAACCTCTCTAGTATAGGGGAGTTGTTTTGGCCAGATGGTCAAAGCAGGAGGATCAATTAAGTATATTGCTGCTTCTGTAGCATTAATAAGACCAGCTCCTTGATAAATAGGAGGAATGGTTAATTCTTTTTTCTCACCCAAAGGTGTAAGTATTTGAGGTGATATATCATTCGATGTATCTAAAAATGAGGCTTTAATTGTAGATGATTTTTTATCAGGAAAATACGATTTCAATAAAGCGCAAACACCAGATACAACAGCGGTTGAATAACTTGTCCCTGATACTATCGTAGTATTTTGATGATTGTAAGCAGTTGTATTTAGTTTCACACCTGGTGCTACAACATCAGGCTTCATCCAAGTATTTTGGAGATTAATATCATTAAAAACAAAATTATCCATAAGAGAATCATAATTGATAGCTACTGGACCAGCACTGCTATATTCGTAAAGTATGAAATTATTATCGATTGCTCCTACAGTAATTGCTTTTTTAGCTATTCCAGGAGTTAATAATGTAAACATGTCGTTATAGCCAAATTCTTCTTTTCCTCTAGTATTTCCTGCTGCAACACAAACAAGAGTATTATTTCCAACAGCATTATCTACAGCTTCTATTTCTGGAGACTCTTTATCAGTTACAAATGTGCCTAAAGAGAGATTGATAATATCTGCATTGTTTTCAATAGCCCAGTCAATACCTTGTATTAATAACTCGATTGTTCCCTCTCCATTGTAATCTAAAATTTTTCCTATTAAAAAACTACAATTAGGAGCTACACCTCTAGAATATCCGTGAAGACCATTTGCTCCTATCAGACCAGCAACGCTTGTACCATGCCCGTTATCATCTTCTACATCCGCATTATTGCTGATAAAGTTCCAAGAATCAATAACTCTCAATTTATTACTCATAGTTTCATTTAATGCAAGATGGTCAACCATTATACCTGAATCAAGAATGGCGACTTTGATACCACCTCCATAAAAACCAGCATCCCACAAATTATCAGCAGAAACCATCTCAGTGAAATTTGTTATTTCTTGAGTACAATTCAGTACATTTAAAGAATATTCATCGTCTGTTTTGTATATCTTTGCGTTTTCCCAAACGCTAGCAATTATACCATCAGATATTAGCTCAAGTAATGTTGATTTCGAAAGAGTTACAACTACACCAGAATAGCTTACAAACGTATCGAAATTTTTACCGACTCGTCTAAGTATGTTGTACGAATCTCTTCCGTATGTTTTGATAAAGACTCTGAATTCATTTGTTAGATTTGATTCTATTATTTCATTCAATAACTGTTTTCCTTTGATAATATCTTTCAATTCTATCTTCTTATGTGGGCTGATAGAAGAGGTAAATTCTGTTTTTTGTGCGTACGATGAGTAAGTAAACATACAACAGCTAATAAAAAAGATAAACAAAACTTTCCTAAATTTAGGTTTTCGTAGCACAAGAAGACTAGTCTATTTTCATATAAAAATTTAAGCACTTACTCTCTACTGATTTTTCTCCATGCTTGTAAGAGCATCTTGAAGACTGTTCAAAATAATAGTGGGAGCAGTTTCCTCTGTTAAAGTGCCTAAATCAGACATTTGAGTCACTCCCGTCATAACTAAACATGTGTCCATCCCCAAACGATTTGCGCCTAAAATATCTGTTTCGATTCTATCACCAAACATGATAGTGTTTTCTATAGTAGAATTAGCTAGTTGTACAGCTGATTTATACATTTCAGGTTCTGGCTTTCCTATTATTAATTCTATTTTTCTTCCAGATAATTCCTCTAAAATTTTAATCATAGCACCTCCACCTAGTATTAATCCTTTTACTGTAGGGAAAGTAAAATCAGCATTTGTAGCAATAAATCTTATATGATCATAATTTTGAAGAAGATGTACAGCTCTAGTGATTTTAGTATAATTTAATGTTCGATCCATTCCGATTACAAGACAATCTACTTTAGCAAAATCAAAATCAAAAATATCTTCATCTAGACTTTCTTTCCAGTTATTAAGCACATTCAAACCAACTGCTCTTAATTCACTTTTCAGACCTTCCTCGCCAATAACATAAATATTTGCATTTGGAATATTATTAGCCATATATCTTGCTGTTAAATAAGAAGAAGTCAAAATATTTTCAGTTGAAATGACAATACCCATATTCTTTAATTTTAATTGAAAATCTTCTCGAGTTTTTGTACTGTTGTTAGTTAAAATAAAAACTTGCTTTTGTTTTTCGGATAATAGTTTAAGAAAAGCTATTGCTCCATCCAAAGGTTCAGATTCTTTGTATAGAACTCCATCTCCATCAAAGAGGAAAGTACTAAAATCATCTAGCATATCGATCAAAATATTCATGGAAAAGGATTATTTAACAATTATGAAATAATTACTTTAATCAAAATAAGGTGGAAGCAATTTCCAAACTTTTATTATACACTGAAGGAAATACATAACCATGTCATATGTCGAGAAGGCTTTCTACAAATATGTAAAAAACATTTTGACAAGTGGACTGCGTGTTCTCTTTAGTAAGAAGTATATCTTTTATACAGTTGCTTTTATTTTGATTTCTATAACAACAACCGTCTTCTATCTTATTAGGAAGTATACCACCAACCTGATTCCAGAAGTAGTAGCTGAGGTTCTAATTTCTATTGAATTATCTATGGCAATTACTTACATTATATTCGGTTTATTTTTTTCTAAATATCCTTTCAAATACTGGGTACCACCAGCTTTTATTGTGACTGCAGGAGGAGCAGTGATGTTTTTTTTCCTCCCTCAGATATCACCATATGTTGCTGCTATTAGTTATTTATGCTGGATTGTGGTTTCAGTCTTCCTAACATTCTCATTATCAAGAAACTTTTGGGGTGGTAAGGTTCTCGGTAGTATTATGTTTTTAGGAAAAAAAGCTGACGAAGGTACCATAGTTTTCAGTGGTGTAGTTTTTTTCTTCACGTTGATTAATACTGCCATGGCAGGTTATGTTACATATGATACAATTAGAAGATTCATTATTTCAGGTTATTCTTCAGAATCACTTACAAGCTTTGTTTTTATGCTAGTAACAATCTTTTTTGCAATAATTGCGATTATAATAGTTAATATAATCATTTTTGCTCTTGGCAAAACTGATGATGTATTTTACACAATCCTTGCATTTTTCTATGTATTTTCTTCTTTTACTCTTTGGAAATTAGCAATTTATACATTCAGGTACAGAGATTCAACAAAGATAATTCCATATGACAATATTGGAAGTATCATTGTAGCCTTATTTCTTATTTTATACTCTGTATCTAATTATGCTAAAAAAGTTAAAAGGATCGAAAAAAGACTAGATATAGAAGTTATCTTAGAGGAAGTGAAACCAAAAAAAAGGAAAGCTATTGAAGAATTTGAGGTAGAGAAAGAATGGGGTATGTTAAAAATACCTGGGTTTATGGGTCCTTTGGGAGTTTTAATGACAATAATGGGTTTAATTTTAGGATATCATGTCACTATCCTGCAATTTATTGCAACTGAAGATTTCTTTACTCAGACATTTTTCTCTTTAAGCGATTTAGTCGGTTTAAAAGATAAATTTGCAATTATATTAATTCCTCTACTCATAATTTATTTTTTGTTTACTTACAGATGGTCAGAGAGATTTCGAAATTATGCTTCACCTGAACTCTATAGATTCGAATTTTTACCTCCTTTTGAAGAACTTGAAGAAAGATTAGAAAGAATCAAACGAGGAGAAGATTCATGGAAAACTTATGCCAATATGGTTCTTAAAGAAGGGGTAAAATTTGGCATGAAATCAGCTGCTACGAAAGTATTTGTTTCTCCTACAAAAAAAGTAGCTGGTGCTATAGGAGGAGCATACACCAAAACGAAAAGTGGAATCGGAAAAATCTTTAGAAGAAAGAAGAAAGCAGATGAAAACTTGGAGGAAGGAGATGAATAAAAGAGATTTTATTTATCAATCTCTAGTTTAGAAATATATTCTATGAAGAATTTTTTCACTTTTTTAGCTTCGCCTTCATAATACTTGAAGGATCCAACAACCTCATGACCTCCACCTTCAACACCAGCATTAGGTAGTTTTTTCTGCATTAATTTTACTGCTTCAGGAAAGTTAATTTGAAGAGCTTTTGACCTTAAAATAATGAAATCTGGTCCTTCACCTAACGTAACTACTGCTTTATCCTTATTCTCATTACAATAATAATCAAAAACCAATCCTGTCAACTTTCCAGGATTAGGAAATGTAAATTTGTGTGAAAAAAGTTCTACATCAATAGTAACCAATAGTACGTTGTTTTCCAATGTTTTAACATGGCTATTTGGTAATGTATTCTTTAGTGCTTTGTCTAACAAACTTTTTGTCTCATTTCCAATTAAGTTAAACATATTGTTATGCCATTCTGGATCTGTTTCTACTCCAAATAATATTTTAATTAGATTGTAACCTTCTGAGTATCTAAGTTGATATACCTCAAAGTCAACAGAGAGACCTATTTTCTGTAAATCTCCAATCGAATATCCTTTCTTTTCCGCTAATTTTATATATTGATCTATTTCATTTCCTTCCACTCGATCCATTAAACCAGCAATAGCAGGCAAATGTTGTAACTCTTCGTGAATTTCAGGATATATAATTCGAGCAAGTTCAAATCCTAGCATCCCAGCAGAAAGCTCATATCCTCCTCCTACAAAATAAGGATTTACAAGTATATCAACCAAATCTTTAATTTCATTTTCAGGAAAATGATGATCTACAACAAGAATCTCTAAACCTAGGGATTTAATTTGTAGATAAGGAAATAAGGACTCTGTACTTGAGCCAAAATCCATACAAATATATAATGGAAGTTTGTCTCCAAACCTTTCTTGGTCTGATAAAGCAAAATCTAGATCCTTTGTTACGTCAATAACATCAAAAAAAGGAGGTTTATTAGGAAGACGTTTAAGACGGATTCGAATTGTATCAGCATCATATCCTTCTTGAAGCATGAGCTTCTGAATTGCATGTTGTACAGCAAAACCTGCAATTGTTCCATCAGCATCAGCATGATTACGAACATATATGGGTTGTCCTGTAAATACTGCTTTTCTAATTCTCTTTGCTACTTCTACTAAATCTGGCTTTAGTTTTTCTAGTAACTGACTCTTAATCGAGAATTTAAAATCAGCAGGTACTGATTTATCATCTAATGCTTTTTCTATTTCTTCCAACATTCCAACTGTTTCAGAAGTATTTAATTCTTCCATATCACTTACTTCAATTTGAAGAATTTCTCGATGCTTGTTGATTTCTCCAAAGACATTTACAACCATATCTTCAGTGATTTCAGGAAATGCTCTTTCACCAGGTCTTATAAAAGCTGCAGAGCTAATTGTTCCAGAAGGATCTACCAAGGTAAACCTTGTTGGTCCAGAAGTCTGAAGAATTGAAACTACTTTAGCGTTTATAGAGATAAACGAACCTTCCATACCTTCTTTTAAATCTTTAATTTGAAACTTTCTTACCTTACCTCTTAAGGATTCCACAGTATAATCGTCAAGATGAACAGGTATTCCGAACAATTTTCCTTGCTCATTTATGAAATTAATTCTTACGATAATTTCTTCACCAATATCCCAAGCATAATCTTGAGTGATATCTTTGGTTCTAATTAAGACGTTAAGATTGGGAGCTAGAGAAACAAAAACACCAATGTTCTTTACACTTTCCACTCTAGAAAGCATTAACATGTCTTTTCTAATTAGCTGTGAATCTATAGGAGGTTTTAATCTATAGACTAATGGTATTTTTCTATCCTCACATTTTGGACATAATCCAGAAGCAGAGGGAACAGTTAGAATTTTTCTACATGAACTACAATATTTCACTGTCTTTTTACCATTACAAGTTGGGCATTTTTCGCGAATGATAATTTTACCCTTTCCATTACATTGTTCACAAATATCTCCCCCCTCATCTCCACCTAGTGTGAATGAAGTCTTGCCTATTCCAAGACAACTGGGACATATCATTTTTTCTTTGATAATCTTACCATGACCTTTACATGTTGGACATGTTGAACTCAAATCATTTCACCTTTATAATACGATTGAAAAAGAGATAATGTATAGAAAAGAATTATGATATTAGTTCAATCAGGAATGAGAGCAATTTCACTATAATTTAGCAACCTAGTAAATATAAGATTTCCAATCTCAAGTTTAAGCTTATCAGGGTCCTCTGCATATCTTTCTGCTGCACTATAAATTTTCATAGAAAGTTCAGCATCTCCGAAGACATAATGAATGTAAAAAGCTAAATCTCGAGTCCCCGAAGATTGATCAAATTCTTCACAAGAACAAACATGTGCTTTTAAAACCTCAGGTTCGAGATTAGTTACACATTCATACAACTCTTCTAATGTTGTACAAGTACAAAGAACACCTTTGGTATGAGGAGAAATGAATTGGAACCTTGCATTAGGACCTTCTTCTCCACTGGCCATTTTTGCCAATACTTTCAGAGTTGTTAAATCCACAATTTTGACCCCAGTTAAATTTTCTTATCTAATCATCATTGGAGATAAACTTTGTAATAATCGCTTAATATTATGCTCCAATAATCCTCTGTTTTCTTCTTTTGTGGTTATTATTACAGCATAGTAGTCATCACCAATAGGTCGAAGATAAACTAAATGATCTCTTTCTTCTATTGTTACACTCATGAGAGTGAAATCTTTCATTAATTGTTGTAATGACTCCTTAGCCAATGAGAGCATTTTCTCACTTAACCATTGAATCACGAGTCTTTCAAATTTTTGCGATGATTCTGCTAAGAGCAAAGCATCTTTAGCATAGATAATCGAGCATCCTAATACTCCTTCAGTGTTTGATTCAAACTCGTGCAACATTTGTTCGATTTGTTGTCCAGACAGACTCATTGCATCCACCAATTCTTGGGTAACTACTAGAATTAATAGTATATCAATCTTATCTTTATTCTCGCTGATTCATAAGATATGAAAGAAAAGAGTATTTAAGCACAAAGATAACTGCTTAAGTTAGCTTTATTAAAATAATTTCTCAACAAAAACAGAAATTCTTTTGAGATGGGGAGTTAATGCTTCTAATTCTTCTTTGTTTTGACTATATACAATTGATTTTGTTGTCTGCTTCTCTGAGAGGTATATCAATACATAGTAAAATGTTTCATTTATTTGTATTCGTTTAATTTGACTTTGCAATCCTCCTGTTTCAACTTTTACTTCTGAAGGATGCGCTATAATATATTGTACCAATGGAAAGATATCGTTGAAAGGTTTTCTACTAAAAACAAAGGATATAAGTTGGTTTTCTTTTGCAATTGCAAATAGACTTGCTATAAGAGTTTTATAACCGAGAAAGAAATTGATCAAAGTTTTTTTTAGTGAAGTAAGCTTTTCCTGCGGGAGTTGAGAGTCTTCGGTTAGCATTTCAACAAAAAAATCTTCAATTTTTATTTCAGGAACTTGAATTTCAGGAATTACTGGAAGATCTACTGGCATTACTATTGCTTCATCAGCTTTTTGTTTTTTCTTTCTAATTTCTGCAACTATATCAAGTGGAATGATTGTATCTTCAATGTCTATTAGTGACTTAACTTGATCAATATCGTTATCTTCTATCAAGATTTCATATCTCAAAGCGATATTTTTCAAAAGAATTTGCTCATTTTCAGCTGAGATTTCTTCTTTAGTAATAACTACTAAAAGTCTATTATCAAATAACTTCCAAAAGAGGAATTTACATGTACCGAAATCAATAGATTTCACTTCTTCATGACCTATAGCATATGTATAGCTGTAAAGTGCTGATATAAAACCAAAAACGAGAACATCATCAATATTTAAGAAATCAACAAATTTCTCGTTAAATAGACTCACACCTTCTTCAAGAATATGGATTGAGTACAAAACGTCTTTGAACTCTGATAAATCAGCACTCATTAATTTGAAATAGGATTATAGGTTTTTTACCTTTATTATATTTCTCAAGCAGTAAAATCCTCTATTGATGATTGAGAATAAAACGATAATCCAATTGACTCAAGATTAGATTTGATATAATCGTCAGTTGAGCTAAAAAGATACAGATTCCTATTCCAGACATGTTCTAGCTCTTTATCTTCAAGTAAAACACTATTCTTTCTCCAATTCTTTCTCCTGTTTTTATAAATACCATAATCTTTTGAAAGGACAAGGTAACCAACGAAAATATAATTTCGCGATACATGAGTGAATCCTTTCCTTTTTAATTCTCTTTTTATTAATATCTTAATATAGGTGCTCAATTGGTCAAAAAATTTGTCCTCCACACTAGCGGTAACATTTTCATAGTGTTTGAATTCAAAAACGATATAGAAAGTTTTGTTATTGTAAGAACGTTTAGCCAAAATGTCGACTCTTTTATTAGCGATAATTCGTTCTTCCCAGACTTCAAAACTATTCTTCTTTAAAAAGGAAGCTATTTTATGTTGCACATCTCTCCATTCAGGAGTTTGTTTATCATCAGGATTACTCATATTGAATTTTCCCATTCTTCAAATTTTGCAGCTGTTTTATAATCTTTATTTTTCATTGATATGTCTTTAGCTTTCTGATAACACTCTTTTGCTTCGTTTTTTAGTTTAAGTTCCTCATAAAGAATTCCAAGATTTGCCCAAGATATCGCTTTATCTGGTTCAATCTCTATAGCTTTCTGATATGAAGCTATAGCTTCATCATAACGCTTCATCTCTTTAAGTACATTTCCAAGATTGTTCAAAGCTGCATGATCTTTTGGATTTAATTCAAGAACTTTATGGTAAGTTTCTTCAGCTTTTTTATACAGCGAAAGTTCTTGGTAAGCTAATCCTAAATTGAATTGGATACGTGGATCGTTGGGGTCCAATGATATGACTTTACGAAATGCTTCACTTGCCCCTAAGTAATCCTTAGCCTTCATCAACAAATCTCCAATTTTATTCCAAAGAGTTGCTTCATCCCATGGAAGATAAGAAGACACCATTTTTAGTATTTTTACTAATCTTTTATCGTCATGTAAAACTGTCAGAATAGAGGTGATTTTCTGTAGGTATTTTTGAACAGATTTTCCAGTCATAAGAAGCTCTTCATACATTCCAATAGCTTCATCGATTCGCCCCATTCGTTCATAAACTAAAGCTAAATTCTCAAGTATCTGAGTATTTTCTGGAAATTTAGATACTCCAATTTGTAAGACCTCTAAAGCATTATCAAATCTTTTCTTGGACATCAATCCATCAACGAAACTTAATATGGCTTCAGCTGAAGACATTAATTGTGCTTGTTTAATAAAATATTCATATTCATTTAAGGACTCAATAGTGGAAAATGCTCTCCCCACTAAATTCCAACATTCTAAACACATTGGATCTAATGTTAAAGCAGTTTTCAGAGCTTTTATGGTTTGTTCGTTCTTATGTTGTAATAAGAAACATTCTGCTAGCTCATTCCAATATTCAGGTATATCATTTTTTATCTGAACTGCTTTCTTAAAATATTCTTCAGCTATTAAGTAGTGTTGTCCTTCCATTGCTGCTTTTCCAGTGAAGAAAAGAATGACATGACTATCTGGTTGTTTGACTGCTACGCTTGAGAACAAAATAAAGGCTTCATCTGTATTGCCATTTGCTAAAGCTTCTTGACCATTAACAAAGTCTTTGTTAGCGTAAAGATTACGCAATTCTTGTTCAAAATGCTGACGAAGATCAGATGACATTTGCACTCTTCGACCTAATGAACCTAAAGAAGTGTGTTCTGGATAAGCCGAGGAGATATTAAGAATCCTATAAGCATTAGCTGTAGAATCCTTCTTTTCTTTCTTCGCAGATTCAAGAAAATCAGGGGGAAGATGAAGATAACACTCCATTGCCTTGTTATGCTTTCCTTTAAGAATATATATTGACATCAGATTTGCCCATGCAAAACGATTTTCTGGATTATATTTAGTAAGATAATCATAGATTTCTATGGCAAGATCATATTCTTTTAGCTCAGTAAGAAGATTACCAAGTATGAGAACTTCATTTTCTTTTTCATAAGGGAGGTTTTTTATTTCTTTTTCAATTTTTAACTTAATCTTATCAAAATTATCGGTGAATTCTCTTAGAAATTTATCATTTTTGAATTCGAAAAGACTGTATCCAGTTTCACCTGGAGGATAACTCGCATATATCTTATCAGTAGAATGAACAATATCAGAAGCTATAGTCTCCAATAGAACGGTTGTATTTTCCAACAATTCATCTATATTTCTAATATTTTCTTGAGTCATAGCTTCCCAACCAGACCTTTCCCCAGTTAGAAATTGTTTCTAAATGATTGCTTTTTGATTGTGAGCTAATTGTTAAACTAGCTCTTCTATTTATGTTATATTTAAACATTACTAGCTGTTTATAGCAGTCTAGTCTAAAGCTTTCCATTATTATTATGTGCAAAGTAATTTATAAATTAATGCTATTTACATTAAAAATATTTGTTCTTATTTGTTGAAACTAACTTAGTATTTTTTATGAATCACTTGTTCAAAACAAAGTCTTTTAATTTTACAAACGACTGTATAATCATGTTATTTGAGTTTTTAAATCGTTTAAAGAAGAGACTTCAATTCACTGAACCATTAAATGTTAATTCAGAACCTTTCAATCGTTTTGGAAGATCTTACGAAATATGTCAATGGGCTCCTTCCTCTTTTAATTCTCAAACAACCCGCTGTGTAGCTGTTACTGAACAAGACAGTGAAAAGGAAGGAAATAAAAACTCTGATAAAGTTCGTTTATCGAGATTTGATTTCTATCAAACCACTGAATCACATTACTATGCACCTGTAGCTCTTGGTATTTGGTGTGCTAATTGGGAGATGGGATGTGAATCGCTAGGAATGAAAGGACATTTTGCAGTTCTACCAAATAACGAGAATGATAAAAAAGCTCTATTACCTAAATATGGTGTAAGTTGGATTGTGGAGGATAGAATTTAATCTTCATAAGTACGTAAAATAATTTATCGAATAATCAACATACTCCCTTGACAAAGCTTATATTTCCTAGTAAGAACAAAGCAAAGAGGTTAATGTCTGATCATTTCTTAGATGGGGGAGAAAGTGAGTACTCTTTTTGTCCTAATTGTGGAAAGATTCTTCCTAGAGGAAGTGGTGAACAACAATGTTCTAAGTGTAAAAAAATCTCAAAAGCAATAGCTAAAGAAGGGTCATCTAAATCAATTAAAACTTCTAAGACAATTGATCCACGTGTTAAGGAAGAAAGATCTGGATTGGATAATTGGGAAAGCTTCTTTCCATATTTAACCATTAGACCTCTACAAAAAACAATTATGGAAACCATAACGCAAGATAGTAAAAGAAAAAATCATTTTGTTCTCCAAGCTGCAAATGGTGTAGGTAAAACTATAGCTGTTTTAGCATCTATTCTTCCAATCAGTTTTGCAAAAAATAAAACTATAGTATATTGTTGTCGTACTCATCAACAAATGAGTAGAGTTGTAGAAGAACTAAAGATGATCAAACAACTCAAATCTGTTTCTGGAATTGCACTTAGAGGGAGAAAAGAATTGTGTTTACATCCTATAATCAAGAAATTTGCTGTTGATTCAACTAATGCAGCAGATATATGTAGATATTTGAAAAAAGAAGGAAAGTGTAAATATTTTGCAAATATGGGTAAAAAAGATAAACAAGAAAAGATGAAAGAAACCACTCATAATCAAATACTTGATAGCTCTGAAATTCTAAATATTGGTAAATCATTAGAAATGTGCCCATTTGAAATATCAAAAAGAATGATTTCTAGCTCTAAAGTAATTGCAGCTAGTTATCAATACATCTTCAACCCTAGCATTAGAACTACAATTTTACAAAGCCTTGAAAAGGATTTAGGTGATATAATCTTAATAATTGATGAAGCTCATAATCTACCCTCAACAGCAGTAGATATTAGTAGCAGTACTCTTTCTAATTATTCAATAGATCATGCTCAAAATGAAGCTTTGAAATATAAAACTGGAGAGATTTATGATTTCTTGGAAGCAATGTCTTCAGTTTTACTTGAGGATACCAAGGATTTGAATATCGAAGAAGAAGTGAGTATGAATCCTAGTGATTTTCTTACAAAGGTCGAAAAACGATCTATGCAAAAAATTGATGATAAATTTATTCAAGCTTTAGAGAGATTGGGAGATTTTGTCAAAGAAATTCAAGCTAGTCAAAATAAAGCTCCAATTTCATTTACCTCAGCTGTAGCTAGCTATTTGGAACAATTACTTACAAATAGAGATAAGAAAAACTATGCTTTTTTTCAAACAAAAACTAGAACAAAGAGCGGTGATACTAACTCAAAATTAATATCATTATCCCTTGATCCCAGAACGATAACCAAAGAGATTTTTGACAAATCATATCTAACAGTTTCTCTCTCAGGGACTCTAGATCCATTTGAAGCATATATCTCATTAGTAGGTATCCCTGAATCTCATATAAGAACATTGAATCTGCCTTCTCCTTATGAAAAGGAAAATCATGTAACATTAGTCATAGACAAAATTTCATCAAAAATGGAAGATCGTATTCCTATTACGTTCATAAAAATGGTTGAAGTTATCAGTACTGTTGTAAACTCGACACCTAAAAATACTGGTATTTTTTGTGCAAGTTACTCCATTATGAAAAGTATTCTTGATATTGGTCTTGAAAGAAGTCTTTCAAAACCTTTATTCACAGCACATCAAGGAATGTCTTCTTTAGATAATGACGAACTACTAGAAGATTTCAAAAAACAATCTCGAAAAAAAGGAGCAGCTTTAATTTCCGTTTTAGGAGGAAGATCTTCTGAAGGAAGTGACTACCCGGGGGCAGAAATGCAAAGTGTAATAGTAGTAGGTATACCTTATGCAAAACCCACTCCATCTGTTCAAGCTTCAATCGAATATTTGGGGAGTCAATTTCCAACCAAGGGGAGAGAATTTGGATATAATATCCCAGCATTAACAAGAGCTTCACAAGCAGCTGGGAGACCAATAAGAAGTCTAGAAGATTATGCTGTAATAGTTCTTATGGATTACCGTTTTATCAGGCACTATTATAAAAAACACTTACCTAATTGGCTAAAGGAAAATCTGCATCTAGTTCAAGCTGAATCAAATATAATCGAAGAAAAGATAAAGAAATTTTATCAATTTCATGAAAACTAAAAAATTTGTTTAGTACTTGAGAAACAATTTTATTCTTTCTTTCTTTTTAAAACATATGAAAGTAATTTTTGAACCAGTTGATAATCAACAATTATTTAGTCAACTTGAACAAATTGCTCAAAGATACAATACTCAAGTTAGAAAACATGATATTGGTGAAGGACACATTATTTTTGTAAAATCACGTATTAAAATAACTGAAAAAATCAGAAATAACAAACATTCGATTCATGTTTGGGGTGCAACTGAAGAAGATATCACTTTTCTAAAACGATTCTGGGGAGATCCGGTACAAGTATTAAAAGAAGGTTTAACACCAGCACAATTTGCTGATGAACTAGCAGATATTCCTTTTGCAGAAAATCTGTCAAAAACTGATTTATTAAAAACACTTGATATTACTGATAGAGAATACAACCAACTTGAGAGATTTATCCAAAGAATGGTTCGAAGATCTAATGTATCACCTGAAATGAAAAAAGCTTCAGAGATATTAGATAAAATAAATTAGAGTTTTATTTTTTGGTGTCGACGATACATATTTATTAAGGGAAAATTTGTATGTATACTCATGCTAAGAAAAAAACATTTTAGTTTAATAGTTATTTTGTCGCTACTTTTACCACTATTTGCTACTTTTAATGGTGTCAATCAAACAACAGCTGTTACTCAAATTCCTAGTAACATAGAAGAAATAGTGACAAATGCTATAACAACACAGACATTTACTGGTACAACAAATATAACTACATTTGTAGGCCCAGATAACGCATATAAGGTTGTTTTAAGCTCAATTAAGAATGCTCAAACTTCATTTTATTTAGAGGTATATACTCTTTCAAGTGAACCTCTTGTTAATGAACTAATTAGAGCCCACAATAGAGGAGTTGATGTCGTAGTCCAACTCTCTGATGACCGAGTAAATAGTTATGAAGATGATTATACTGAGGAAGCAGCATGGAGATTATACGATGCAGGAATAGATGTCTATTGGACAAGTAGTTCCTTTACTTTCACTCATGCTAAATTCTGGATTGTAGACAGTCAACAAACATTTGTTTACTCAGGTAATTGGGCACCATCAAGTATTCCCCAATATGAAGGTGCTAGAACAAACAGAGAGATGGGATTAATTTTCAACGATGCAAGTATTGCTACTTATTATGAGAATGTATTCTTTGACGATGGAGCTATTTCGACAGCTTATACACCAATCCCTCATACTGGTTCTCTTCAAGCTAATGAAACAACAGGTACATACGAACATCCCTTTGATTACTCTACTTTTGTAGAATATGCAGAAGTGACTCCTATTTTTGCTCCAGATAACGCGTATGATCTTCTTTCCAACCTTGTCCAATCAGCAACAACAAGTCTTGATCTTGAACTACAATACATCAAATTTGATTGTGACTTATTGAATGATGTCATAGATGCAGCTCTTAGAGGTGTAGCTGTAAGAGTTCTTATTCCAGAACCAACAGATTCCGGTGAAAATGTAACAGAAGTTTTAATCAATAATGGTGCTCAGGTAAGATTCTTTCTAGGACTTGGCCATAATCATAACAAATATGTCTCTGTTGATGGAGAAACAGTTCAAGTTTCCAGTATCAATTGGTCAAATAACTCTATTGAAAATAATAGAGAATCAGGTGCAATTGTTAAGAATTCTAATATCGCTGCCTACTTTAAAACTGTGTTTGATTATGATTGGGCTAACAGTGAAGTTCCAGTAGGTTATGCAGCACCTGTAGCACTATTATCTCCAAAGACAGGTGGTATTGCTTCTGGTGATTATATATTCCAGGTTTCATTTGCTGTAAACACTTATACAGAAGGAGAATTATCTATTGATGGTTCCTCTGAACATGTTTGGTCAGCTCCTGATGGAGTTGTTAGCACAAGTGTAAATACAAAATCATTTAATGATGGTATTCACACCGTAAAAGTTGTTGGAACACCAACTGTTGGAGATCCGATTGAAGTAGAAACTAAAATTAACATTATTAATGCTAAAGATTGGTACGTGCTTATTACTGAAGTTAGGTATGATGCTATTGTAGAACCAAATGATGAATTCGTAGAAATTTACAACGATTTTGATTTTGCTGTTTATTTAGAAGGATGGCAATTTACTGACAATGAAGGAAAATACAATCTTCCTGTTGATGCACAGATAGCTTCAGAACAGGTTTTAGTGTTCTGTTCTGATAGTGCAGCATTAGATAATGCTATGAATGACCTTGGTATAACCTTTGGTGCTGCTGACTATGGATTGGGAGATATTCAATTAGCAAACTCAGGCGACGAGATTATTCTAAAAGATCCTTCTGGCACAATAAGAGATGGTGTTGCTTGGGGGACAGGTAGCATACCCGGAGTCGTTTCATGGTCCGGTCCTTCTACAGGAGAAGATAAGACTCTCCAACGTGAATATGGTAACGTTGATACTGATAATTGCAACAATGATTTCATCATTGCAGCTCCAACACCTGGAGAAAATCCTGATCTAACACCAGAATTAACACCTTTGATGGTTTTACCTCTCTTAAGTGTTGCAGCTTTAGTTATTGTCTTTTTGAGAAAAAAGAGATAACTTTTTCCTCTTTTTTTATATTTTTATATTGAAAAACCCTTTATTGTATAACATGAACCTCGCTAATCAAGTTGTTTATTTCTCAGATAGAGAACAAACATTTGAATCCATGATACTCTATATGGACTTAGATGCCTTTTTTGCATCAGTTGAAATAAGAGAGAATCCGAAATTAGCGGGAAAACCTTTAGTTGTAGGTGGAAATCCTAAAACAAAGCGAGGAGTCGTTAGTACTTGTTCATATGAAGCTAGAGAGTTTGGAATTCATTCAGGAATGCCAATTAATCAAGCGTTGAAACTATGTCCACATTTAACCATGGTAAGAGGTTCATACAATCTTTATGGAGAAGTATCAAAACGCATAATGAAAATTCTAGAGCATTATTCTCCAATTATGAAAATAGCAGGTAATGATGAAGCTTATTTGGATTTAACCAATGTTGTTGCAGATTATGATGAAGCAAAAAAATTAGCAATGGAGTTAAAAGACGATATTTATGCTAGTGAAGGTTTAACTTGTTCCATAGGTGTTGCTCCTAATAGAATTTTAGCAAAAATTGCGTCAGATTCAGATAAACCTGATGGATTAGTTGTTGTAAAACCTCTAGAAATTGCTGAATTTCTTGCTCCCTTAAAAATATCTATTATTCCTGGAGTTGGTAAAAAAAGTTCTGAGATTTTTGCTAAAGAGAACATCAAATTGTGCAGAGATCTTGCTGTAATTCCACATCAACTTGCTTATCAAAAATTCGGTAAATATGGACTTAAGACTTGGAAGTTGGTAAACGGATATAATACTGAAAACACTGAAGAAAAATTTGTGAAACATGAACGAAAGTCAATCAGTGAAGAACGTACATTTTTTGAGAGATATAGTTCTTGGGAAGAAATTTGGCATAAAATTGACTCTTCAATTGATACCATAATAACAAGACTTACAATGAAAAATATGAGTTTTAAAACAATTACTCTAAAAATCCGTTTCAAGAATTTTGAGACTTATACTCGAGCACATTCTCTTACCAGTTATAATACAGCTCCTAAACATGTTAGAATTGTGGTTAAAAAACTTCTTGAGGAATTTGAAAATATGAAACCTGAGGATATCAGATTAGTAGGTGTGAAAATCTCTAATTTAAGAAAAATAGATGACAACCAAAAAACTTTATCACAATTTTTTAATAAGATGGATTAGTTGGTAATTGAGAAAGGAGCTCGTAATGTCTAGCGAAATTCCCGATTGGTTTGTATTAAAAGATCCAGGAGACATTACAGTAGATGCTACTAGTTGGAATCGTTATGCGAATGCCAGATTACAACGCTTAATTGACGAAGATGTATGGAGTATTTCTAAACCTTCATGGATGAATGATGAAGAATGGTATCAAACCAAAGTAGAAGAAATTGGTGGTCATATATTATTAAGATTAGCAGTTTCTAAAGATCCTAGGTTAACTTCATGGTTGGTTGAAGTAGAAGGAGATCTCTTTGAATTCCGTTTTATGAGCAGTCCGAGTTTTGAACAAAAGGTCTGTGTGTTAAAGGAGCTCTATGATGAAGAAAATGTAAAAACTATAGAAGAGCTTGATCAGTTGTTTAAAATAAATTTATATCGACTTTTCAATTTGGCAGATGTTCCAGTTAAAACTAAAAGACAACCAAAGAGTAAATATGGAACTCTTATCAAAGATCTAGATCGCAGGATTGCAGTCAAATTTTATAAAATTCCTTCTGTAGTTTCAGCAAAAAAAGTTTTACTTTACAAAGGTTGGGGTATTGTAAGATTAGCTGATATTAGGTTGGCTGTTAAAAGAGAATTCGAGCGACAATTAAAAATAGTGATAGAAAAATCAAAGAAGATTGTAGAGTCAAATAAAAATCTTGATGATACTATCAAGCCTATAAGAGACAAAATTACCGAAATAGCTAGACAAACCAAATTAACAAGTGATTTATCAAGCTTAGGAATTGGAGAAGGAGAAGATATTTTCTCTAAACCAGAACTATTTCCTCCTTGTATTTTGGAACTAATCAGTATATTGAAATCCAGAGGTCACTTATCTCACATTGAAAATTGGCAACTTGGCACATTCCTTAAGAAAGCTGGAATGTCTATTGAAGACCAGCAAAGATTTTGGTATAATAATTCAGTAGATAATGTTGGGGTGTCATTTGAAGAATTTGTACGAAGAGTAGGTTATCAAATAAAACACATTTACGGAGAAGTTGGAGGTGGTATAGATTACAGTCCTCCTAGTTGTAAAACCTGTATAAATGGATACTTTTGTTATTGGGCTCATAAAAAACTTGAAGATATTTCTGATGACATCAGAATAAGAATGAAAGATAGGAATCAAGAGGTGGTTGAGAGAACAATTGAAGACATCTCTAAACTAATTATTAATCAACGTTTTCAAGCTGCATGTGGAAGATATTTTACACTCTTAACTGGTTGGAAAAAAGAAAGTATCTCACACATGTTAAGTTACACTACTCAAGCTTACAGATGGTATTCATCTAGAAAGCAGAAGAAGGAAGCGCAGGAGGAGAAAAAAGATGAGTAGAGAACTTACTGATGAGATTCTATCAAGATATTATGATGAAAAATTTCCTATGGATTACTTCATGTCTTTCATCGGTTTATCAAATTTTCAGAATAGGGAATTTGGTTTTGTTGTAGGGGAAAATAGATTTGTGAGGAATATATCTTTCTCCAACACAGGAGAATTAAAGAATTTTATGGTTCAAAATAGTGTAAGACATGCTTATGTTGGAGCTGTTTATGATAAACCTCCATCAAAAAATAATCCAATTCAGAAAATCAAATGGCAATCGAGAGAATTTATCTATGATATAGATATTGATGAATATGATTTGGTTCGAACTTGTGGTTGCCATGGAGATGTCTATTGTAAAGATTGCTGGTCTCTTGTTCAAGAAGCAGCTCTTTTTATTGATGAAACTATGAAAGAGGATTTTGGTTTTAAAGAAGTTATTTGGTTTTTCTCTGGGAGAAGAGGAGTCCATGGTTGGGTAATGGATAAAATAACAAAAGATTTTGATCAATCTCAACGCGTAGCAATTCTTAATTATCTCACGTTCATCCATGACGAGAAACGAACACAATCCATAGAAGAAATCCCAAATGAAGCAAAACCACTTAGGAATAGAATCTATGCATTAGTTGCAAAAGCTTTTTTGGATAGAGCTACACCTGACAATCTCAAAGAAATAGGTATGTCAGCTAGAAAAGCAAATGAGATTGTAAGTAGGATAAAGACTATTGAAAACTTCGATCATAATCAATACAATATTTTAATTCCTAATGATACTGTCATCAGAAATAAACTCTCGGAAGAATTCATTTTAAGAAGATATCCTAGAATTGATAGAAAAGTTACAATGGATACAAGAAGAGTAAGTAGGATGCCCTATTCAATTCATGGTAAAACGGGACAAATAGCTATAGAAATTAAAAACATAGAAAAATTTTACCCTGATTCAGCACCTACAGTATGGGATACGATGATATAAAAAGTTGTAGGGTTAAAAATCAGCGTATAAGAACGGTGCTTTTTTGGGAAAAAGTGTTTCAAATTTCTCTTTTGCTTCTGAAGATAATTTTCCCCAACCTTTGAATTCAAAATCATCAAGATTATAACATCCATAAACAATAGCTGACAATCCTTGAATAGTTAATTCGCAATCAAATTGTTCTGCCTCTGTAACCTTCAGAACACCACCTTCACTTTTTAGATTGAAAGTTCTATTATTCCAATCACAATATTCATCCACAATTTTTACAGAGATATTACCAGAACCAACATTTAATCCATTCATTTTTTCAACTTGTATAATTCGACCCATACATGAAGGAACCCATTCTCTGTTTATTATTTTCCCTTTCTCTCCCCAGAATGTGTCGTTTACCCATGTTTCTGGATGTTCATTAGGTTTTATATTCATCAAGTGTATTTCATGTACTTGATCTGCATGAATTGCAAGGAATTGTAATAATAGATACTTTCCTAAAGAATTACTATAAAAGAAGTCTCTAACTTTGATTTCCTTCCAGAAACCAGTGATACGAAAAGTCATTACACCAATTACATTGTTATCAGATTTAGCAACAGCAACCCATTCTCTTGCAGTTTCTTTATATCTTATAATCTCTGTTGTATGTTTTATCCCCATACCATGGATAGAATTTTGGAGCTCTTTGATATATTTCTCAAATAATTCAAAACCTTCATCAAAAGTATATCGTTCAACAGTACCAGGTAATTCTTTATCGAGAAGTCCAGTAATTTGCTTAGGAGAGAATATGGCTGTTCTAATCTGTGGAAAGCTAATATATCCAAATTTCTCGTAATATGATTCTTTGAAAGGCCAAAGAGTCGAAAATACATAGTTTTTTTCCTTCATGTGTTCAAATGATTTTATCATAAGTTTCTTAGAATATCCTTTTCTTCTTGCTTCTGGTTCTGTAGCAACGTTCTGAAGTCCACACATAGCCTTTATTACTCCACGGACATTCTGAGGTATTGGTTTGCAGATAATAGCTGAAACTGGTTTTCCATTTTCATATAATATAAATGATGTATCATCTTTGAAGTACGATTTCAACTTCGTAAGACTCTCAACATCACCAGGAGTAGGGTAAAATGCGTAGAAAGCCATCTTAATTGCTTCATCATTTTGACCATCGGTCTCTTTGATTTCGATTTTGTCCATAAGAGCATTCAGAATTGAACTCTTAAAAGATTATTGCAAAGGAATTAGTTTTGGTTGAACAGATTTTTATATTTTATAGTTTCATTTGCTTTTAGAATTATTATGTCAATTTCCAAAGACGAGCTTGAGAAGAACTTCAAAAAAGAGAATTATGAAGTAGAACTTTTCAAAGAAAGAGGCTATATTCGAAAACAATGTCCTATCTGTAAACACAACTTTTGGACATTAGTACCTGATTCAGAAACTTGTGGTGATACTCGTTGTTCTGGAGGATACAAGTTCCTAAATAAAAAGGGAAAAAACTTGGATTTTGATCAGACAATTAGAAGTTTAACAAATTTCTTTGTAAAAAATGGGCATACTGCAATAAAGGATTACCCAGTTGTTTCAAGATGGAGAGCTGATATGGATTTTACAATTGCGTCTATAGCAGATTTTCAGCCTTGGGTTTTGGAAGGGGTAATTGATCCCCCTGCAAATCCACTCGTTGTTCCACAAATGTGTATTAGAACTGGTGGAGAATTTTCAGATATTGATAATATAGGTAAAACAGCTCGTCACTTAACCAGTTTTGTTATGTTTGGACAACATGCATTTAATTCTCCAACTCTTACAACTGGTTATTGGATGGATAGATGCATAGAATTGAACTTCAAATATTTAACTGAAGAACTAGATCTTAAACCAGTAGATATTAACTATGTAGAAGGTATATGGTCAGGGGGAGGTAATTTCGGGCCGAATCTTGAAGCTATGGCATTTGGTACAGAATTAGTTAATAACGTATTCATTGCTTATGGATTTACGAATGGTAAAGTAAAGAAACTAGATATGCAAGTGATAGATGTAGGTTGGGGTTTAGAACGTACATCTTGGTTTAGCCAAGGAACACCTACTATCTATGATGCAATATTTCCCAAAGCAATAGATTATCTAAAAAAAGAAAATGATTATACTATCGAACAAAGTTTACTTCTAGAATATAGCAGACTTTCAGGTTTACTAGCAGTTGAAGAAGTAAAAGATTTGAAAGATGAAAGAATAAGTCTTGCCAAGAAACTTGGAATGTCATATGACGAGATGATTGAAAAGATAGGACCACTTGAATCAATGTATGCAATAGCTGATCATGCAAGAACTCTATCCATGACAATTGCTGATGGCGCAATCCCTTCGAATGTTGGAGGAGGATATAATCTGCGAGTCCTTCTACGTAGAATCATTGCTCTTAAGGAATTATTTAAACTGCAATTTTCACTTTCTGAATTATTTGATTTGCAGATTAATCACTTATCTGTATCTTATCCTAGAGTCGGTGAGCATCGAAATCAAATCCACAAAATAATTGATCTTGAAGTAAAAAGATATGAAGAAACAAAAATTTCTGGAAGAAGAATTGTAAATCAACTCCTTGAAAAGAGTCAGGAAATTGATTTCAATACACTCGTTGATTTGTACCAAAACAATGGGATTAATCCTCTCATGATAAAAGAACTTGCAAAAGAGAAAAAGGTTGAAGTTGAGGTTCCAGATGATTTTTATATAAAATTGGAAGAATACCTCTCTAAACAAATAAAGAAAGAAGAACCTGAAGAATCAAAATTACCTAAAATAGACAAAGACTTAGTTACTATTCCATTATACTATGCTGATGTTTATCAAACTAAATTTACTGCAAAAGTTTTAGATGTAGTAGATGACTATAATCTAATCTTAGATCAAACTCTCTTTTATCCGACTGGAGGAGGACAAATTCATGATACTGGAAAAATTATTTTTAAGGAAAAAGAATATACTGTTATTGATGTTTTTCGTGTTGGATCGACGATAGTTCATAGACTGAAAGAAAAATGCGATTTACCTATAGGAACAGAGATTAAGGGTGAAATTGATGGTAAAAGAAGATTAGCGATTATGCGCCATCATACAGCTGTTCATGTTGTAAATAACGCTGCAAAGAAGGTTCTTGGAGATCACATTTGGCAAGCAGGAGCAGACAAAACACCAGAAAAAGCTCGTTTAGATGTTACTCATTTTCAAGCAATTTCCTTTGAAGAACTTCAGAAAATTGAAAAATTAGCTAATAAGGTTGTCTTTGAGAATCGAAAAATTGAGAAGGAAGATCGTGAAAGAGATGAAGCTGAGAAGGATTATGGTTTTCAAATCTACCAAGGAGGAGTAGTGCCTGGAAAGATCCTTCATATAGTTACAGTTGATTCATGGGACACAGAAGCATGTGGTGGAACTCATCTTGATAACACTGGAGATATAGGAATCATAAAACTTATTGGAAGTGAAAGAATACAAGATGGAATTGTCAGGTTAGAAATTCTAGCTGGAGAACCTGCACTTAACTATATTCAAAATCAAGAGAAGATTCTAAAGGAATCTGCACAAATTTTAAGTGTAGAACCAAAGATACTACCTAAAACAATTAGAAGATTTTTCAATGAATGGAAAGAACAAAAGAAGACAATAGAATCACTGAATAAAAAGATTGCAAGAATCCAATATTCTTCAAAAAAAGTGGAAACTAAGAAAATAAAATCAACAGATGTTATTGTAAAAAAAATATCTGGTAATCAGAAAGAACTAATAGTACAAGCATCAACAGCTGTTCAAAATTTTGATGATGGGATTTGTATTCTTATTTCATCTGAAGATGATAAAATAACAATTGTGGGGTGTAAAAGCAAGCAATCAAGAGCAGATATTGTTAATATTGTAAAGGAACTATCTCTTATTGTGGGAGGTTCTGGTGGAGGAAAAGGGGATTTGGCATTAGGTGGAGGACCTAATATCAAAAAAATAGATGATGTAATGTCACAAGTTTATTCCATAATAGAATCAAATATAGGATAAGTACAAGTCTGATTACACACTAGTACCTACACATTTTATTTTTCCACATTTTTCCTTTTCAACGTTGATTGAGATAATGAACGAATCTCTATTGGTACAGATTGAGGAGCAACCATTAATGTTTCTTCTGACACCATCTTAAGTGTTGCATGGAGTTGAGCAGAAGTTTCTTTCAAAGATTGTAAGAATTCGCTTTTTCTTTCTGGATATGCTGTAATTCTACTAATATTCAGAAATATAAGATTCCCTTCTTTTACTTCATCCATTATGTGTTCAGCTTTTACAATATCAATTAAGGAATAGAACTTTACACCTGGAGTACTCTGTTTTACAGGTATATCCTCTATTTCTTCTGCGGTATTTTGTGAAAACTTTCTCCTAATACCCAATATTTACACCTATTAACCTAGTTGTAGACTATTCTTAAAAGCAGATTAATACAGCAATAACATTAGGGTAATACTACATACCGTTAATAATGAAAAAATTGATCGTAAAATAAAATAAAAAGAGTTTTTGATTTTGTTAAATTGCTAGAATTTCCATGGATCTCTAACATATACTGGAGCGCTAGCAGCACCTCTTTTGACTATAACATTAGCTAACTCTAAAGAATCAACTATTTCTCTAAATCTATTTCTTAATGTTACTGGTGTTGTTTTTGCAACCTTAGCAACTTGTTGTTGTGTTCTTCTCTCTCCAGTTCTAATACCGGCAATATAAATTGCAGCTGCTGCAACACTTAAGGGATTTTTACCCATGTCCAATCTTCTAGATTTACTTTCTTCAAGAATTTTGAGTGCTTCGTTTTGTGTTGCTGTTGTTAGTTCAAGCTCACTGCATAATTTTGCTAATAAAACTGCTGGATCAATTGGTGTTGGTTTAATATTCAATTCTTGAACATATAATCTGAAGCATCTCGCAATAACTTTCCTGTCAGCTTTAATGTGTTTTTCAATATCCTTCAAAGTTGTTGGATTGTTGTATTGCCTTGCAGCGATATAAATAGCTGCTGCGACCATCGATTCGATGCTTCTTCCCCTAATTAAATCAGCTTTCAAAGCTTTTCTATAAGTAGTAGCAGATGCTTCAGCTATTTCTTCACTTAACTCAAGCTGACTTACAATCCTTCTTAATTCGCGTAATGCAATTCTCAGATTTCTGATTTGAGATCTTGAATCTCTTCTGTTCAACCATCGTAATCTTCGCATTTTTGCCATTACATTTGGATCCAATTTCTTGCCAAAAATATCTATGTTACCAAAACTAATCTGAGATGAAACACCATAATCAGATTTCAATGCAGATACAGGAGCACCTGTTCTACTTCTATTGGCTTTCTCCTCCCCAGTAAAAGCTCTCCATTCGGGAGAGGTATCAATTAATTTAGAGACCACTAATCCACAGTTGCTACAAATAGATTCACCACGAGTATAATCATTAATTATCTCACTGGAATTACAATTGGGACAGCGTTCTTCACTCACACTACTCACTCTATCATTTGATACACATGAGCTTATATAAAGCTAACTAAATAAAATACGACAGAGGGCGTCTAATCCCAAAATTTGATATATAAGAAAACTTTTGTTTAATAAAACGATTTGTTTATATATTGTTTATCTGATAAGGTTATTTCAGTTTAATGCAAGTAAAATAATAGTAGAAATAGTAATGATTAACTATTTCTTTTTATTTTTTTGTTTCTTACAACATAACCTATCAACATTACTGAAAAGATTGCTGATATAATCGCATAAGGAGTTGGTGTTATAGTTGTTTTTTCAGGTAGAACTACAGTATAAGTTATTGTAACATTTATTTGATTTCCTGCTTTGTCTTCAGCCATGACTGTAATAACATAAGTTCCACTTTCCATGTAATTGTGATAAACAAAAGTATCTCCTGTAGCGTTTTGAACTGTTCCATCATCCCAGAAGACCCACACTCTAAATATACCAGTATAGTCGTCAGTATAATCCAAATAGAGTTCAACATATCCATCAGTAATGTCAGTGTTATTGTTGGTGTGTTTGAAAATAGTTAAAGTTGGGGGATTAAAATCTAAATAAATTAGAACACTAACTGAATTGTTGACTAATATAGGTGCTTGTGTTTCACGAATGATATTAACAGTAACATTCAAAGTCGCATTGTATTCAACAGTAGTTTCTGGATAGACATGATAGGTTATATTATCTGCACCATCACCAAGAGTCTCAATCGGTGAGCCATCATCAAAGTCAAGAGTTGCTTCAACTATCTCACCCCTAGCTATTTCAGCAGTATACCAGAAAGTAATATTATTACGGTTTAAGTAGGATTTATTAATTGGATAAAGAGATAGCGTTGGTTTAGAATCTTGAATTATGACCTTATGCATCAGTCCAAGTGTTTCATTATAGAGTTCTCCGTAATAGATATTATAAGCTTCATAACATAGGACATTTCCAGCTGATAAACTACCAATAGACACAAGATATTCCCTTACTGTGTCATTGTAGCCAAATACATTTTCTTCAGAATAAGTTTGGTTTAGTATCCCTTCGATTTCTGTCCAAGGTATTATTCGAGTATCATTATATGAACTCTCTTGAACATAGTAGTTGATACCAAAAGTTTCTGATTCTGTTGTATTAAATGTTGTAATGTTGAATCTGATATTATCTACATCGGTAAGAGTATCGCCTAAAGTTATTTGGGAGTAGAAATCATAACCATTGTAGATAGCTCTAATTCCTAGTAGGTTAGAATGAAGCTGATTTTGAGATCCCCACGAATCCCAGCCATAAGAATTGTTTGCGCAGAAATAAAGTGTTCTTACAGAAAAATCAATTGTTGCATTAAATTCAACATAAGTTTCAGATTCAGCAGAAAAATTCATTTGAATAACGCTAAGTGAACCATCAAAAACATTCACTGAGGCATTCGTTATTATATCTCTATAGACAGATGTAACTAAAGTAACAATATCTGTCGGACTTCCGCCATATACTCTATAAGATACGACTATAGGTTTAGTTGTATCATTTGCAGATGCTCTATATATGCCATTGGCACCGGTAGTTGCAACATTATCAATATCACTGAACTCTGGTGGAGTTCCATCTTCATTTACATATAGATAATGCCATGCATCAAGATGATTAAAAACAGCCAAGTCTTCAAAAGTTCCATTAGAGAGATTATTTACCCAAGCATACCCTCTAAATTGTGTTAAATTTGTAAGGGTGAAAGTACCCTCATAATAGGTTAGTTCCTTAAGATTATATGAAAAATTGAGCGCTGATCCACCTGTTGGAGTAATATTTAGACCCGATCCTGAGCCATAAATGTTAACTCCATCCACTCCTGCATAACGACCAACAGAGTATTTTACAACTATTTCTGTTCCTTCATTAAAATTAATAATTGTGTTTTCTTCGTTTCCATCTGCAGTCAAACTTACAAGAACAGGTTTAGTTGGATCTGTTGCAGCAGTTACTTTGTTATTGTTCCATTGTCCAAATCCTATTGTGATTGTAACAAGAAGAATAAGTATTAATGAATGTAATTTTTTGTTTTTCATATATCTTCACTTGAGTGTTGCTTGGTAGTGGTATTTAAAACTATTTTTAAGCTTTATTTCTAATGATTTTTTAATTCTGCTAGATTCAAATTAAGTTTTATAGGTTAAGGGGTCGAATACTACAAATACAACTGAACAACCGTAGTTCTTCTGAACTTTTAAAGAAGAACTGAAAGTTTCATACCCATTTGTTCCCCAAGATTCATCTACAGTTGCTTGTCTTTCTTGTATCATTTCCATAAGACCAGCTATTGCTTCATGCTCTACTTTACTATGATCATTACCCGTTCTTTCATATGCAAGAAAGCATTTAAGTTCTTCACCATCTACTAAAGAAGTTATTCTTGCCAATGAGATACTACTACAAAGAGTATCTCCTTTTTTTCCTAACTTCAATGCTCTAACAACATAAATAACCTCACTAAATGGAACTATTTTGTGACCATTTTTAATTGGAACAAAAGTTATTCCTTTATCTTTGTGTATTTCTGGAAAAATCTGCTCTATAGGAGGAATAGATGAGACAATCACATGATTTTGATAACCTAAACCACAGTTCATGTAAGCTTTATCCATTGCCACAAGTTCTGAGACATCAGATTCTCCGATACCAGAAGTAATCCAAAATCTTGTAGGGACACCCATAATCGTCGTGCAACATCAGTTTTTATCTTTAAATAATTGTCGGAATGGTTTGAAATCAGCTATTGTCATCGACTTTTGAAAAACTATTTAAATTGAATAAAATCCTATTTATTACCAAAATATCTTTGTTGAGCTTAATGATGGATATTAAAGAATTTTTTCAAAAAAACGATATTGAATTTATTCAATTTCAGTTTACAACTTTATTTGGGGAATTTAAATCCGTAGAATTTCCAGTAGTAATTTGGGACAAAATGAAAGATGGAACAGGAGTAGATGGGTCATCACTTGGATTTTTATCAACTGAACAAAGTGATATGAAAATTGTTCCGGATTTGAAAACTATTGCAATACTACCATGGGAACCTCGAGTTGCTAGATTTATATGTGACATATATGATGATAATGATGTACCGCACTCAACTGATCCTAGAAACATTCTCAAAAAAGTGATAAGACAAGCAAATGAATTGGGTTTTGAATATAAAACTAGACCAGAACTTGAATGGTATTTTTTGGATTATGATCTTGAGCCTTTTGAAGAAGGTCAATATATGGATACTCTTCCTTTTGACGAACTTGGATTTTTAAGAAGAGATATAGCAAACGACATGCTAGCAATGGGTGTTCAAGTCAAGACTATACATCATGAAGTAGGAAATGCACAACAAGAGATTGAGTTGATGGTTCTTGATGCACTAGTCCAAGCAGATAATACTCAAACAGCAAAATTAATAGTAAAAGCAGAATCTCTTTTCAATGATCTTATTGGAACTTTTATGCCTAAACCTTTTCCTGAATTAGCAGGAAATGGTTTTCACATACACCAATATCTCACTAAGAATGGAGAAAATATTTTTGCTGATAAAGAGAAAGGAATAAGTGATACTCTCCGTTATTTTGTTGGTGGGATTCTGCAACATGTTGATGCGATGACTGCAATATTTAATCCTACAACTAATTCTTACAAGAGATTAGTTCCTGGACATGAAGCTCCCGTACATAAATCTTGGGGGATAGCAAATAGAACAGCGTTAATTAGGGTTCCTGGGTATGAAAAAAGTGCTAGAATCGAATTTCGAGCTACAGATGCAGCGGCAAACATCTATCTAGCTTCAGCATTACTTCTTGCAGCTGGTCTAGAGGGAATAAAGAACGAAATTGAGCCTATAGAACCAACAACAAAAAATATCGAAGAATTAACAACAGCTGAAAAGGAAAAGATGGGCATTAAAAATTTGCCAAGTAACCTTTCTGAATCTCTTGATGCTCTAGAGAAAAGTGCATTCATAAAAGAAGTTTTAGGAAAAGAATTAGTAGAGATTTTCCTCAAAGTCAAACGAAATGAATGTAAGGAATTCGAAGCAGCTAAAGAAGAAGGAGAGGATTCAGAATGGGAATGGGAATATATTAAATACCTTGAAAGAGTTTAGCTTATATTAAGCTATTTTTTTCTTTTAATAATATTATAAAATTAATTTTTTCACTAGAGATAAGAAACCCTTTATAAGTTACGAAAACCTATATTTGATAGTTGCACGGGTGAAGGCAGTGAGTTTTGAAAGGGAAGATGTCTATAATTTAGATTTTCAAGAACTAGAACTTCCAAGTGTAGCTTTAAGCAAAAGTAAAAAAACTCAGATTTTAACTCATATTTACTTATATAGAGCAATAGATATTCCCTCTTTTGCTAGCACGCATAAAATTCAAGAAGATTTAATTAAGGAGTATATTCGACTTCTGATTCAAGCTTTAATTATTAGAGGATCTTATAGAAAAGAGAGATTCATTCTTGCTTCTATCTATAGATATCCATCAATTTATCCCGGTAGATTGAATAATCAAAGAAAATCTATTTTGGGAATAATAGCTCAGACTAAAAAAGTAGACATAAATGAAATATCAAAAATTATTAGGAAACCTAAAAATGAAATAATTGAAAATCTTTCTTTTCTTATAAGTAGAGGACTTTTGATAGGTGCTCTAAAGGATAATGAATTCATAGCAAGTTATGTTTGGAAACCTACAGAGAAAGTGAAGATTGATACTACTGATACTTTCTTAGTTGGAACTTGTATGATTTTGCGAAATGCTGATTTGTCTAGAATTGTGAAATTAACCGGGATTTCTGAAGAGCACGTACTAGAAAGACTTACAGCATTAATGTTCCATAGAAAACTTGAAGCTAGATTTACGGTATCTAAAAGTTTACTAGGGTCTGATCAGATAATAATAAACATTGAAAAATATCTGATCGCTCCGCGTATATTACCAGTTAGTGCTTTAACAGGAGATGAAAAAGATATAGTAGGTTTTTCTCTCATAAAAAAAGAAGTGAGTATAAAAGAATTATCGACTTATATCGATAAAGATTTTCATGAAGTATTAAAAATTCTATCACTACTAACTGCTAGAGGAACCTTTCAATTCATATTTAATGAGAAAAATAAAATTATCCCTATAGTTTTTCCTGATTTAAAACCTACTGAGACCATAGAAGAAATGGCAACATTATCTTTGTTCAATTATGAAGCTCTATTTGGATTACTCTCGACCACAAATAAAATTTCTTTAAGAAAACTTTCTATATTAATGAATAGATCAGCTGAAGAAGTTCTAGATGGAATTATTACTTTATTTCTTGAGGGATTTGTTTCATGTACATTAAGAGGAACCACTATCATTATTGATAGTCTAAGGAGATATTCACGGGCTCAAGAAGGTACATTAGAAAGGTGGGAAAAGATAGTCTTGGGGATGGTTATAGCAAAAACGAATATTACTACCAAAGATATAGCTGAATCTTTAGGAATAGACAAATATGGTGCTAAAGAAAAAATGTATGGATTTTATGGCAAAGGATTGATAAAAGGAACAATATCAAACAATAGTTTAGAACCAGAAGAAATCCCAATTTTCCCTCCTCTAGTTCAACTAGATGACTTACCGATATATTACCAAGAGATTTTTGGATATATTATTGCTAACACCAGAGTGTCACTCAGAAATATCTCCAAATATTGGGAAAAATCCTTTATTGCAACTAAAAATATCATTTATGAATTAGTGGGATCTGGAATACTGAATGTCTCAATGAACAGAGTTTATGTTTACTTAAAATCACATCAAAAATATTTACCAAGTCTTGAGCTAAGAGAACTTGGTGAGATATATATTAAGGTGGTAAACGAGATTGAGAAGTCAAGAAGAAAACGGGTTAAACTTACCCATATTGCAGATAAAGCAAAAATACCGCCTATAGATGTCTTCAAACTGATATGCCAATTAATTGCTCAAGGATTCTATACTGGAACATTGACAACTTCCTACTTCGAAATAACAGGAAAACTCACACTACCTTCAAGAAAGAATTTGTGTTTGAATTGTGGGCATGAACTTAAATCAGCATATGAACCTTGCAGTAATTGTCAACAACTACCTCCAAAATGCTCAGTATGTCAAGGACTAGTTAAACGCGGAGATATGATAATTGAATGTCCTTCATGCAGTAATTTAGCTCATGAAGAACACATGAATCAATGGTTAAGAATTAAACAGGAATGTCCAATATGTAAAACCAAAGTAAGCAAGAGGACATTGAAGAAATATCAAGCATAAATGTGATTATGATGGAGTTAAAAGATATTCAAAATAAATTTCACGATTTTTTAAAAGAGAGAAATTGGTTAGAATTTTCAGCTGGCGATGTTCTTCTTCACCTATATGAGGAACTTGGAGAGATTGGAGATCACTTGCTTTTCAAATCAAGATACAAAACTGAAAATGGTCATAACAAACCTAAGGAAGCGGATCTACCAAGAGAATTTGCTCAAGCATTTTCACTTTTTCTTCAATTATGTATTTATTTGGATATAGATTTAGAAAAAGCTTGGCATGAAGAGATTTCTAAAATGAAAAAGCGATTTCCTATCGATACACAAAAATAAGGTTAAATCTATAACAGAATAGATGATTTCTTCTAAAAGAGATACAAAGCAAGCTAAATCAAAAACCAAGACTATAATAGCAGTATCAAATGTATCTAAAAATTATCAAATGGGAGAGGTAGAAGTACAAGCTCTCAACTCAGTCTCGTTAGAAGTCTTAAAAGGGCAAATTGTTTCTATAGTTGGACCTTCTGGAAGTGGTAAAACAACATTATTGAATCTCATAGGTGCACTTGATTATGTAGATTCTGGAATCATAAAAATCAATGGAAAGAGACTTGATTCAATGTCTGATAAAGAATTAAGTCTATTACGAAGAGATACTATAGGTTACGTTTTTCAAAATTTTAATTTACTTGAAGAGATTAATGCCGAAAGAAATATTGAGATGCCTTTAATTTTAGCGAACAAGAAAAAAGAAGAAAGAATGAAAAGAGTTGAGGATCTGCTAAAAAATGTGAACTTAGTTGATAGAAGGAATCACAAGCCAGATCAGCTTTCGGGAGGAGAACAACAGAGAGTCGCTATCGCTAGATCTTTGGCTAATAATCCCCAAATCATTCTAGCTGATGAACCTACTGGAAATCTAGACTCTCATACTGGAGAAAAAATTCTAAAATTATTGATTGATTTGAGTAAAAGCAATAACAAAACACTCATTTATGTAACACATGATACAAATCTAGCTTCACTAGCCCAAAGACAACTTTTAATGAGTGATGGTCAAATTACCAAAGATCTAACTAGATAGGATTCAACTGTTTTTCTAATGAATCTTTAGGTTTGGATCAGCTTTTAAAAAGCCATAAAATTTAATTTTCTAAATCTTGAAGTGCAATTTTCGCCTGATCGAGAATCTTTAAACTCTATTAATCTCTTTATTGCATAGAACCTATTTCTATCTTTTTTAGAATGTTCTAAACTATAGAGAGCTTTGTGAAACCATTCCTCGTCTCTCTTGTCTATATTTTTCCCACTTCTCAAAAAATGATTAACAATATTTAACCTTTATGAGTTCATCTAAACTTTCAATTTAATTATGCAACTTATAATTTAGAAATATTAATATAGCAAGCGAGTCGTAAGAAAAATAGTGATAATATTATGGCTCGCCCAGCTGCATTTATAGGAGGAGCTTTAACAGCTATAGGTATTTTTGGGGTTATTATTTCAATAGTACAATTGACATACGGTTATTGGTGGCTACTTTTTTATCTTGGCATTGGAATCATCGGAGGATTCTCGTTAGGATCAGTATCTGCTTCATTCAGAGAGAAAGAGAAGAATGCTTATTTGACACTTACAGGATTTATGCTTGCAGCATTAATTTTACTAACTGTTTTTCTTGGAATTTGGCAAAGTGACTATGAAGCTTTACAAAGAGCTATACCAGGTTTATGGGTTATCCTTATTTCTGCGTTTTCGGGCTTGATAACCTTTATTGGAGCAACTCTGATGTCAGTTGGAGACAATTTTAAAAGGTAATTTTGTCATTAATACCATCAAAACCTTTTTTTTATATACCACCTTACATTTGTTAAGAACATTAATTATTACAAGAGAACGATGTTTATGACTGACATAAAATTCTTTCATCTAGGACAGTTTTTCAGCCTAAGAGCTCTAATTACTACAATTATAGGAGTAGGATTAATTGCTGTTACTGAATTTGTTCTTCCGTGGCGAGAACTACTAT
>Ga0315550_1000130_pt1 | contig 44712 bp, 72 predicted proteins | sample SalMarSW160190MG_2_FD_203100 | JGI IMG/M metagenome (GOLD analysis project Ga0315550, IMG submission 203100) | Salt marsh sediment microbial communities from the Plum Island Ecosystem LTER, Massachusetts, United States - Salt Marsh Sediment SW1601-90 ...
TCTTTCTCATTTTAACCACCTCTTCTTTTAGTTGTAAATTAGAGGTGGCTTTTATTAAAGAAACTTTCTACAGAACCTATGAGACTTATATAAATATCATGCCCTGGGCAGGACTTGAACCTGCAACTTCCACCTTAGGAGGGTGGCACTCTATCCAAATTGAGCTACCAGGGCATAAAAATTATACACTAAATTGCTTTAAAAAACCTGTTATAGCACTTAAGCCACATTAAATTTTAAAGTTATTCTCCTGAATATTAAAGTTAGAATTTATATAAAAACTTATAAAGAAACTTTATTGTTAAATATTATGAAAGTTTTAGCAGTTATTCCTGCAAGATGGAGGTCAAGCAGATTTCCTGGAAAACCCCTTGCAAAAATACTTGGAAAAACTATGATTCAAAGAGTTTATGAACAAGTTCAAAAAACCGAAGAAGTTACAGATATTTTACTTGCAACAGATGATGAAAAGATATTTAATTATTGCAAAGAAAATAATCTTAATGTAATTATGACTTCTTCTGACCATGCTACAGGAACAGATAGGGTTGCAGAAGTTGCTGAAAAAATTGATGCAGATATTTATGTAAATGTTCAAGGAGACGAACCTGTAATTCCTCCTGAAGCAATTGATAGGGTAGTCAGAAGATTAAGACAAGTTCTTGATAAAGGAATTGAGGTTGTTAATGCATATGATAATAATTTAAGCGAGAAAGATAAAGAAGATTATTCAATAGTAAAACTAGTTCCAACAATTGATGGCAATGTCTTGTTTCTTTCAAGATATGCTATCCCTTATGAAAAAAATCAGAAGTATAATAAAAAAACTCATTTAGGATTATATTCTCTTACTAAAAATTCATTAAGAAAATTTTCTAATTGGGGGAGAGGATTTGTTGAAAAATCAGAAAGTATTGAAATGATGAGGTTTTTAGAGCATGATGAAAAAATTGCTTGTGTAGAAGTTCCAGGGGGCTCAATTAGTGTTGACTTTCCAGAAGATATTATTAAAGTTGAGGATTATTTAAGAGAGAATAATTTGAATTAAATTGCTATTGTTTCTAAAATAAGTTTCTTTATTTTAGGCGTTGCTTTTTGAGCTTTTGAAAATTCTGCTCTTTTTTCTGCTAATTTATTTTGAAAATCAGGATCTGAAGCTAATTTAGATAAAACTTCAGGGATTTCATTTTCTCTGTAGATAGGCAAGGTTATTCCAAGTTCATTAGTTATTAAAGGATCTTCTACTTTTAGTCCGGGTTGTATACTAATTGAAGGTCTATTTAAATAAAGAGATTCTACTAAGACAGTAGAAAACATAGATAAAATAGCATCTGAAGCTAATATTGCCTCTTTCATATTATAACCTTTATTAAATAAAACAGAAGAACCACAATCTGTAGCTATTTTCTTAAGTATATCAAGATCATTAGCTGGATGTGCTTTTACTAATAATTCTATGTTTTTATTTTTTCCAGCAGGACTATTTAAAAAATCAATTAAACTTTTTAATACTGTGTTTTCAGTATATCCAAATTTGAATCCAGATCTTTATTTGATTGATTGAGCACAAAAAGTCATTAAATAAGAATCTTTTCTTGCTCCTAATTCCCTTCTTACTTTTTCTTTTTGATCTTGTGTAAAATCAGTACTAATACCTATGAGTTTATCAAAAACAGGGCTTCCGGTTACATACAATCTTTCTTCTGGAAATCCTTGTTCAATCATTTTTGATTTTATTATTCCATCAAGCACTGTGATTTTATCTGCCAAAATTAAAGGCTCATTTGTTCTTCTTCCAAATTTAATTAAATAATCTGTCCAAAAATCTAAAATAGTAAGGCTTGACATTTTTAGTTCTGCAGAAGCAAGTATTGCCTTCTGTTCAAGAACATAAGGTTCATCATCACTTGGAACACTTATCCCAGTTACTACAAGACTAGGATTTTCCTGTCTTAAAGCTTGATACACAGAATATGCAGTGCTATTTTTGGAACTATAATCTTTAAGAGTTTTATAAACAATTTTAGCCCTGTCAAAAATTTCTTGTGAAGGGCCTTCTGCTAAAGAGACTACTTCAATATTCTCATTTTCTAGAGATTTTATTAAAGGAGATAATGAATTTGCAGATCCTGTATGAGTACATACAGTTAATATTTTCTTCATAAAAAAACAGATAGTTAATGACTTATAAAACTTTGCAATTCTAACTTTAAAAAATTAATATAATGCAGAGGAGAGGATTCGAACCCCTGAAGGCACTAAGCCACAAGATCTTGAGTCTTGCGCATTTGACCGCTTTGCTACCTCTGCATAATAAAGGAAATATCCCTTATCAACCCTCTAAGATTTTTATAAGAGATAAAAATCCTAATAATTAACCATATAAAAAGCTTTATAAATACACAATTTTAGGTATAATTGAAGACGACCATAATAGCTTGGAAACACCTGTTCCCATCCCGAACACAGAAGTTAAGCTTGCTATGTTATTTGTGTTAGTTTCAGAAATGAAGCGAAGCTCATAAGTTGTCTTCATTTTCAACCAAAACCAACTAAATCAAAAAATCACGGGTAAAACATTAAAAAATTAAAATGATAATTCCAATAAGATGCATGAGTTGCGGTAAGCCAATAGGACAATTATGGGAAGAATTTAAAAAAAGAGTTGAAGGAGAAGGAGAAGATTCTCAAAAAGTATTAGATGATTTAGGATTAGAAAGATATTGCTGCAGAAGCATGTTCTTAGGGCAGGTTGATACATTAGAATTGATTAATAAATTCAAGAAGTTCTAATAATTAAATTTCTTTGATTAAACTTGTCTTTTTAAGAAAGTTTATACCTACTTACATAACCACATTTACACTTAATAATTTTAAAACCTTTTTTAATTCTAATTTCTGAATTTTCAGAATTAAAAAATGCATAGCATTTTTTACAAAAAAGTTTTCTTAAATTACCTAACTTAATGTTTTTAGACATTGCAAGTTTTTTTGCTTTTTTAATTTCTTTAGGATTTGAATTAGAACTATTAGAAAAAATTTGTTTTATTTTTTCTTGTATTTCAATTTTAGATAATTTGTTTTTCATAAGTTTATTAAATAGGAGGATTATTTAAAATATATGAAAGAAAATATATTTAGTGTTTTAAGTTTTAATTTAGGAAGATTTGTTAGCAGGCTAGATAAACAAATAGTCGCTAATAAAATTCTAGAACTTAGACCAGACATAATTGGTTTGCAAGAAGTTGATGAAATAAAAACTTTGTTTGGGCTTATTGAAGTTGGAGGTGCTAAAAAATATTTAAGTGATTTTTTAGGAAAAGCAGGGTATGAAGTAAGATGGAATCGTGCTAGCAGGGTTTCTTTAATTCCTGAAGTTTTAGCATCTGTAGCATTTAGAAAAAGGGATGGAAAACTAATTGCATTTAATAAACAAAAGTTTGAAGAAGGTTTAGAAACGAAAATCTATGATATAAAATCTTATTTACCATATTTAGGTTTATCTTCATTTAGAATTAATATGCAACAAATTTGTTTAAGGTTTAAGAAAAATAATTTAAAAATAGATTTTTTTAATAATCATTTAAACCATAGAGAAAATAATAGATTATTTGAAATTAGTAAAACTAGGAAAATTATTGATTCTATTTATAGAAAATACCAAAACGTGGGAATCTTTGTTGGAGATTTTAATTGTGAACCCGGGAGTTTAGATTATAAAAAAATATTAGAACCTGAAAAAGAGATTCCTGATATTAAAGATACTTTTACATCTATTTCTACAAATAAAAACAAAAGCGGTTATACTTGGGATTCTAGTAATTCTATAATCACAAGAAAATTAAATAATATTGTTTTAAGAACATTTACTAAAACCAAGGAGACTGGTATGAAGAAAAGAAGAATAGATTACATTTTTTTAAGAAAATCTCCTAAATCAAGAATAAGGGTTTTATCTTCAGAGGTTGTATTAAATGGAAAATATAACCAAGAAAACTTAAGCGACCATTATGGGGTTTTAACAACATTTGGAGTTTCTTAATAATATAACATGGCAAAAGATTTTCCAAAACCTCAGAAATTAAAAATTTCTGGGACTTCAAAAAAACAAAATAAATTTTTAAAGTTAAAATCAAAAATAATTCTTGCACCAATGCATGATATTACAAATATTGCATTTAGGATTATGTGCAAAAAATATGGTGCAGGGCTGGTAAGCACAGAGCTACTTTCTGCAAATGCAATTTCAAGAGGAAATAAATCTTCACTTAAATCTGCCATCACAAATAAAAAAGAAAAGCCTGTTGCTACACAATTATTTGGGCAAAATACAGAACTAATTATCAAAGCAGCCCAAATTTTAGAAGAAGAATTTGATATAATTGACTTTAATATTGGTTGTCCTTCAAAAAGAATAATGCAGCAAGGTTCTGGCGGGGCTTTACTAAAGCGAAAAAATAAGATTGCGGAAATTGTAAAAAAAGCAAGTAAATCAATTAAGATTCCACTTACTGTAAAAATAAGAACTGGTTTTAATAAAAGTAATGCAGATGATTCTCTGGAAATTGCAAAAATTTGTGAAAAAGCAGGAGCTTCTGCAATCACTGTTCACGCGAGAAGCGTTGAGCAAGGTTATTCTGGAAAAGCTGATTGGAGCATAATCAAAAAAATCAAACAAAATATTAAAATCCCTGTTATTGGAAACGGGGATGTTTGGAATGGAGAAGATGCAAAACAAATGCTTGAACAAACTAATTGTGATTATGTTATGATTGGGAGAGCTGCAATTGGCAACCCATTTATTTTCAAACAGATAAATAAATGGCTTGAAACAGGAAAGCAGGTTCTTCAGACAAAAAAGCAAAAAATTGATGATTATTTTGAATATATTACGCTTGCAAAAAAATTCAAAATATTTTCTATAAAAGATTCTAAATTAAAGGCCCAAGAATTTACAAAAGGTTTGCAAGGAAGCAGTAAATTAAGAAGAAAACTTAACACAATAAAAAGCTGGGAAAAAATTGAAAAATTAATGAAGGGGTTTTGATTTCTTTTTGATTTTTTATTACTTATAATTTTAAATACCCTTTATTCCTGATTATTTTATGGTGAAAGCTCTGATAAAAAAAGGTGTAGAAAAATCAAAGAGAAAAAAACCTTTAATTAAATTAAGAAATGTTGCTAAATATTATCGGATGGGTAATGAAATAGTAAAAGCACTAAATGGTATTAATATTGAAATTTATGAGGGGGATTTTGTTGCAATTGTTGGTCCTTCTGGTTCTGGGAAAAGTACTGCTATGAATATGGTTGGTGCGTTAGATATTGCTACAAAAGGAGAGATTTATTTAGATAATGAAAATATTGAACTTTTAGAAGAATCTGATTTAGCACAAATTAGGGGGAGGAAAATAGGTTTTGTTTTTCAAACATTTAATTTAATTCCTACATTAAGCGCACTAGAAAATGTTATGCTTCCAATGATCTTTCAAGAAATACCTTTTGATGAAAGAAGAGAAAGGGCTACAGAATTGCTTGAAAAAATAGGTTTAGGACATCGATTAGATCATTTGCCTAATGAATTATCTGGAGGAGAAAGACAAAGAGTTGCATTAGCTCGTGCTTTGGCTAATGATCCGGAAGTTATTTTAGCTGATGAGCCAACAGGAAACCTTGACAGCAGGAGGGGGCAAGAAATTGCAAAAATGTTTGAAAAATTAAGTGATGAAGGAAAAACAATAATCTTAGTTACTCATGATTTGAATATTGCAAAACATGCTGATAAAATCTATAAGTTAAGGGATGGACGAATAATAAACAATAAATAAAGAATATGTTAAGAGATTTCTTTAAAATTGCACTGAATAATCTTAAAAGAAGAAAATTAAGAAGCTGGCTAACTATGGTTGGGATTTTTATTGGAATTGCAGCAGTTGTTGGATTAATAAGTTTGGGTCAGGGATTACAAACAGCTATTACAGGCCAATTTGAATCTATGGGTTCTGATTATCTTACTGTAACAAATGCAGAAACTGGATTTGGTCCTCCTGGAAGTACTGCAATAGATAAATTAACAGACCATGATTTAAAAATAGTTGAGAATGTTAGGGGTGTGAAAAAAGCTGCTCCTATTCTCTTAAGGACATTAAAAATAGAGTATAATAAAATAGTTAGTTTTAGTATGGCCAGAGGAGTTTCAAACAATGCAGAAAGTTTACAAGAAGAATATGATGCCTTAGGTTTAAAAACAGCTGATGGGAGATTATTAAAAATAGGAGATAATAAAAAAGTTCTTCTTGGAAATGATTTTTCTAAAGATACAAAATTTGATAAACCAGTTGAGGTCGGAAAAAAAATAAAAATAAGTGGGGAAGAATTTGAAGTTATTGGAATTTTAAAAAGTTCTGGAAATTTCATGATTAATGGTGCTATTTTAATTTTCTATGAAGATTTAAAAGAAATAGAGGGGATTGATGATGAAATAGATATGATTGGGTTAACTATAAAAAATACTGAAGAAGCTTCTGATGTTGCTGAAAGAATTGAAAAAGCACTTAGAAAAGATAGGGACTTAAAAGAAGGTGAAGAAGATTTTGCTGTCCAGACCCCTGCTCAAGTTATTTCTACTGTAAATACTATTTTAGATAGTATTAATATTGTTGTAGTTGGGATTGCAATGATCTCTCTTATTGTTGGTGGTGTTGGGATTGCAAATACAATGTATACAAGTGTTTTAGAAAGAAGGAAAGAGATTGGTACAATGAAAGCAATCGGTGCAAGAAATTCAAATATCTTAAGTATATTTTTAATTGAATCAGGGTTATTAGGACTAGTTGGAGGGATTGTTGGAGCAAGTCTTGGTGCTTTATTTGCATTGGGGGTAGGAAGTGTTGCAAACAATGCTCTTGGAACAAGTATTATCCAGGTTGATGTGTCTTTTTCATTAATTATTTCTGCAATAAGTTTTTCATTTTTATTAGGAATTTTATTTGGAGCAATACCTTCTTATCAAGCAAGTAAATTACCTCCTACGCAAGCATTAAGAGGATGATACAAGATTACTTTAAAATTGCATTTAGAAATTTAAAAGAAAGAAAAGCTAGAAGCATCCTTACATTGTTAGGAATATTTCTTGCGATTGTAACAATTTTTGTTTTGATTAGTTTATCCTTAGGTCTAAATGATTTTGTTCAAGAACAATTTGAATTACTTGGAACAGATAAGTTTTTTATTCAACCTAAAGGAACTTCTGGTGCTCCTGGAACTCAGGGGGCTGTTGAGTTAACAACTAAAGATGTAGATATTATCAGAAAAACCAAAGGAGTTGATATTGTTGCATATTTTACTATTGGAAATGCAAAAATAGGTTATAAAGACCAGGTAAGGTACTATTTTGTTATGGGAATTCCTATGGAAAATCCTGAAGAGGCAGAAATGGTTTTTGAAGCTTCTGATCTTGGTGCAGAAGATGGGAGAATGTTAAAAAAAGGAGATAGTAAAAAAATCCTTATTGGTTATAATTATAAATATAAAAATTTGTTTGACAAATCAATTAAACCAGGAGATATTTTGAAAATAAATGATGTTGAATTTGAAGTTATTGGAGTTGTAGAAGCAATTGGAAATCCTGGAGATGATCAACAAACCTATATAACTTTAGAAGATTATAAAAAATTATTTGATTCTGGAGATAAGATTGATTTTATTTATGTTCAAATAAAGCATGGTGAAGATGTTAATGAAGTTGCTGAAAGAGCTGAAAAAAAACTAATGGATTATAGGGATGTTGATGAAAAAACAATTGATTTTGATTTACAAACTCCTGAACAATATTTAGAAATCTTTAATCAGATTTTATTGATATTAACAACATTTCTTGTAGGTATTGGGTTGATTTCAATTTTAGTTGGTGGAATAGGAATTGCAAATACAATGTATACAAGTGTTTTAGAAAGAACAAAAGAAATTGGTACAATGAAAGCTATTGGCGCGAGAAATTCAAACATCCTTAAAATTTTTGTTATTGAATCAGGATTATTAGGTTTAATTGGTGGAATTTTAGGTTTGTTTTTTGGAATATTAATAGCTAAAACAATTGAGTATGTCTCAACAGCATATATTGGCTCAAATATAGTTAGGGCTTCTTTAAATCCTTTTTTAGTATTTGGAGTCTTAGTTTTTGCGTTTTTTATAGGGATCTTATCAGGACTGGCTCCTTCATATCAAGCAAGTAAATTAAAACCAGTTGATGCACTTAGGCATGAGTAATGCATAAACTTTTAAACTAAGAAAAATTAAAAATAATATAAAGGGATGAAATGAAGATGAATGTTAAAAGTTGTTTTACTATTTTAGTAATGTTTGTTTTTTTAATTAATTCAGTTAGTGCTGCAGAGGGGAGTATAGAACTTGATAGACAACAAAGACTTAATTTTGGACATGTTTTAATAATTGAAAATATTAGTACAAGCCCTCCAGAGCTTATTCCAGGACAACCAGGGAAACTAAGATTAACAGTAAGAAACAATGGAAATTTTCAGTTAAATGATATTCGAGTGCAAATAGACCTTCCTTCTAAAATTTCTTTTTTAAATGATGTTAGTAAAAGAAAAATCCCAACTTTAGCTTCTTTAGAAAGAGAAGAATTAGAATATGATGTGGTTGTTTTGCCAGGAAGTTCCGAAGGAATTTCTAATGCAAATATTACTACAGATTATCTTAATCATATTGGAGATGAAAGACAAGATATTGATACTTTTGGAATTGCAATAAAAAGCGTTCCAAAATTTTATGTTTTTTTAGATGAGTCAACAATTTATCAGGGGAAGTACCTCGGGGAAGTAACTATTACTTTTATTAATAATGATATTGGGGATGCTAAATTCCTTACAGTAGAACTGCAAGAAAACAGTGATTATGAGATTATCCCTCCTAGCAGAGAATATATTGGGGATCTTGATTCAGATGATTTTGAATCAGCAGAATTTAAAATAAATGTTAAATCAAGAGAAAAAGCAGTTGTCCTCCCATTAAAAGTAAATTATAAAGATACATTTAATAATGAATATTCTGAAGATATGAATGCATATTTATACATAAAAACTCCTGCAGAAGCAGGAATAAAATCAAATATTACCACCATAATAGTTGTTATACTTTTGATACTTGGGATTGTTGGATATATTTTCTATAGAAAATACAAAAAAAAGAAAAATAGATTAAAAAAGGTTTAAGAATAGATAGTTTTTTATATAAAAATTTATAAACTAATTAAATTAGATTAATTAGTTTTAAAAAGAGGGATTAATAAAAATGAGGAAGTGTATCTATTGCAAATGCAATGTTTCAAATGATAGTGTTATAGATTTCTGCGAGAGATGTGGAAAAGGAGTATTTGGTGAAAGAATGTTTAATGCTATTGTTGAAAACATGCAGGAAGCTGAAGAAAGAGGAGACTTAGATCAGGGAGCATCAGGAAAACCAGAATAATCTATTAGAAGAAAGTTTTTTAAAGGTTGTATTTCTAGGATTTGCATAGTACTTAGAGTAAACTTAGTGGATATTTATTATATCTTAAATGACCGACGAACACTAAGAATAAATAATTCTTAGTTGTTTGTCTAAACAACCCAAAAAAAAGATTTGATTTAAATTAAAAAATGAACAAAAGAAAATCCATAAGAGAAAAAGGAAAAATCAAACTTAGTAGATACTTTCAGGAATTCAAAGAAGGGGATAGGGTTTCAGTAGGAAGGGAATTATCTTTAAATCCAAAGTTTCCAAAACAATTACAAGGGAGATCTGGAATTATTAAAAATAAACGGGGGAAGTCTTATATTGTTGAAATAAAGGATTTAAATAAGCAAAAAACATATATAATCCATCCTGTTCACTTAAAAAAACTTAAATAAAATGATATATGATAGAGCACCCCTTAATTTAAATGAAGTACAAGTAATACTTGAGAATATCTCTGATAATGATAGAAAAGAAGAAATGAAAATTTATTTGAAGAAATTTTTAAAAACTAAACCTAAACAAGCAGAAAAAATAAAAGAAGAATTAGAAAAATTAGACTTATTAAAGCTCAAAAGAGAACATGTAGTGAAAATTGTAGACCTTTTACCACAGGATTCGTCAGATCTTAATAAGATCTTTACAGATGTCAGTTTGAACGAGGATGAAACAAATAAAATACTTGAGATTGTTAAAAAAACAAAACAATAAAAATGATAGAAAAAGAAGAATACGCAATTATCTTAGATTTCCTTCCTTATGGTTATCCTTTAGAAAAGAAAATGATGCCTATAGCGCAGGCTATAGGAACCAAAAGATTCACATTATTGCAATTAGTTCCAAGAAGGGGAATTAAATTGGAGATTGCAGAGAAAGTATATATTGGAGAAGGCAAGAGAGAAAAAATATATTATATTCTTGGAAGACTTCCAGAAAACAAGCTTACTGAAACTGCAAGAGAACAGTTGCGAGAAGTTATTAAAAAAGAAATAATAAACAATGAAAAAAAGTTTGTTGATTTTTTTAATACAGCAGAAGCAATAAACACGAGATTGCATCAATTTGAACTACTCCCAGGATTTGGGAAAAAACATACTGAAGCAATTTTGGCAGAAAGAAATAAAAAATTTTTTGAAACACTAGGAGATTTGAAAAAAAGGGTTTCAAATTTACCAGACCCTACAAAAGCTATTGAGAAAAAACTATTTGAAGAGATGGCTGGAAAAGAAAAATACGCCCTTTTTATAAAACATTAAATAAGTTTTTTATTTTGAAAATTTAAGAGGTTTATTAAGATGGAACAAGTATCAGAACAAAAAAAACAAAAAGAAAAGAAAGATTATTTTTCTATAATTAGAATTCTGCAAACTGATATTCCTGGAAATAAAAAAGTTTTGGTTGGGCTCACTTATATAAAAGGGGTTTCGTGGAGCATTTCAAATGCTGTTTGTAAAATTTTAAAAATTGACATAAATAAAAAAATTGCTGAGCTAAGCGAGCAAGAGATAAAAAAAATAATTGCATTTTTAGGCAAAAATAAAGCAGATCTTCCTAAGTTCTTATTAAATAGAAAAAAAGATTTTGATACTGGAGAAGATACACATTTAATCGGCGGGGAGCTTGATATGAAAAAAGAATTTGATATTAGAAGATTGAAAAAAATAAGGTCTTATAGGGGATTAAGACATGCTTTTGGACACCCTACAAGAGGACAAAGAACAAGAAGCAATTTCAGAGCAAAGGGTAAGAAAAAAACAGTGGGAGTTAAAAGGAAGAAATAAGGAATTAAAAATGCCAAAAAGAAAAATAAAAAAATATTCAAAACCGCAAAAACCTTTTGATAAAATAAGAATAAGTGAAGAAAATGAATTAAAAGAGAGATATGGATTAAAAAATAAAAGAGAGATTTGGAAAGCTGATGCTGCAGTTAGGAGGATAAGAAATCTTGCAAAACAATTAATTACAAAATCTGATGAAGAAAAAAAAGCTTTTGTTTCAAGATTACAGAAAAAAGGTTTTGAGGTCAACAGCATAGCAGATGCGCTTGCTTTAGATAAAGAAGATTGGTTAAAAAGAAGATTACAAACAATTGTTTATATGAAAAAACTTGCAAATACTGCCAAACAAGCAAGGCAATTAGTGGTTCATAAACATGTTTCTGTTGGTAAGAGAATTATTAATATCCCTTCTTACCAAGTCACCCTTGAGGAAGAACCAGATATGGAACTAAATATTGTTTTAAAAATTAAAAAGAAAAAAGATAAGGTTGAAGAGATTAAAAAGGAAATTGGAGAAGAAATCCAGGAAGAAACAGCAGGTTCTGCAGAGGAGATTGCAGAAGAAACAGCAGGTTCTGCAGAGGAGATTGCAGAAGAGATAGCTGAAGCTGAAAAAGAAATAGCAGAAGAGGTTGCAGAAATTGAAGAAAAAGTAGATAAAGGAAAGATAAGTCAAAAAAAAGCTGACAAAGAAATTAATGAGGAAATTAAAGAGATAGCAGAAGAAACTTCTGAAGAGATTCAAGAAATAAAAGAAAAAACCAAGGAGGAAAAACAATAAGATGAATGAAGAAAAAGAAACAAAACAAGTTAAGGAAGAAGATAAGGAAAGGAAAGAAGTTTCAAAGAAGAAAGAAAAGAAAGAAAAAATTGCTGTACTTAATATTTATACTAGTTTTAATAATACTATAATGTCCCTAACTGATTTATCTGGAAAAACTCTTGCTAAATTTGGAGGGGGACAATCAACAAAACAGAATAGGCTGAAAGCAAATCCAACTATCGCTATGTTTATTGCACAAAAAATAGCTGAAGAAGCAAAAGACAATGGTTTAACTGGATTCTATGTTAGAATAAGAGCTAAAACCGGACAAAATAATCCCGGGCCTGGGGCACATGCTGCAATAAAATCATTAACAAGAGCGGGATTTAGAATTTTAAGTATTATGGATACTACAAGAATGCCAAGAGGGGGCCCTAAAAAGAAAGGAGGTAGAAGAGGGAGGAGAGTATAATCAATAAAATTTAAAAAGCAATATTTATTAGCGTTAAGATGATACAAATACAAGATTATAATAAAGAAAAACAAAAATTAAGTTTTACAACAGACATGCAAATTAGTTTAGCTAATGCCATACGAAGATCTGTACTTGAGATTCCAATAATGGCCATTGATGAAGTTGAAATTTTTAAAAATGATTCTGCATTATATGATGAAATAATTGCACATCGTCTTGGATTAATACCAATAAAGACTACTAAAACAGGTAAAGAAACTAAATTTAAAATAAAAGCAAAAGGCCCGTGCACAGTTTATTCAAGTGACATTTCTCCAAGTGTTGGCACACAATATAAACTTCCCATAACTATTTTAGACGAAGACCAGGAAATTGAAATTCTTGCGAATGCAAAATTAGGTTTGGGAATTGATCATGTTAAGTATTCTCCTGGATTAATTTATTATAAACACAATCTAGATCCAGAAACAATAGATTTTGTGAATATTAATGATTCTGGAGAAATTAGTTATGATGAAAAAGAATTAGAACAAAAGGGGATTTCTCAAGAAGATATGGATAAGATTAAAAAGCTAAGTAAAATAAACCAGTTAAAATTTAATATAGAATCTTGGGGGCAAATAGAAGTCAAAGAGATATTTCAAAAGAGTACTGAAGTTTTAGATAAAAACCTAGAAAAACTTGACAAAGCTATTAAATAATAAAAATATTCAATACGTGCTCTCTTGCATAATATAAAGCGGAGATGCCGGAGCGGTCAAACGGGCGTGGTTAAGGTCCACGTGGCTTAGTGCCTACAGGGGTTCAAATCCTCTTCTCCGCATTGATATTTACCAAACTATAAGAGTTAAAATGATAAGCAAAACACAAATTGATAAAAAAATGAAAAGAAAAACAAATCCCAATTTAGTTGAAACTATCTTTATTGCTAAAAAAAATAACTTATTAGACTTAGCAAAAGAATTAGCAAAACCTACAAAACAACAGATAAAAATTAACCTAAACAAACTAAATGAGTTAAAAGAAAATAATATTATGGTTGTTGGGAAAGTTTTAGGAGAAGGTAATATTGAAAAGAAAATAAAGATTTCTGCTTTAAGTTTTTCAGAATCTGCAAAAGAGAAATTAAAAAAAGCAAGTTGTGAAATAAAAACAATACAAAAAGAAATCAAAGATAATGTAAAATTAAAAGGCGTTAAAATAATCTAAGTTAAAAATGGAGACAAAAATAATAAATGCAGAAGGAGCAAGTTATGGGAGATTATGCAGTTATGCTGCAAAACAGGCTTTAGAAGGTAATAAAATTATAATAGTAAATTCTAAAAAAGCAGTAATAACTGGAAATAAAAAAGATATTATTAGCAGATTTAAGGAATTAAGATCAAAAGGAGGGCACTCTGGAAAGGGCCCTAAACTATCTAAACTCCCTTATAAAATATTAAAAAAAGGAATAAGATCTATGCTTCCAGATTATAGAAAAGGAATTGGAAAACAAGCAATTGAAAAAATTAAGTGTTATGAAGATATTCCTAAAGAATTTGCAGAACAGAAGATGATTAGAATTCAGGGACCAAGACATAATAAATATATTGATTTAAAAGAATTATCAAATAAATTATAATAACTAAAAAGATGACAAAAATAGAAAAAAAACTAACAGTTTCTGGAAAAAGAAAAACAGCAATAGCAAAAGCTTCAATCAAGCAAGGGGATGGTGTAATCTTAATAAACAAAAAGCCTTATGAAAATCTTGATGTTTTTAAAAAACTTTCAATAAGGGAACCAATTGAGTTAACAAAAAAAATATTAGGTAATTTTAATTTTGAAATAAAAGTTAATGTAAAAGGCGGGGGAACTGAAAGCCAGATTCAAGCAGCAAGACTTGCAATTGCAAGGGCATTAGTCGAGTTTACTAAATCAAATGAATTAAAAAAGAGGTTTTTAAAATACGATAAAAATCTTTTAATTGCTGATACTAGAAGAAAAGAAGCTTATAAGCCTGGAGATAGCAAGGCAAGAAGAAAAAGACAAAAAAGTTTTAGGTAATTCTAAGAAGCTGAGAATTCTTAATAAATTTATATTTATGGTAATTCAACTTCTACTGCTTCAACACTGTTTCCATTAGTATAACTACAATAAGCATATGACTTGTGACTCCAATCTAAAATCGCTACTTGTTGTTGTGGGTTAGAAAGGGAAGCAGGAACAAAAATACAAGGGGTTGGTTTATATCTGACCCCACTACCTGACTTTACAACAAAAGAGTTACTTGAACATTTAACTCTTGTTGGATAACCTCCTGAAACTTGCGCCATTCCCTGAGTTTCAAAAAAAGAAGTATCAAGCCAGCCACCGATAGTTGCTTCATCAAAATAGGTATGTGCATTGCTACAACTTTCTGAAGGCGGGAGATTTAATGCAAGATATGTTGCAAATTGTGCAGGATTTTTATTAGACTCACAGCATTTTCCTGCATCTGCTCCACATTTAGATAAATCAAATATTAAGTCTCCTGAGCCTCCGCCACTATCACCACTTCCATAATCCCCACTTCCTTCACCTTCACAATATAATGGAGGATTAAGACTTGAACACTCCCCAATTAAAGTCCCATCTTCACAATAGCCATCAGCACAATCTTGTCTTAACCAATTGTCTGCAAAAATTGAATAATCAACCATATTAACAATACCATCTTTATCAATATCTGCCCCATCACACCAATTATTTTCTTCTGCACAATCATCTTTTAACCAATTATCTGCAAGAATATCAAAATCACTCATATCAACTTTTCCATCTTTATTAATATCTGCTCCACCACACCAGGCCCCGCTAGAACTTGCGTAGCCAGTTGAAGTTCCTAATTCTCCTTTTTCCTTAAGTATGTTTAAAAGGTCTTGTTTAGTAGGTTCCTTAGGAGACCTAAAAAGAGAATACATTGCAATAGAACTTAATAATATCACACTAATTACAATTACTAAAGAAATATTCTTTTTTAACCCCTCATTTTTCATAATAAAAAGAATAGGAAAGTTTATTTAAATGTTCTGATGAATAATTAGCAATCTCAGCTTGTACAAAATCCTGGGTTTCCGGTAACAAGTGCAAAATCAGCCATATTAACAATTCCGTCGCCATTTAGATCTGCACCACCACAACATCCTTCTTTAGCAGGACAAGGTTGTTCTAACCAGTGATCTATTACATTTGTTTGATCATCTATATTTACAATTCCATTTCCATCTGTGTCTCCAGGACAATCTTCATTTATTGGACAATGAGGATTATCATTACAAGCAGATTGAAAATCAAGTGCCCAAAAATCAGAATCTGTAGGATTAGTTCTTTGCTTAATATCTACAGCAAAAACAACTTCTGTTACAGTATCACTCCCATTAGCAATAGTAATTCCAATATCATCACACTGATGACATACAGTTGCTTCAGGACGCAAATCCGCGAAATCTGCTTCATAACAGGCATATGCATCAGAACCATAATCATCAGAACCATTTTCAGGTTCATCACAAGCTGTTATATAAAAATTATCCCCCATAAGCGGATTTGGAAAAGTAACTTCATAAACTTCTACTTCTTCTCCAAAACAAGGAGGGCAGACATTTTTGATTTTTTGCATTCCAGTTATAATATGATACAAAAAAGGGGAGGTAGTCCAGGTTATGTGATTAGCACTACAAGAAAGAATATCTCCAGACCCCCCAGTAGAATAAGTAGTTGTTGCTAATTCTCCTTGTTCAATCATATCTAGAAGTTCTTGTTTAGTAAGCTCTTTAGAAGGCTTGAAAAGAGCATACATTGCAACAGCAGTTAATAATACCACACTAATTACAATTATTAAAGAAATATTTTTATTTAATTTACCCCTTTTCATAATGTAACTAATAAAATCATTTATTTAAATGTTTTTAATAAAAATTCTTAATTAAAACTTAATAAAAAAGTTTATTAACACATTTTAATTCCTAAAACAGTAAAAAGAGGTATTAAAATGGGGTTTATTGACTGGATTGCAGGATTTTATACTAGTATCAGAAACTCTGTTCCTGAAGGGTATAGAATCTTAGTTGACCTTACATTATATACATTATTTATAGCGCTTTATGCTGTTTTTATATGGAAGTTCTATAAATTTTTAGCAAGAAGAGAAATTATTAAATTAAATTTAAGCAAGTATAATCATTCCCAATATCCAGGATTAGAAAAATTCTTTGCTGTTATTTTATATACTGTTGAATATCTAATTATCCTGCCTTTTTTAGTATTATTTTGGTTCGGAATTTTATCTTTGTTTTTATTATTATTATCTGAAGCCGGTGCTGCTCTGACTCTTTTAGCTTCTGCTGCTATTATTGCTTCAACAAGAATTACTGCTTATATTAGTGAAGACTTATCAAAAGACTTAGCAAAAATACTTCCTTTTACTGTTCTTGCTACATATTTATTAAATCCTGACTTTTTTGATATTGCTAATCTAATTCTTAAATTTAAAGAGGTTCCTTCATTATTTAATAATGTTGTAATGTTTATCATATTTATATTTGGGATTGAATTTCTTTTAAGAGTAATATATTCTATTGTGCAATTAATTCATTCTAGTTCTCAAGAAGAAATAGATGATGAAGAAATAGAAGAAACAGAAGAAGTTGATGAATAAACTAAATTTATAAAAACTTACTACCTTTATTATTAATTAATTTTAAAATCTAAAACTCTTGTGTCAGGAGAAAGCAGATAAACTTCATCATCTTTACTTCTTAATCCCCTATAAATCTTTTGAAGAAGATCTCTTCTTGCCTTATCAATATAAAAACTCATAAAATGTTCTGGCTTATTTTGTTTTAAAATTTTCCAAAAAATAGCCGATATGTTTGGGTATGGAAATCTTGTGATAACAATACTATTACAAGTTTCTCCTGGGAAATCTGCTCCGCGATTACAGCGGGTTGTGAATAAGATTGGAATCTTGCCTTGCTTAAAATCTGCTACCTTTTTACTTAAAGGGTCACTAGCCTGTTGATGCATAAGCTCTGCTCTTGTCGGTAAATTATCTAACTCAAATTGGGTTTTTTCATAATCTGTTGGCAGGTCTGAAAAAGCAGTTATATGGACTAGGATAGGGAGTTTAGCACTTGCTATCGACTTTGATAACGCCTTTAGATATTGCTCTCTTGAAATATGATTATTTTGAAAATTAGTATACTTACAATCAATTTCATATCCGTGCCTGCACTTAATTAATTCTCCTTGGTGTTTAGTTTCTGCATCTATTATTTTAAATTCTTCTAATCCAAAAATTCCCCTTAAAACAGATTCTGAATGTATGGTTCCTGACATCATAATTAAAACTTTATTTTTTTCAATAAGTTCCTTTAATTTTTTGGCAAGATTTGTCGTGACTAAGTGAACTATGATGTCATTTTCTCTTTTTTCAATTGAAAAAAAAGTTTCATCTAAAAAATCCTGGAAGGTTTTAGCTACTTCATCTAAATGAAAAACATAATTATTTTCATCTGCTTCTACACCATATAAAAATTCTTGATTTCTTAAAATAATAATTAGAAGTTTTTCAACTAAGGTATCTTTAATAGGGAAAATTTCTCCTTCCTGATATGATTTTTTCAATCTGATTGTATTCGTTATATCGATTAAATCATCTATTATTGCTTGCCCTATGCTATCTTCTGGAAACAAAAGATTTAGTGAAAATAATAATCTGTTAAGATTTATTTTTTCTTTATTTGCAAAGCTGTCTAAAAATTCATCACACTCATCTATGATTTCAATTTCTGTTGCTGGCTTTCGATTCATCAAAGTCTCTAATTTATATTTCATGCTGTTGAATATAATCACATCAGCATCTTCATAAGCAAGATACTGGTCATAAAATCCACACCCTTTTTTTCTTTGATTAAAAACAAATTTCCTATTATTTAATCCAAGGTACTTTATTTTTCTTGCATTTTTAAATTTCCTGATTTCAAATTCTTCTGGAAGAATTGGAGACCAGTATGGACAGATTGGTGCTATTGTCATTCTTTTTATATCTAATACTGAATTAAAATCAGTTATTTTGATGTCTGGATTTTGTTTAATATAGTCTTTTAACATTGGGAGATTTTTTTCTTTAATTTCTATTTTACATGGAAGAAAAATATTATTACAAGACTTATCTTCACTTGGCTTTAGTTTTGAACTTACCCCTAAAAATATATCACTTAATTTTGCATTTTTTTCTTGCAGTTGTTTAATTTCAATTGGATTTTTAGATTCTTGTAAAAATTTACATTTAAAATTCTGTCTTCCTACAATTGATTTTATTTTCAGTTTCTCAAAATTTTTCATTTTCTCAAAATCCTTTAGAACATATTTTTTATCAGAATAATCATTAATATATTGCTGTTGCAAGGATTTTATTGGAACTACAATAGAAGTCCTTCCTAATTCTTTTGCAAGGTTTAAAGCAATTGCAGATTTTCCAGTCCCGCACATTCCTCTTATAAAAATAATTTTATTACCTTGTTTTATAGACTCAACAACTTCATTAACTACATCTTCTTGAGATTTTCCATTAGAAAAAATTAAGGGTTTCAATTCTTGGTTGTTTTCAAATAAACTCCACATTGTTAATCAGATCTTTGTTCAATATGATTCTCGTTGTTTCCATTGAAAAGGTAACAACTACTTCTAAATTCACACCAGTTACATAGAAGACTTGAATTTGCAGGAAACTCTGTTGCAGATTCTATTTTTTTAATTAAATTAATAATTTCTGTTTTTAATTTTTCTAATTGTTCTAAACTTCTTTTTGAAATTATTTTATGATTAAATGCCAGAAAGTGCCAAATCAAATGAACATCTATTGCTTGTGGGAAATCTTCTCTAATAGCAATCGAGTATAATGCTAATTGCCTGTCTTTATCTAATTCTTCTTGAGACTTTAAAAAACCAGAGGTTTTATAATCATGAATTTCAAAAATTCTTGATTCTTCGTTATAAACTAATCTATCTATATAGCCTTGCAAAAAATATTCTCCTTCTTTATCTAATTTTACAATAACTTTTTTTTCAGTTGCAATTGTATTATCTTTAAAAGGGGAATTTTTCATAAAATAATTTATTAAGAATTTTATACCAAGATCATAATAATAATCAAAATTATATTCAGGTCTTACTATTTTTATTTCTGAACCAAAATTCTCTTTCCAGTTGTTTATATAATAATGAATTACTTCATCTAAATCAAGAGTTTTCTCTTTATTTTCTTGACTATAAATCCATTCTAAAACATCATGAACCCGGTTTCCTAAAAACCCTTCTATAGTTTGTTTTATATCTGGCTCAATTTTATCAATATATCTAAACTTAAATTTTAAAGGGCATTGTTCAAATGTTGAAAGTCTTGAATGAGAGTAAATCACCATTTTGTCTTGTTTGGGTAATTTAGAGGAGCAAATAGGGTATTAAAAGTATTTCTATGGTTAAAACCTTATAAAAAACAAGTTCTAAAACAGAAACATAAATAAACTAGTTTTTGTTTTTCTAAAATGAATGTAAACTTTTTAAAGATAAGTTTAATCAAAACAAACCCTTCAAAAAGGTTTGACCCAAACCAAAATTTAATCAAAAACAAGAATTTAAAATGAAGATAACAAGTCCTGATTTTGAAAACAATGAAAAAATCCCTGTTAAGTTTACAGGAGATGGGGAGGATATTAATCCAACATTAATAATTGAAGATGTTCCTGAAAATACAGAAAGTCTAGTTTTGATTATAGATGACCCAGATGCTCCTGTTGGGTTATGGATTCACTGGTTAGTATGGAATATTTCTCCAAATACAATGGAAATTAAAGAAAATTCTATTCCAGGAGTCCAAGGAGAAAATAGTTGGGGAAGAAACAATTATGGAGGGCCCATGCCTCCTTCTGGAACCCATAGATATTTTTTTAAATTGCATGCATTAGATACAAAACTTGATCTAAAAAACGGGGCAACAAAACAAGAACTTGAAAAAGCTATGGAAGGACATATTTTAGAAAAATCAGAATTTATTGGATTATATAGGTAAGAAGTTATTTAAATAACTTTAAATAATATAATTTGTTTTTTTAGTTTAGAAAAGTTAGGTAAAAAGAAGGAAAATGGATGAAGAAATTGAAGGATTTGAATTTTATGCAAGAAAAGGCTTAATTGGCTTAATTATCTCACTAGGAGTTATATTAATTATAACTATTGGATTACTTGTGTGGTCTTTGTTTACTTATTCTCCTGCAAATTTAAAAAATGCGCTTTTAAGAATCCCAACAACTTCTGTGGATATTTTTGCTATACTCGAGGGACTTATTATTTTTATTGCGCTCCCAATTATAATTGCTATTAAGATAGCATTAATAAAAAAAGATAAAGCAAATCAGGCTAAATAAAATAAATAATAAATTAAATTTCTGCTACTACCACTTTAAAATTACTTGTAACTACTTTTCAGATTTGGAGTATATAAACAAGAGGGGGATAAAAAATATATTTTTTTTCGCAACTTTATATTTAAATAACAAGAGGCTTTTATGGCTGGAGGTGGAGTATGATAATAGAGGTTTCATTTGCATTGGTGGGCGGCCTAAATTTTGGGCTTGAAAAATATTGGGGAACTGTGGATAGTTTAATGAAAAAGTATCCAAAAGCGACCTGGAAGAGAATAGTTGATAGAAAGAAAGAGATATGTAAGTATCTTATTGAGATTAATAGCTAGCGGTTTTAAATTTTTCTTTTTTATTTTTTTGCTTTATAAGTAATTTATAGATTATCTAAGGGATTTTTAATAGATTTTACTTGATCAGAACTAATATGCGTATAAATCTGAGTTGTTGCAATTGAACTGTGCCCTAAAAGAAATTGAATCTTCCTGAGGTCAACCCCAGAATCAAGAAGGTGAGTAGCAAAACTATGCCGAAATGTGTGTGGATGAACCTCTTTTTTAATTCCTATAAGATTTGCAATTTTTTGTACAATCTTTTGTATGTTCCTAGTAGTTAAAGGCTTTTCTTTTGAAAACACGTATTCCCAACTAGGGTGCCTACTTATAAATTTCTCAAGCTTTTTTGAAAGTTTTTTTGACATCACAAAAAGCCTGTCTTTTTTCCCTTTTCCTTCTCTTACCCACCCGCTACTTTCACTAAAATTTAAATTAACTGGTTTTAAGTTAACTAACTCAGAAACTCTCAATCCTGAAGAATAAAGTAACTGGAGTATTAAACTACTTTTTAATGTTTGGGCAGAATTAATTAATTTCAATACTTCTTCTCTTGTTAACACTGAGGGAATCTTTTCTTCTTTTTTTGGTCTTTTAACTCCTGCAGTTGGATCTTTTTCAAGAACATTAGAATATGCAAATCTAATAGATGCAAGAAATAAAATCACAGAAGAAGGAGCTCTTTCAGACATTTTGTCTGCAAGAAAATACTTAACATCTTGAGAATCAATTTTCTCAGGATTTTTGTTAGAGTGCTTTAATAATGCTTTATTAAAATCAATATAATTTCTTAAAGTATATTCAGATAATTTACTTATTTTAATTTCTGTTTCAACCCTTTTTAAAAATTCACTGACTTCCATAACCTAGATAGTGCGAACTTCTATATAAACTTATTCTGTGTAAATTTAATTGAAATTTAATTAAAAATCTATTAAAATTGCTTAATTAATCAAAAACATTTAAAAACCTTATAAGCAATTTAATTTTGAAATGAACATTCCCAAAGAAGAGGCAGGCTCTGCTACAAAATTTATAAATGAAAACACTACTCCTGAAGGAGGAGACAGAGGAGTTCTTGAAAATTTGAATAGAGCTCTTGAAGAAAATCCTGACATCAAAACATAATAAAAAGTTATAAATAAATTAAAACCTTTGTAAATTAATGGCAGATAAGGAAAAAACTATTGAAATTCCTGAAGAAAATATTTGCGACGCTTCTGGATTTATAAAGATAAATACAACCCTTCCTGAAGGAGATAGGGGTTCTGTTGAAGAATTAGATAAGAGCTTAGAAAAAAACCCAGAAGTTAGAAAAGCATAAAAACAACAAAATGAAGCTGAGAAAAAAGTTATTTTAAACCTCAGATAAGCTTTTATAATTTAATCTTCTTAAAAGAACATGCCTTATTGTCATCATTGCGGAAGAAAAATAAAACAAGGAAATCAATTTTGTCCTTCTTGTGGGAAAAAATTAGGGGGTTCTTTAATTAAAGAACAAAAAGATTCTTTTGATATTAAAGAATATTTAGAAACTTCTAAATCTACTTCTGCCAAACCTATAAAAAAAGAAGGTAAAAAAATTTCTACTATTTTATTTTTTATTTTGCTTGTTGTTGTAGTTTTTGCTTTTGCAAGATTTAAAGATGCTAATACTATTACCCCCTTGGTAATTGATAATGGCTCAATTAATGATTCTAATTTTGGCACTTGTCCTTATGCGTGTTGTTTAAATAATAATTATGAAGAGAAATTGTGCCCTGGAAATGAAAAATGCATAGAGAATTTATGTATTGATATAGAATATCCTGAAAATAATGAAACAGGAATTGTAATAAAAGTAATTGATGGGGATACTGTTTATTTGGAGGGTGGAGAAAGGATTAGGCTTCTTGGAATAAATACTGAAGAAAAAGGACAAAGATGTTATGATAAAGCTAGAGAAAGGCTTGAAGAACTTATATTAAATAAGGAAGTTAAATTAGAAACAGATGTTGATAATGAAGATATTTATGAGAGATTGTTAAGATATATAATTATTGATGATAAAAATATTAATGTTTTGTTAGTTGAAGAAGGATTTGCTAGTGTCTATATTGTTGGTGAAAATAAAAGATATTTATTAGAATTAGAAGAAGCTGAAGAAATTGCAAAAAATGCAAAAGGTTGCATTTGGGAAAAAAGTTCGTTATGCGGAGGATGTATAGGAATTTCTTATTTTCATTTAAATGCAGAAGGAGATGATTGTGAAAATCCAAATGATGAATATATCATATTTAGAAATTCTTGCGATAATGAGTGTGATATTACTGGGTGGAGTGTAAAAGATGAGGCAACTCATACATATAATTTTCCAGAGTTCATATTAAAAAAACAAGAATCAGTAACATTATATAGTGGAAATGGGACTGATATAAACAATGAATTTTATTGGAAAAATCATGGAAGCAGCGGACCTTGTCCTGCTATCTGGAATAATGATGGGGATACTGTTTATTTAAGAGATAAGGAAGGGAAATTAGTTTTGGATTATACTGGTTTTTGATTTTTTGCGAATGTTTTTATACTTTAATTTCTTAATTTTTTAATGGAGAATATAAAAGAAAAAGAGGTTCAAGTAAGTGAAGATTTGTCGAGAACAAGGAAGGTAATAGCAAACTTAAAAGGAAAAGTAAGACAAATAGCAGAGCAGTTAAACCAGGAAAGATTAAGGCAAGAAAATGCAAACAAAAACATAAGTAACATGATTAATAAGATTAAATTAAGAAATATAAAAAAGAAAAATCTTCATCTTGAAATAAAACAAAACTCTGAATTTCTAAATAAAAAGAAAAAAGAATTAGCAAAACTTAGAAGCCAAAAAAGAAAAACAACAAAACATAAAGAGAGATTCTTAAAATTAAAAAAGGAGATGATAAAGTTGCAGACTAGATTAATAAATGCTTATGGAGAATTAGAATCTAATTAAGCAAAACATTTATTAAGGATTTTTCATATAAATTAAGATGGTTGCTATTGGACTTTTATATGGTATAGGAATTGTTATTTTATTCTTTATTTTAGCAGGGCTAAAAATTGTAAAAGAGTATGAAAGAGGGGTTAGGTTTACATTAGGAAAATTTACTTCAATAATGATTCCTGGTTTAAGATTAGTTATCCCTATTTTACAAACGTGGGAAAGAGTTGACATAAGAGTTAAGGCAATTGATGTTCCTGATCAAGATGCAATTACAAGAGATAATGTTTCTATTAAAGTAAATGCTGTTCTTTATTATAAAGTAAGTGATGCAAAAAGGGCGATTATTGAAGTTGAGGAATTTGATTATGCTGTTTCTCAATTAGCTCAAACAACTATGAGAGACGTTGTTGGAGAAGTTTCATTAGATGATTTATTAAGCAAAAGAGATTCTGTTTCAAAAAGAATCAGGGAGATAGTAGACAAAGCAACAGACCCTTGGGGAATAAAAGTAGATAGTGTTGAATTAAAGCATGTTGAATTGCCTGAACAATTAAAAAGAACAATTGGAAAAGAAGCAGAAGCTGAAAGAGAAAAAAGAGCAGTTATAATTAAAGCAGAAGGAGAAGTTGTTGCTGCTAAAAACCTATCTAAAGCAGCTAAAATGCTGTCTGATTCAAAAGGGGCATTGCACTTAAGAACACTGCAAACTTTAAATGATTTAAGTTCTGACCAGAGCAACACTGTTGTTATAGGGGTTCCTTTAGAAATTTTAAGAGCTTTTGAAGGTGATAAGAAAAGCAAAAAGTAATTAGAAAAGAGTTATTCTATTAAACAAATATTTTTAAATTAGATTTTTATAAGTATTTAATGGCAGAACCTCCATCTGACTGGTATGATTCAGTAATTACTTGTGTTAATAACTGTACTGATAATAGCTTGCTTCCTACTGCATATGTTACTAGAAGAAGAAATCCTTCTATACCAAGAATTTTCTCAACATATCAGGTTGCAGGAAGTAATAAAACTTATGTGGTTGCAAAAAATGGTAAGGTTATTGATACTGAGCAAAACATAAAAAAAGCTTCAAAACTTGCATATCTTTCTGCGGTTTCTGAAATATCTCCTGAAAAAAGCGATCCCAATAGATTATTTAAATTTGAAACTTCTGAAAAACCAGCAGGAATTTTAGTAAAACTTAGTGCTGCAATAGAGCTATGGGATCAAACATTTGGGCACATTAAAGAAAAATAAGAAATAATTAAAGCGCAATTTTAATGTTTTCTATTTCATCACATTTACTAATATCTGGTTCATATCTAAAGACTTCTGCATGACCTTCTTGCACAAGCAACTTATTAACAAAAACTTCTTCTTTTCCATTAGATACATAAACATATCTTAATAATCGATTATACTTATCTTTATCTGAAACATCTTTTTGAAGTTTGATTGTTTTATTTAAAATTAAATCTTCTAAAAACTGTTTAGCAGCTTCATAACCTTCTTGCTCTTGTTCAGGAGCATCAACACAAATTAATCTTACTTTTTCTCCGGATTCAATTTCAAAAGTATCTCCGTCTATTATTCTTGTTGCAACAGCGGTTTGTTTATTTGAAGGAGATTTGATAATATACAAAGAAATAACAACTATAAACAAAATGATTAATGTAAAAAATATAACTTTATGATTATTTGGGAATTTTATTTGCTTCACCTTCTGCTTTATTTTAGAATTTTTCATAAATCAAAAAAGAATGTAAGGTTTTTAAACCTAAGCAAGAATAACTTGTTTTATTTTTATAGCAATTTCTTTTTTCTGATTAGGGTCTAATTCCTCATCTAACTTTGGATAAAAAATTTCATCTTCAAATTTCTTGTGTTCTATAAAAATTTCCTTAAGAAGATGAATTTCAGGTTTAATTTTTTTATCTAATTTTTCTTCAATTTTTTTTAATAACATGATAATCCTTGAATGATCACTTAATAAGTGGAAAATATCTGAAGTTTCAGAACTTGTAATTGTCGCAAACATCTTAAAAACAGCATTTTCTTCCACAAAAAAATGTTTTTGAATATTCCATTTAACCTTATCAAAATTAGCTAAAGTTTTTTCATAATTATTTAAATCTTTTTCAAATTTGTTAATAAACTGCTCAATCCTATTATTTTCTTTTGACATAAGAGAGTGAATAGATTCAACCATGTAAGTTTAATGATAATCTCAAATTTAAACATATATGTAATTTAAAATAATTTATTAAAAACCTAAACATTTAAATACTAGTGTTATCTATTTCTAACATAATGTTAATTAAATATAACAAAATGTTAGATAAACAAAACAAAGTGACAAGGAAAATAAAAAATAATATAAGGAGGTTAAAGAATGATGAAAACAAACGAGAAATCTAGAAGAAGGGATAAAATAAGATTGACAGCCATAGTGATAATAAGTGTATTGGTGATTGCAACAGGAGTTCTTTTCTCATATGGTTCTTTTAAGAATGGAGAAGTTGCAGGCGGGATTTTAGGAATCATTATTGCACTTATAATTCTTGCATTTGCTATCATTGTTTACAAAAGAGGCAAGGAGGACTTGAAAAAAGGATTTCCTTTAAAAGATGAAAGAAGCAAAAGAGTTATGGAAAAAGCAATGTCAATGGCATTTTTAGTCTCGATTTATATGTTGTTAGCAATTGGGTTTTTATCTGATAGTATTATAAAGTTCAGAGATGTAAGCCAAGCAACAGGTATTGCAGTTGGAGGGATGGCTCTCTTGTTTTTATTTTTTTGGATTTATTATAATAAAAAGGAGATTTGAAATCCTTCTAATATAAGATGAAATTTAAAATTATAAGAAGTAAGGACTTAAAAGAAAAAGACCACGGAGCTACAAAAACAACAACCATAGTAAAAATAAAGAGATTGACTTTTAGTGTTGCAAAAGTTAGGAAAGTAGGAAAAAATATAAGATTAGGATATGACACAGAAAGTGATGTAGTTTATTATGTTCTAGATGGAAAAGGTGAGTGTGTTATTAATGGCAAGAAATATAAGATAAAAAAAGGTGATTGTTTATTTTATCCAAAAGGAACAAAATATAAACATCTTAAGGGACTTACATTATTAGCAATAGCTTCCCCTCCATTTAATAGAAAGAAAAGAGTTTATGTTGAAAAATGAAAACACGTATAAAAGAATTTAGAGCCAGATACAATCTTACTCAAGAAGACTTAGCTAGGAAAGTTGGAGTTAGAAGAGAGACTATTGTTTTTTTAGAAAAAGGAAAATATAATCCAAGTCTACAGCTTGCATATGCTATAGCAAAAGCATTGAAAACAACAATTGATGAATTGTTTATTTTTGAAGACAAAAAATCAAAATAAGTAAAAAAGATTAATTTTTTATTTCTTTTTCCACCTTTTTAAGGTTGGGAGTTTTGTTTCAGCCATTTTTCTTGCCAACTCTTCTGGCATCCCTAATTGACTGATTCCAATATTAACTAGTTGATCAATTTTTTCATTTAAGGTTATTCCTTCATCTGTAAAAACTCCATCTTGAAAACAAAACTTGCAATATTCTTTGCTCTTGCTTCCAGCTTTTTTTGTTCCAAAATCTTCTGGCTTTTTCATGGGCATTGCACAGGATTGGCAGATTATTTTTTTATTAAGATCCATTTTATTTATGGTTTTTATTTATTAATATATTTTATTTTTGCTTTCTTATTATTTTTTTATTTTCTTCTGTATACGAATAATCTTCCTCTTTTAGACATAATAATCAGACAAATGCCTAAAATTGCAAAAACAATGGAAGAAGGTATTGAAAAATTTGCTTTTACAAAAAAAGCGATTATTCCTGCTGCTATTAAAAACAAAACCCCTAATATAAACAACTCTTTTTTTAATATTTTCATTATTTAATAATAAAATTAAAGTTTTTAAGCATTTGGTTGTGATAAAAACAAATAAATACTATAAAAACTTGTTAAATAAAGGAGGTGATGATAATGGTGAATGAAGCATGTTCTACTTGGTCTTGTTTTGGAGGAAACAAAAGATTTCCTACTTTTGCAGTAATACTTCTTGTTTTAAGTGGATTATGGCTATTAAACGAGATTGAAGTTATAAAAATGGAAGTTCCTTGGATACCAATAATTTTAATAATAGTTGCAATAAGTTGGATAATAGACCATTATGTTAAAAAATAAGAAAATAAAGGTGGTGAAAAATGTTTAATCTTAAGAATAGGATAAAAAGGCTTGATGTTTGGGACATGATTTTAATTAAGCTGGCTGTTGCTGCATTTGTGCTTTTTATAATAACTGTTCCTAATCCTGCAAGTAATGGAATTATGGCTTGGGTTCATAATGTTCATTGGGCATGGTTTTTAGGAGCTGCAATAATTTTTGCAATTAGACCTAAAATAAGAATTTGGAAAAAATAATAACTAGAATTTATTAATAAGTCGCCCTTCCCATGAGACTCCAGTAGATAATAAATCCAGCTGTTCCAACAACTATAATAACAATTGCAATAATTATATAGGATTTTAAATATCCAAAACGATCTATTTTATTAAGCCCAAAATATAAACCTGCAATAATAATTAAACTTACAAATAAAATTAGATAAAACATTCTGCTTCCTAAAAAGCCTTTATTATACATATAGTTCATACTAGTAACTAAGATTAATAAAAGTTGTTATAATAGAGAAATCTAAAATTTAAAAATAAAATTCAAAAAATAAAATTATCTTAGATTTCTATTAATATCTTAAAAATCTTCGCTAGATTCTTCAGAATTTTCTTCTTCAGCTTCTTCTGATTCTTCTTCTGGTTTGTCTTCACTAGATTCTTCTGCTTCTTTTTTGCTAGAACCTTTTTTAGGTTTTTGCTCAGCTTCATTACTTTCTTCTCTATTGTCTCTAGAACCAAAACCATCTCGTTTCTGATTCATAAAACAGTCTTTACAATAAACTGGTCTGCCTTCTGTTGGTTTGAAAGGAACTTCACAATTCTCACCACACTTAGAGCAAACTGCTTTATGCATTTCCCTTGGCCCAAAGTTTCTTCTAAAACCGCCTTCGCCTCCTCTATTGAAGCTTCTTCTCGGGCCTCTATTAAAATCTCCCATGTTATCCTCCGTTATAATTTTTCCAGTCTTCTGGATGAAAATAAAAAATTTAAAGAGTATTTAAAATTAATGGTATAGGAAAAAAAGATAATTTAGAAACTTTTTTTTGGAAAAATTTAAATAATTTAATTTTATGGAAAAAAATATGAAAAAACTTGAAAACAAAAAGAGCTAGTTAATCCCTAAAAATCTCCTCGTTCGATAAGTTTAAATAAACTAAATCTGTTATATTAAAGTAAAAGGAGGTGAAAAATGGACGCTAAAGAAAAGCTTACTCAATTTGCAATTATATTTGTAATAGCTTTTATTGCTTCAGTAGTTGTATCTTACCTATATACGCTTATTGTTGAAGGTGCAGGCATAGTTAACTGGGAATTGTCTATTGTCCTAGGAATTGCTCTCGGACTAGTCAAAGTATTAAGAAAAGAGTAAATATAAGAAGAATAGAATACTTAAGTAGTATTATTTATGATAGAATTTATATTAATTGTAATTAACTGAATTATTTTCTATTTATTGTTTTTTAGACACATAATAACGTGTTTTTTTTCCTGTTCCTTCTTTTGTTAATTTTACTCCATCAACTCCTTCTTTAACTGCAACTGTTAAATATGCACTTCCAGAACTAGGTAAACCTAATTTTTCTAATATATCTCCTGCTCTAGATCCTGGATTGTTTTGCACATATTCCATAATCTTTTTTAGATTATTTTTTAAAGGAGTTTTATTTTGACTAGGAGAAAATTCTATATATAATTTAAGAGAATTTGTATAAATATTTTCTAATCTTTGTCCATCCTCTATTATTTCTTCAAATAACATTTGCATTTTATTTAGAATCGGATGGTCATTTAAAGCTAAGCCTATTTTATCTGAAAATTCATTTAAAAAACCCGCTCCATTTTCTAATAAGCTAACATTAGAAAGAACTTTTCCAACTTTCCATCTTCCTCTTTGAGCAAAACCTTGTCTATATAATCCACTCAAGACCATAGAAATACTTCCTACTGAACTTCCAATTTTCTCAGCTATTTGGTGAGCATCTAATTTTCCAGACCCTTCTAAACATTGAGCAACCTTTGCTGTTAATAAAGTATACCCCCCCACTATTTTAACATCTGAAGCTTTTCTTCCTTGTATCCATGTATAATTAAAAGGCTCTCCTCCACCTTCAGCCACATCTCCACAAGATTCATATTTAATAAAATTTATTTCTCCAAGATTTTTTAACTGTTCCATCAATCCTCTATCAGTTACATTTAATTTAGTTGCCAAATTTCTTAGGCTCTGATTTTTTTTCCTTAATTCTTCTAAAATTCTAATCCTATTAAACGGGGCAGTTCCTAAAATTTCTATGAGACTTTTCTTTTTTTTAAACTCGTAATTTAACATAAACATACTAATTGGAACTGCGTATATCTTCCCGGGGCTAGTTAAAGAAAAATATGCAGGCCTTTCTGTAGCATCTTCTGTAACTAATCCATATGTACATAATCTATTGCGAAGGTAATATGAAAAAGCTTCTTTTTGCGCAAGATAAACTCTTTCTGACTTTTCTATTCTTTTTTCTATCCTGCCTCTTAGCTGCACAATGCTTGCCGGGCCCCTATTTAATTCTAATAAAATTAATTTTTGAAAAATGTTATTTGTCTCCATTAAAACAACATTTATTCCTTTTTCTAAATCTTCTGGAAAAGGCATCTTCTTGCCTGATGTTTGTTTATTCACAATTACACTCATTTTATAAAATAAACATATATAATAGTCTTATAAGAGTTTATTTAATAGAAAATATATAATGTTAATAAAAATGATCTATTTTTAAATTCCAAATACAGAAATTATAAAAACAAGGGTGCTTATAAAAAACTATGAAGAGAAAAACCACCAACGGATTAACTGCAATATTAGCAGGATTAATGCTTGCCTTAGGTTCTTGTGGATTAGTTAAATTTTCTCATACACAAACTAGTGCAATAAAAACTAGTATTGGTACTTCACCACACCCTGAGCTAACTAAAAAGGAATTCATAGGAAATTATTATCTTTTTAATGGATTAGGGGCTGTGGGTTCTGTTGGTCTTGCTTGTTATGAAGATTTATTAAAAGAAATTAAAGAAGGGAAAAAAACAAGAAGGTGAAGCAATACAATCTGAAATTAAGAATATTGGTGATTATTTGAAGAATTTCAAACTTTAATAAAGTTCAAAGTTTAATAAAACAAGAAATAATTCTTAACCCAAAAATCTTAAAAACTTTAAATACTTATTAATTTAACCCGCAAACATACGGAAAAAGAGTTCTGATAAAGATTTAAAAAATCTTTAAGCAAGATAAAAATAAAATGAAACCCCAAATAAGAGAAAAACTAGGAAAAGGATTAGTTAATCTTAGTTTAATAATTTCAATTTCCTTGCTTTCAGCTTTTGGACTTTCTCATTTAGGTATGGGAATAAATAGAATATTAGCAGACAAGGAAGTTAATTATAATATTGGTCTAGTAAATGAAATGGGGGAAGAAAAAGCTGAAGAAGAAGGGCGTTTTAAATCAAAACATATATACAGTTTAAAAAAAGCTGTTGATTGGCATAATGCTATGATCCCTTATATGAAAGGTTGTAATTATGTTTCTGCTGGAATTCTTGCAATGGGGTGCGGATTAGGTATGGGAAGGAGATCTAGAGAATAATAAAATTCTAAAATTCTTTAGCAGCTAATGCATCTTCTTTACTATGGATATGTATTTCCCCTTCACTACTCACATAACTATAAAGAAAGCTTTTTTCTGCAAGTTTAGGGAATATATCATCCTCTAAAGAATATCCTGCATAATGCAGTATTTCTGGTTCTGCTACAAAAATAGAAGAAAAAACCATTGGGTCATCATCATGATTTGAATTATTTTTCTGTTTATGGAATGCATTGATTACTACATTTCCTTCTACTTTTACAGGGGATTTTTTTATAGGAGTTTTTCTTCCTCCTTTAATTAATGAAGAATTTGTTACCATTAAAGTTGCTATTCCATTGTGTCTAAAATGATGTTTCCATAATTTTTCTATATCCATCTTATTAAAAATTATGTCTCCAAAAATAACAAGAAAGGTCCCTTTTAATTCATCTTTTAATAATCTTAGTGAGTCTGCAGTTCCAGGTGCTTTTTCTTCTTCAATAAATCTAATAAAAACTCCGTATCTTTTTCCATCACCAACTAAATTAAAAATTGCAGTTAAAACTGGCTGTTCTCCTACAATAAAAATCCTCTTAAAATCTTTTTGTCTTAAATTATTAATTGCTAGTTCTATAACTGTGCTGTTTCCTATTTTAGCGGTTGGCCTATATTCTTTTTCACTTATTTGTAATTTTTTTCTCGGTCCTGTTGCTAAAATAACTGCTACTTTGTCTTCATAAAGTCTTTTTTCTAATAGATACTCAACTGCTTGAGATCTGTTTCTAATATAAACATTATCTACTAAAGAATCTACATTTTTCAATATTTTTCTATCCAAGCTTATTGTTATTTTTTCTTTCATTTTTATTAATAGTTATAGGTATTTAGTCTTTATAAGTATGACTGGGGTATGACAAGGTATGACTTTTTCTTAACAAGTATGAGCGTGCCTTAATATGTATTCTCGTGCCTTAGCAAAAATTACCAAACGGCGGTTTAAATAGAGTTTTTTACTAAATAAGTTATGGTTGCACAAGAATATACAAGGCCAGAAGTAAAAGAATATGGTAAAAATACTTCAGAGTTTTTAGAAAATTATGAAAAAGCTTTTGATGATTTATTAAAGGAAAAATATCTCCCTCCTGGAATGGCTGTTACATTAATCTCTAACCTCAATCTTTTAAGTAGAGATATGCCTGCAAGAGTCTTTAGAAACATTGATTATGCGCGAGGTTTTGAGGTTCCAGAAGATAGAAAAGTTTTTGCTGCGGCATATAAAAGAATAAAATCAGGAAAGGTTATTATTGAAAAGCCTGTCATGAAAAAAGCAGGAGAATTTACTTTAAATCATAATTTTGTCAGGGGCTTAAGACCTATTAGAGAAGCTAGAAGGTCTAATGTTAGTTTAAAAGAACCTCCAAATAAGAATAAATTTAATTATTCTACGCAATTATGTGATTATGAGGTTTTTGAAACTCAAAAAGATGAAAATGGATTAGAAGTAGAATTATTACAAAATAGGTATCCTTTTGCACCCTTTCATTTCCTATGGGTTCCTGAAAGAAAAAAAGTTCACGGGCAATTTATAGATCTCCCAGAAGATGAAAAGATTTTGCAAGCTGCTGTAAATTTTATATGCAATAAAGGTTATGGTCCCTCAGTCCGTTTATGCTATAATTCTCTTGGAGCTCATGCTTCTGTAAATCACTTGCATTTTCAAGGTTTTTTTAATTCTAAAACACAAAACTTGCCTATTGATAAATATATTAAAAAAGGAGAAATAGAAAGCGATAAATTTTATTTTAAAGGAAGCAGATGGATTCCTAGAAAAAATCTAGAACAAGGATTAATTGACAATATTTCCGAGATGAACCAAAGATGGGAAAATGGAGAAAAAATTGCTTATTCTTTTTATCTCACACCTCAAGGAGCAACTTTTTTTCCAAGAAAACATCAAGGAGATAAAAAATATTTTCAAAACTTAGTTAAGGCTGATTTTTCAACTGGTTTTGCTTTTTATGAAATGCTTGGTGAGATTTTACCTAAAAGAGCAGAAGCTATGGAAAAACCTAAAGAAGCAGAATCAAAAATAAAAAAATCTTTTGAATTATTGGCTCTGCCTTAAAATAATTAAAATGACAGAAGAAACTTTAGAAAGTTGGGTTAAAGAAGAAGTTCAGAGGATGGCTCCTTCTGATTCCTTGGAAATACTTACTCCTAAAAATTATCATAGAACCACTTTTGTAAATGATGTTTCTTTTGCAGTCTCTTCTATAGCTTCTAATGTAGAAGAAGCTAAAAAAATAATATGTGTTATTTTTGAAAAAATTGGGGAGCGTAAAGTTTCAAAAGGAGACGGTTATCACTCTCATTCTCAATGGTGGGAAGAAATTGTTGGAGTTTATCTTGAACGTGCTGTAGAACTAACTAAATCTCCAAAAAAACTTTACAATAGTATTTGTGAAAAAATGAATCTTAGTGAGGCAGCAAAAGATAATTTTCTGAAGTATTTATCAGATAGTTTTTCTTAATGATTTTATTCTAAAAAACCCTTTATACTACAATAATTCTTAAATATGTTTAAAAAGTTATATTATTATGAAAAAGGATGTGCTTAAGTTTGTTTTATTATTAATATTTATATTTTTAACTAGCTTAATTTCAATTGTCCAAGTTCAAGCTGATGAAGATGATATAAAAATTAGTGAAATAGATATTAGTGAAGTGATTGGTGGAATGATGAGTGAAGGATCAGATGGGAAATTTGTTGAGAAAATTGAAAAAGCTCCAATAGTATGTATTGCTTATGGAACAGATTATCTTCAAGAATCTCAAGGAACTAAAGGCCCCCCTTTATTATTAAGGCAATCAACACCTTCATCAAGAATCAGTACAAGGACATTAGTAAGCTTTTCTTTATTAACTAGTGCAGTTTTTCTTTTAATAATATTTTTGTTAATAAGAAAAGTTAGGACGTTAGACATGTTTGTTTTAGAATATAAGCCGAGGCCTAGGAAAAAGTAATTCATTGGATAAAATGATTTTTTAAAAGTTTTTATATCTTAACTTTCTATGCCCAACTTTAAGAATATAAATTTTATTTCCTTGAATTTCAAATATTACTCTATAATCTCCTATTCTCAATCTAAATGAGTTTTTTCCTTGAACTCTTTTAATATCTACTGATTTGAAACTTTCTCTTAAACTATCTACTTTTTTAAATATCCTTTGAGCAATTTCTCTATCTAATCTTTCTAAATCTTCCAGACCTCTTTTTGTCCATTCTATTTGGAATATCATAGTCCTAATTTCTTCTTAACTTCTTTATGAGAAATAGTTTTTCCTTCTTTTATCTGTTTTCTTGCTTCTTCTATATCTTTTTTTGTTTGTTCAGAAAATTCCATTTTATCTTCTATCATACTTTCAATTATTTCATTATATGTTTCTCTTTCAAATATTTTCATCTTATCAAGTGTTTGTTTTACCTGATTTGATATTTGAATTGTTGTTGCCATTTTATTATAATGCCTTATAATAAACTACAATTGATTATAGTATTCAAATGTTTCTATAAGATTATTATCAATCTCGCCATCAACGCGCATAAGGGGGTTAGGGGGAAAGTAATTTATTGTTTCTTTTTATGATATAAATCTAAAACTACTATTTCTTTTTTATTAGGAATATAAGCATAAGCTAACCGAAAAGGAGTAATATAAAGTTCTCTTGTTCCTTTTCTCTGATATTTCATTGGCTTTCCAGTTTCCGGGTTTTCTTTAATCTTCTCTATTTGTTTTATAATCTTTTCTTTTAATAAATTGTCTTTAATTTTTGAGAAAACATTTTTAAATTTATTAGAAAAAGAAATTTCTACCATTTTTTCATTTCTTTAATAAAATCATCGAAGTCCATTTTGATAAATTCTCCTCTTTCATAACTTTGCCAAGCTTCTTCAGTTCTCTTTGCAAATTCTAAGTCTTCTTTCATTTCTTCTGTTATTTTTTCTGCTTTTTTTAAAATTATCCTCTCATCATCTTTGATAATTAATATTTCATCTCCTTCTTTCAAATTACCTCTCATTTCAGAAGGGATAACTATCTGTCCTTTACTACTCATTCTTGTAACATTTATATTTACCATAGTAAGATGTGTCTTACCTACTATTTAAATGTTTTGATTTTAGAGAAACGCGCATAAAGGGGGCAGGGGGAAATAGTTCTTGAGTGCAATAAAAGTTAAAAATAATCAATGGAACCTGTTTTTATGAACTTTGAAGATTTTGTAGAGCTTGCGGATATGGATAGAAGCGACTACAAAGAAAAACTAAAAGAAAGAGCTAAAAACTTACCTCTTAATTCAATTATTGAATGTTTAGATTTGGATGATCTTGGGGATACTATTGCTAGAGAAGGAAACTATCAGTTTGAAAAAGGAAACTCTATTTCTTTTTCAATACATCCTATTACTTGTTCTTGTAGTATTTCAGCTAGTCCAAATAAAATAACGTTAAGTAGAGATAATCTTGAAATAAGGCAATATACAGGAAAAGATGTTGTAAATCTTTATAATAAGTTATCTGACAAAATAAAAGAAGCAATTGAGTGGCATCAGGATATTCCTTTTTGATTAGATAATTTTTTATAGTTTAGGGGTTGGGAAAAGAGAAATTAAAACTTATAAATGTTCTTCCTATGTCCTACTTCAATAACAAAAATTATAGATTTTTCTTTTTTTACATCTAAGATAGCCCTATGATTACCTATCCTTAAAATGTAATAAGGAGTTCCCTCTTTTCTTTTAATAAAATGAAAGGGTCTTATCTTTATTCTTTCAAGAGTATTAAGAACTCTTTTTTGTATGTCTGAAGCTAACTTACTAAGCTGTCCCTTTGCTTTATTATAGAAAACAATATCATACATTTATTTTTAGCTCCTTTTTAACATCTTCTAATTTTGTAAATTCATTGGTTTTTCCTGATTTCATAACTTCTTCATATCCTTCTATGTTTCTTTTTGTTTGTTCAGAAAATTCCATTCTATCCTCTATTAAATCCCAAATAATGTTCTCATAACTTTCTTTTTCGTGTATTTTCATTAGCTTAAGTTTTTCAAGTAAACTTTTACTTATTTGTATTGTTGTATCCATATTAACTATATAATTAGCTATAGGTATTTAAATGTTTCTCTTTATCACTAATACTCTAACCTCATTATCAATCCCGACATCAACGCGCATAAGGGGGGTTGGGGGGAAGAGAGGGAAAAGAGTGTTCTGGAAGACAATAAAGAATTTAAATAAAAAAAATAATTAATAAAATATGGTGGGGGAAACATTAAGTGAAAGAGTTGTCGCAAGTGGAGGGTTAAGACCTGCTATAAGGGTTATTGAAGATCATATAACTGAATTATTGAATTCTTGTGTAGATTATATCGAAGAAAAGAACATTCCTGCAGATACTTCTCATATTGATGAACTCAAAAGTATATTTTATGGTAAAAAAATTGGAGATTTAAGTAAGATAACTCCTAATCAAGTTAGATTTATTACTCATGCTTATTTTAAAGGTAAAGGGTTGATTTAATTAGCCTCATTATCAAGCCCGACATCAACACACATAAGGGGGGTTGGCGGAAAGAAATAAAAAGTTTTAAAAACCCTATTGAAGATTGGATAATTTTTTATAGTTTGGGTGTGTTGTGAAGTATAGAAATTGTTAAAAACTTCTAGTATTATAATAAAATATGGCATTAGAAGAGGATTTAGATTTGAATTGGGATCTTGCTGAAATTGCGTGTTTTGCTGCTAAAGAAATAGGTGATTGCTGTCTTGATAGAGGTAAAAAGTATAAATTTATTAAAAAATTATCTTCTTCTATAAAAGAATCTTTTTCTGACCCTGAAAGACCAGACCCAGTTATCTCTAATATATTTTATGAAGCATTTAAGAAACAAGCCTATAAACCAATGGAAACTATTGAAGATTTATATGTTAAGGCTAATTCAATAATGCAGAAACTGGAAGAGGTCCAGAAGCTAGATAAAAAGGAGTTAAAGGAGTTAAGGGGATTTTGCCTTGACCTTTCTTGGATAGCTGCAGCATATTTAGATTATGATGCAGACCGGTTTGTTGCATAATTCTCATTGTAATTAGATAATTTTTATAAATAATCTCCACTAATAAAAATAAAATGACTGGAATGACTGTTCGGATACAAGGCACAAATGAAGTTATGGCTATGTTTGGAACACCTGGAACCTTTTACAGAGGCAAATGGCAAAATGTTAAGATAATAAAAGTTGGTCTAGATGAAAAAACTCCCTTAAGTGTAAGAAAATCTTTAGTTGGATTAACAATATCTACTATTTTCACTAAAGAAAGCATTGAAGAGTAAACAGGAGCGGAATTTCCCATTCCTGCAGGATCAAGACTTGCTTATTCTCCAGATGTTATTAAAGTTCTTAGACTTGCTGGGAAACACGAAGAAGCTAAACAACTGAAAAAGATAGTTCCTGATCCTTTTGATATGTATGTAATTGAACCAGAAATTTGTGAGTTAGTTTAGATAAAAAACCCCGTAAGTCCGGCGGAAGTGAGAATGATGTTCATCATCTTGATAATGATAAAGATGGAGTTGTTTGTGAGGGGTTGGGGTGATGGTTGGATGAAAAACTAAGCAGAATTATTTATTAAATTCATTGCCCATCCTTCAATTTCAGAATCATTGATGCAAACAAATTCCTGACCAATTGATTGTGATTGAAAAAAATCATTATTCCAATTTTTTTCATTATGGCAACTAATTTTATTTTTAAAAAATTTGGGCAAATCCCATTTAGACTTTGAAAATCCTTTTTTAGTTAAAATTAAATCTTTGTGAAATCTAAAAACCCCTGCGCCAGGTAAATTGTTATTAAAAGACAATTTTTTGCTTGCTACATAAATAGTATTATTTTTACTCCAATCTCTTTCTTCCCTACAATGAGGATGATAATCCATCCAACTTTCTATTTCTTCTTTTCTTTTTATTATTCTTCCCACCTGAAGATATCCAAAAATTGCATGAAACTCTTTGCCAGTAAATTTTAGTTTATTCTCTTTTAAAATTGTTTTTCTAAATGTTCCAAAAAATAAAAACAAATCTCCTTCTTTTACTTCTTGTTTATCCAAATGTCCTTGCGCAGAACCTTGTTGTCCAAATAAATGCTTCCAATGAGGAGATCTTTCTTTTAGATTTGTGTTAATATCTGGATCTAAATGACATTCTGCTTCTGGAGTCAATTCTACTCTTGAAAAGATTTTGGGTCTTGATTCTAAATTAATCCAGGGGTTCAATTGTTTCATTAAATCACATAATGAATCATCATTTACATATAAATCAGAATATCTCAAAACATCTCCTTTAGAAGGGATTGGTAATGAAATCATTTTTCCACCAGGTAAAATCGGACTTGGATATCCGCCGTATTTAGAGTCAAACCCTTTTCTACTCAATATTATTTTCATAATTTGATTAAATCTGGCTAATTGATAAATGTTTGTAGATCTTGAAAAAATTGTTGAAGGATAGAAAGAGATAAAAAGATAGTTTTCCGAAATAATAATTTTTAAAAGCCTCTATTATTTTTTTCTTAGCATGACAAGATTGGTGATAATAGAAAGTCCTTTTTTTAGTAAATTTGTAGAAGAAATTGTAAGAAATGTAGAGTATGCAAGAAAGTGTATGAAGGACTGCCTTAGTAGGGGAGAGTATCCATTTGCTTCACATCTGCTTTATACTCAATATGGAATAACTGATGAAGAAATCCCTGAAGAGAGGGAATTAGGAATGGAAGCAGGTTTTGCCTGGGGGAAATTTGCTGAAGCCACAGTTGTTTATATTGATCTAGGAATTACTGAAGGAATGAAAAAAGGTATTGAGAGAGCAAAACAAGAAGGCAGGGTTGTTGAGTATAGGAAGTTGAGTAGAAAGAGATAAATAGATTGAATTCTTGTGGATATTATGAAAATAAAGGCACAGAGTAGATATTTGCTTCTACTTTTATTATTAATTATTGCAGTTAGTTTAATTCTTATAACATTTAAATTATATAATCCAGAAATTACTGGAATGAGTGTTGCAGAACCAAAAGAAAGTTTAGTAGTTCAAGCCACAAGTAATACTCTTCAAAATGATACTATTGAAGAAGAAATTGAAGAGGCTAATGATTCTGGAGAAGTTTCTGTTGAAGTTATAAGTTTAAAGGACCCAATTAATAACCCTGTTGAAGTTATAAGAAAAAGAGAAAACAAAACTGTTTATGATACTTTTGAGGTTATAAGAGAAAACAAAGGTATTAAGCAGGCATCTCTTATTCATAGTATTCCTTCTTCTTGTGCTGCTATTGATGAAGATGCAGATAATATAATTAGGCTTTATTCTTCTGATTTAGATGATTTAGAGGAACTAAAAAATTATCTTAAGGCTAACAACATAGAAGTTTTAATATTATATAGTATAGATGATTTAGCTGAATCTGGCACAACCCTCAGGAGAAGTTTAGGTCTTTCTATGATGGTTAAATTTGATTGGGGGGCGAGGAGTCAGACAAGGAGTCTGGCAGTAGAATCCCTCCCTTTTGAGTGTTGAATAACAAATCTTAAAAATCCCCAAAATATATATTTTTAGGCCTTATTTGGATAAGGTGCGAGAACTCGCGCATGTATTGTTATGTTTGTGTGGCGCTTGAGATCCTCGCCCAAAATGGGTTGAGTTCTAAAAGGGAAAAAATTAAATAAGTTGAATAATTAATAATAAAATGGTAAGTAGTTATTATTTTGCATATGCTGATGAGCCTGCCTCTGGTGGAGGGGGCTCTGCTCCGCCGCCAGGCCCTCTAGAAACAATATTAATGACAACAATGAAATTCGCAGGCATAGGCGCAATAATAGGTGCTGCTGGAAGTATTGGGATGAGCGGAGGAGCAGGAACATTATATGTTTTAAAAGCAGCTGCTTTGTTAGCAGTTCCAGGAGCTGTTTATGGTATTTATAAATCACAAGGAGAATTTAAAAAACTAGCAAAAGAGAGAGAAAAGAATATAGAAATGAAAGTAAAAGTTTCAAAAGATGGTTTGCTTGTTGCATAAATAGAAGAAAACCTTAAAAACTCCTAATTTATCATATTTTTAGGCCTGAAAGGGAAATGGAGTTCTTAGCGAAAAAACTAAAAATATTAAACAATTAATAAAATATGGCAACATATTCACACTCAAAAATAAACACTTTTGAAACATGTCCGTATCAGTATAAGCTTCATTATATAGATAAGATTGAGCCTGAAGTTCCTACAACAATTGAGGCTTTTATGGGGGATATTGTTCATCAAACACTGGAAAAGCTATACAAAGATAAGAAGTTTAAGAAGAGAGTTGAAAAGAAAATACTGATTAAATTTTATAGGGATTTATGGGAAAAAGAGTATTCTGATGATATTTTAATTGCTAAAGAAGATGAGGGGCTTAAAGCTGATAATTATAGGAAAATGGGTGAGAAATTTATTTCAGATTATTATGATTCTCATAAAGATGATGACATGACAATTCTTGGGTTAGAGACTCAAGACAGACTGACTTTGCCTGATGGAAATCAGTGGCATGTAAGAATAGATAAATTAGGATGCAAGGGAGACACTTATTTTGTCTGTGATTACAAAACAAACGCAAGAATAAAATTGCAAGAAGAAGCTGATTCAGACAGACAACTTGCAATGTACTCTATTTGGGTTAAAGATAAATTCAAAGATGCTAAAAAAGTTGTTTTGAAGTGGCATATGCTGGCATTTAATAAAGAAATAACAAGCGAGAGAACAGATGAGCAGCTTAAAGCATTGCAACAAGAAATTATTGAGGTTATCCAGGAAATTGAAGAAGCTACTAAAGAAAATGATTTTCCTACAAATTCTACTAAGTTATGTGATTATTGCCTCTATAAATCAGACTGCCCTAGTTTTAAGCATCTTGCAGAAATAGAAGAAAAGCCAATAGAAGAATTTAAAGAAGATGAAGGAGTTAAGTTTGTTGATGAGTTCTCAGAAATAAAAGCTAAGCTTTCTGAATTAAAAAAACAAGAAGAAGAGTTTAGAGGGAAGTTAATTGAGTTTGCAAAGCAAAAGCAAGTTGATATGATTTACGGAAGCAATACAAAAGCATCTGTAAAAGAATTTGACAAGATTGTTATGCCTGAAGATACAAAAGATAAAGAAGCTTTTATACAATTAATGAAGGATAAAGGGGTTTATGAAGAATGTTCAATGGTTTGTTATCCGAGATTAAACAGCAAGGTTCTAAAAGGAGAAATTGAAGATGAAATTAAAGATAAAATTAAGATTGAAAAGGATTGGAGAGTTAGTTTGAGAAAGAGGGGGTGATGGAGAGGAATAAAGGGAGCAAACTTTAAAAACACTAATAATCTTTTAAGATAAGAGGTGAAAACCTCAGATGTTTCTGAGAGAATTAAAATGAAACCAGCAATATTTTGTGATGGAGTTAAATTAGAAAAACAAGATTTTCATAGGGAAGAAGATTTTGAAGAAGAAGTTAAAAAGAATTCTAAAAAACTTTTTGGTAATAAAACAATCTATTTAGACACTAAGAAGAAAATAGAATCCATTTCACTTGGAGGATCTATTCCAGACGGACTTCTTTTTGACTTAGAAGATCCAGAAGATATAAAATTTTATTTGGTAGAAGTTGAACTTGCAAAACACCGTTTTTATGAGCACATTTTCCCCCAGATAACTAAATTTTTTGCTTTTTATAAAAATCCTGAAAGTCAGAATGACTTAATTGAAAGAGTTTATACGTACATCACAAATAATGATGAGATAAAAATTGAATTTGAAAGGTTACTAAATGGGCAAGAATTGTATAAATCGATAAAAAATGCTGTTGAGAATAATCAAAAGATATTATTAATAATAGATAATGAAAAGCTAGAAATAGAGGAGTCCCAAAGAGTTTATACCGACACTTGGGATAAATTAGTTATTCCAGAAATATTGACTAAATATAAAAAAGATGGAAGGGAAATATTTATTCTTGAACCTGATTTTTCAGAAAAAGAATTAATAATAGAATCTGAAGAAATACAAAAAGAACCTGAAAAAAGAATTTCATATACAGAAAACTATCATTTTGATGGAATTAACCCTTCAATTATTTCTCTTTATAGTGCTATCAAAAATCACATGATAAGGTTAGATTCGAGTATCAAATATAACCCTCAAAAATATTATATTTCATTTAGAAAGAATAGGAATTTTGCTTATTTGGATATAAAAAAGAGAAGAATAAAGATCGCAGTTATGCTACCTTTTGAGAAAGGCGAAGAAATGATACAACACCATAGATTAAGAAAATTTACTGAAAAAACTCAAAAATTTTATGGTAGAGGATCTTTTGAGATTACTGTAGAAAACAATGAAAACTTAGAAGAAGTTCTAAAACTACTTGAAGAGGCATATAGGAAGCAGGAAAAGAAATAGTTAAATCTAAAAATTAAGGAGTTCTTGGTATAACATGACAATTAATAAGAAAGAATTAACAGAGCAAGATATAAGAACTAAATTTATTACGCCTGCAATTGTAAGTGCTGGCTGGGATAAAGACAAGCAGATAAGGGAAAATAAGAGTTTTACAGCAGGAAGAATTATAATTCATGGGAAAACAATTAAAAGAGGTAAGAGAAAAGAGCCTGATTATCTTCTTTATTACAATGCAAACATGCCTTTAGCTGTAGTTGAAGCAAAAGATAATAAACATAGTATTGGGGATGGAATGCAGCAGGCACTATTAGACTATGCAGAACCCTTAGATATTCCATTTGTTTTTAGTTCAAATGGAGATGGTTTTGTTTTTCATAATAATTTTACTGGAAAAGAAAAAGAGATAAAATTAGAAGAGTTTCCTTCTCCTTCTAAATTATGGGAAGAATATAAAAAAGAAAAAGGTATAACAGGTGAAATAGAAAAAATAGTTACTCAAGATTATTATTTTGAGCCTGGTTTTAAAACACCTAGATATTATCAGAGAGTTGCTATAAACAGAGCTATTGAAGCAATAGCAAAAGGCCAGAAAAAACTGTTAATAGTTATGGCAACTGGAACTGGAAAGACTTATACTGCTTTTCAGATTTTATGGAGATTAAAAAAAGCAGGAAAAGCTAAAAGAGTTCTTTATTTATCTGACAGGAATTTCTTAATTGACCAGACAACTGTTAATGATTTTGAACCTTTTTCCAAAGTATTAACTAAAGTAAAACATAGGAAAGCTGATAAAGCATTTGAAGTTTATTTTGCTCTTTATCAGGGCCTTTCAGGAGATGAAGATTGGAAAAATATTTATAAAAATTATTCTAAAGATTTCTTTGATGTAGTTGTTGTTGACGAATGTCATAGGGGAAGTGCAAGAATAAACTCTGCTTGGAGAGAAATTTTAGAGTATTTTTCTCCTGCTATTCAAATAGGAATGACAGCTACTCCTAAAGAAACTAAGAAAGTTTCAAATATTGAGTATTTTGGTAAGCCTATTTATATTTACTCATTAAAGCAAGGTATTGAAGATGGTTTTCTTGCACCTTATAGGGTTATAAGAGTAGGATTAGA
>Ga0315550_1000134_pt1 | contig 44150 bp, 29 predicted proteins | sample SalMarSW160190MG_2_FD_203100 | JGI IMG/M metagenome (GOLD analysis project Ga0315550, IMG submission 203100) | Salt marsh sediment microbial communities from the Plum Island Ecosystem LTER, Massachusetts, United States - Salt Marsh Sediment SW1601-90 ...
CCTCACACCCCCCATCTTCCCCTACTTATTGAGAAGATACCTTTTGCTGATATTGTGCTGGCAAGGATTATATCCTGATCAAAGGGCCGAGTCAAACCGTTGTGGTCGCTTGGGGCTGTGATATAATGGCGCTATTCTGGAGATGAAGGTTGGAGGCCGCTTCGCGTTTCAGCAACTGGGCTTTTGATTTGCAGTATATCTTGGGCCGGACACCGTGGGACACGCAGGTCACGCCGCCGGAAGTCGTGGCGCTTGTCGAGGAGAGAGATGTTCCCCCAGGACGGGCGCTTGACCTGGGTTGTGGTACCGGCACCAACTGCATCTATCTGGCCCGGCACGGTTGGCAAGTGGTGGGGGTGGATTTTTCCACCGTGGCGATCTGGCAGGCGCGGTGCAAGGCGCGGCGGGCCGGGGTGGAGTGTACGTTCCGCGGGGCGGACGTGACCGACCTGTCGTTTCTGGAAGAGGCGTTCGACTTTGTACTGGACATCGGCTGCCTGCACAGCATACCGATGGAAAGATGGCGGCCGTACGCTGCGGAGGTCATCCGGCTGGCGCGGCCCGGCGGGCGCTATATGCTCTACGCCTTTGCCCCATCCGGACCGCTCGGGTCCGCGAGGTATTTCGCCAGAGGAAGTGCGCGATCTGTTTGAGCCGGCTTTTGTCGTGGAACGGCAAGAGGGTGGAGATGACCCCACGGGCCCGTCGTCGGCCTGGTATTGGCTGCGCCGAGTTGCCTCCAATTGAACTGGTAATCGGCGCGTTGTGTGGGCGTCCTTCGGGTGCAGAGTACCCGAGGGACGCCCGCTGGCGCGGGTGGGTAGTTGGGCTATAATGGGTTTATGACTCGATCACGCCGTCTCTTTGTATTCGCTTTGCTAGCACTGATCGTGGCGCTCCTCGTCGTAGCTATTGTGTTATGGCAGCGTGGCAGGGAGTACGAAGGTGCGTCTGTCGCCCCGGAGACGTCGCCACTTTCTGCGCCGACCGCTGCCGCTGAGGGTTCCTCTTCCTCTCGATTCGGCCTGGCGGCGGCCCTGTTTTGGGTGGTTTTGGGGGCTGTGTTGGCGCTGGGCATCGCTTTTCTCATCCTCCGTCGGTATAAATGAGCCAGCAGAAGCATCTTCTCTCCGGCGCTGTCAACCAGCCAGAATCCGCAGTGGGTACCGCCCGCGCGATATCTAGATCGCGATTGCTCTATCTCGCTGCGATCGTATCGCTTGCGTTGGTCGCTTTTGCTCTGCGTGCGGTCTCTCTCGACACCCAATCCCTGTGGCGAGACGAGGTGGACGCGATGCGCTTTGCCACGGTGCCGCTGGGTGAGGTGCTCTCCAATTTCACCCGCCCGGGCTGGAACGGGCCGTTTTACTTCCTGCTGCTGTGGGGTTGGATTGCGCTCTCAGGCACCAGCGAGTACGCGATGCGCTTTCTCTCGCTGTTCTTTGGCGTCCTCTGCGTGCCGCTGGCGTACGCGCTGGGCCGCCGGTTGTTCAATCCCCGGGCGGGTACCTTTGCTGCGCTGCTGGTGTCGGTCTCTCCTTACCTCACCTGGTACAGCCAGGAGGTCAAGATGTACACGCTGGTGCCGGTTCTGGTGCTGCTGGCGATTTACGCGTTGCGCCGCGCGGTTGACGGGGACGGGTGGTACTGGTGGGGCGTACAGGTCTTTGCGACCGGCTTGGCCGTCTACACACACATCATTGCCGCCTTGCTGATTCCCGTTCAGGTGTTGATCTATTTCACCTGGTGGCCGAAGGCGCGCAAGCGGTGGCTGGGCGCGCTGATCAGCCTGGCCTGCTTTACGCTGCCCTACCTGCCGCTGGTCGGGTGGCAGATGTCCCTGCTGTTTCAGGATGGGGCGGATCAGGTTTTCCAGTTGCCGGACCAGATCGTGCCGACGTTGCTCGCCGGTTGGCGCACGGGAAATCCTCTGCTGCTTCGATCTCGTGCGACGGGTTTTGGGCATTACACATTGGGCAGGATGGCGCACATTCTGCTCACCGGTTGGAGCGTGGGGTACTTTGGTTTCTCTGGATTGGCCCGATTTGAGGGGGCCATCCTGATGACCGGATTAGCCGGGTGGGGGCTTTTGAGTTTTTCCCTCTCTCTCCGCAGGCGGGGGGAGGCGTTGAGGAAACGGATCTCTCTGCTGTGCTGGCTCGCGGTGCCGGGATTGATTGTGTGGTACATCTCGCTCCGGCAGCCCCTTTTTACCGACCGTTACTTTATCTGGTCGGCGCTGGCTTTCTACCTATTGATCGCCGTGGGACTGGCTGCTCTTTGGCGTTTGGGTGGGTGGAGGCAGGTGCTGGTACTGCTCTTGGTGGCCCTCGTGCTGGCTTTCAACGGCGTCAACCAGTGGTTACAGGCGACTACGCCCGGCAAGGCCGACTTTCGTGGCGCTGTCGGTTACATGGTTGAGCGTTACGGCGCGTCCGATGCAGAGGGGGGACTGGTGGTGCCAGCTCCTGCCACTTGCGAGGGGTGCCCGTACGACGTCCATCTTCCTTTCATTACATCAGGCTCTGGCGAATTTGGCGAGTTGATCGTTTTCCAGATTCCCTACGCCAAGTATAGCTTCAACTACTACTTTCCCCACGCCGGCTATCCCTGGGCTGAGGGTCTTTACACGAATCACCTCCGCTCCGATGGTTCCTATGTGATGAGCGAAGCGCAGGCGGTGGAGGAGATGGAGCGGATGACGGAAGGGTATCGCGTCGTCTGGCTGGTCGCGACGGAGGCGGAGATGTGGGACGAGCGTGGGCTGGTGAAGGGCTGGTTGGACGCACATATGCGGCTGACCGATAAGGCCGAGGGTACGTATCTGTGGGTGGACGTGTATCGTTATGAGAGGTGAGGCAGTAAGAGCGTGATGCGGAAAACGTAAGGAGCGGCCTTACGTTTCACGTTTTACGTTTTGGAGTATAATACCTACCGCGAACTGGATTCCTGGAGGTCGTTCTTTGGAAATTGGCACCGTACAATCCGTAGATATTGAACAAGAGATGCGCAGCGCGTATTTGGATTACGCGATGAGCGTCATCGTCTCGCGCGCGCTGCCCGATGCCCGCGACGGTCTCAAGCCGGTCCAGCGGCGCATCCTCTACGCTATGCACGATATGGGATTGCGGCCCGATACGCCGTATAAAAAATCGGCCCGCATCGTCGGCGAGGTGCTGGGCAAGTACCACCCTCACGGCGACTCGGCCGTCTACGATGCGATGGCGCGCATGGCACAGGACTTTTCCCTGCGCTACCCGCTGGTGGATGGGCAGGGCAACTTTGGCTCCATCGATGGCGACAGTCCCGCCGCGATGCGTTACACCGAGGCGCGCCTGAACCGCGCGGCGCTGGAACTGTTGCTCGACATCGACAAGGAAACCGTCGATTGGAAGGATAACTTTGACGGCACGTTGCAGGAGCCGGCGGTGCTCCCGGCCGCGCTGCCCAATCTGCTGGTCAATGGCTCCTCTGGCATCGCCGTCGGCATGGCGACCAACATTCCACCCCACAACCTGGGCGAGGTGTGCGACGCGCTGGGTTACGTGATCGACCACTGGGACGAGCTGGACGACGTGACGGTCGAGGACCTGCTGGAATACGTCGAGGGGCCCGATTTCCCCACCGGCGGCATCATCATCGGCCGGGAGGAGATCGCCCACGCCTACGCCACGGGGCGCGGGCGGCTGACCGTGCGGGCGATGACGCACATCGAGGACATGTCCGGCGGGCGCAGCCGCATCGTCATCACCGAGCTGCCGTATCAAACCAACAAGACGTCCCTGTTGGAGCGCATCGCCAATCTGGCCCGCTCCGACCGGATCGATGGCGTCTCCGATCTGCGTGACGAGTCCGACCGGCTTGGGATGAGCATCGTCATCGAGCTCAAGCGCGGCGCGCAGCCCGAGACGACGCTCAACCAGCTCTTCAAGTACACGCCGCTCCAGTCCACCTTTGGCGTGCAGATCCTGGCGCTGGTCGACGGCGAGCCGCGCCTGCTGACTCTCAAGCGGGCCTTGCAGATATTTATCGACCATCGCCGGGAGGTGGTTGTGCGCCGCTCCGAGTACGAGTTGCAAAAGGCGCGCGACCGGGCGCATATCCTCGAGGGGCTCAAGATCGCCCTCGATCACCTGGACGCCGTCATCAAGACCATCCGCGAATCGCCCGACGTCGACACCGCCCGCGAGCGGCTGATGGAGCGTTTTGAGCTATCGGAGCTGCAGGCGCAGGCGATCCTGGATCTGCAGCTTCGGCGCTTGGCGGCGCTGGAGCGCCAAAAGATTGAGGACGAGTACCTGGCGTTGATCCAGCGCATCGCCTTCCTGGAGGACTTGTTGGCCTCGCCGCGCAAGATCCTGTATGTGATCAAGGACGAGCTTCAAGAGCTGAAGAGCGCCTACGCCGATGGGCGTCGCACGCGCCTGGTGGAGGAGGATGCGGAGCTCACGGAGAAGGATCTGGTCGCCGAGGAGGACGTGCTGGTCACCCTCACCGAGCGTGGCTACATCAAGTGCGTGCCGGCGGGGGCCTACCGCGCGCGGCGCGGCGGTCAGGGGGTCAAGGGGGCGGCCCGGGAGGAGGACGCCGTCCTGCGCATGTTCTCGGCTGGCACCTTGGATACGATCCTCTTTTTCAGCGATCGCGGCAAGGTCTACCCGGAAAAGGTCTACCAGATCCCCAAGATGGATCGCACCTCCAAGGGGGTGCTGCTGAGCAGCATCCTGTCGCTGGCGTCGGGCGAGCGGATCACCTCCGCGGTGGCGATCTCGGACTTTGACCAGGAGGGCGGCCTGGTGATGTTCACACACCAGGGCAAGGTCAAGCGCATCGCGTTGAGCGAGCTCAGCACGGCGCGGCGCAGCGGGCTGATCGCCATCGGGTTGGGCCGGGGCGATCAGTTGGGCTGGGTCGATCTGATGAAGGGCGACGAGGACCTGATCGTCGTCACTCAGCAGGGACAGGCGTTGCGCTTTGGCGGCGACACGGTGCGCCTGATGGGGCGCAGCGCCGCAGGCGTCAACGCCATCAAGCTCGATCAAGATGATCGGGTGTGCAGCGCGGCCGTCGTCGCGGATGCAGCGTCCGATCTGTTGGTCGTCACCACCAAGGGGTACGGCAAGCGCACCGCCCTGGACGAGTTTGCGACCAAAGGGCGTTACGGCAAGGGTGTGCGTTGCCTGGGCGGCAGGCAGGAGCAGACTGGCGTCGTCTCCGCTGCCCGCGTCGTGCATCCGGGCGACGAGGTCACCCTGATCTCCACCGGCGGCATGGTGCTGCGCGCCTCCGTGGACGATATCCCCCAGGTGGGCCGGGGTGCGCGAGGCTCGAAGGTGATGGATCTGAAGAAAGGGGATCAGATCAGATCGGTGGCGGTTATCGACAATGAGGAGTGAGAAGCGAAACAGGAGAACTGACAAATGATCCCCATACCTGTGTATCCATTCGCCATTCCTTGGCTTCAACCTTTCTCAAACTATGCGCCGCTGATCTGGTTGTGCGGTGTTAGCTGTCTGTGGTTGACGCGCTACACGCACCAATTAGCACGACGCTGGGGAGTGCGTTACTACTGGGTGTCTGCATTTGTCCGTCCACTGGGTGTGCTATTGATCATCTTTGGATGGATGGCTCTGTTTGCCATAGAAGAGGGGGTGATTGTGCCAGGCAACCCCAATGAATGGGGAGAGACATTGGGATTGCAGGGAGGTCGTCCGAGTGTCGTATTCTGGCTAAATCTGTTGTGGATGATGGGGGCTTTACTATCAATGGGGCTCGGGCTGTGGGCAATCGCTGTGCTGGGACTACGGCGTTCGTTCTTCTACCGGCGATTGGATGACCCGCTGGTCACACGGGGTCCATATAGCATTGTGCGCCATCCCCAGTTCCTCTCGGCTATCGGCGTGACTTTCTTCACGGTTATGGTGTATGTAAGTTCATATCGGTTGGCAAGAGGAGGTGGCCCTTGGGTCCCCTTTTGGGATAGGAGCGGCGTTGGATTTGCCAACTGGGTGCTGTTCACTGTGACCCTATGGATATTGGCTGTGCTGGAGGATCGCGAATTGGCGGCGCACTTTGGTGTGGAGTACGAGGAGTATACCCGCTGCGTGCCGCGCTTGTTCCCAAATTGAGAGAATTGGTAGTTGGCAGATTAGGGGATTGACTATGTGGGAAGATTGGCGTGAACGTCGTCCGGGGCAGACGCTGGCCTTTGTGGCCGAGGCGGATGCGGATTTGCTGGCCGAGACGCTGGTGGCTTTTGCCAATTCCGACGGCGGCACCATCCTCATCGGCGTGAATGAGGATGGACGAGCCATTGGTGGGGTGTATGCCGACGAGGTCGAGTCGGCGCTGCGGGAGGCGGCCCTGGCGTGCCGGCCGCCGGTGGTTGCCCGCTGGCACCAGGCGGCCGGGGAGGGGGACAGGGGCATGGTGTACGCTATCGTCGTCAAGCGCAGCCCTGAGCTACACAGCCTGGCCGACGGGCGCGTGCTGGTCCGTACCGGCGTGGAGAACCACCCCCTCAGCGGCGATCAAATTCGCCAGCTCGCCGCGACCAAATCGACGGGCGATTTCGAGACCGAGGTCGCGCCCGGCGCGCACCGGGATGACCTGGACGACGAGGTGATCGAAGAGTTCAAGGCCAAGTGGCAGGATCGCCAGCACCGGGAGTGGACGCGTTCCGTGGACGATCTATTGGTGCGAGTGGGCGCCCTGGGCGAAGACGGGCGCCCCACGGTGGCGGGTGTGCTGCTGTTTGCCAAGAATCCCCAGGCGTTCCTGCCGCAGAGTGGGCTGACCTTTGTCAAGTTCGTCGGCACGCTGCCACGCGACGAGACCGGTCAGGCGGGCTATGGCCGCCGCGAGGAGATCGGCGGGCCGCTGGCGCGCATCATCCAGCGCACGTGGGAGGTGGTGGGCGAGGAGATGCGCATCGGCGCCGTCGTCACCGGATTGGAGCGGGAGGAGCGCACCGAGTACCCCGTGGCCGCCGTCCGCGAGGCGCTGGTCAATGCCGTGGCCCACCGTGATTACCGGCTGGGCGGGCGGCGCATCGAGGTGCGCATGTTCTCCGACCGTATGGAAATCATCAGCCCCGGCGGGCTGCCCGGTTTCATCACCGTCGATAACATCATCGAGGAGCACTTTTCGCGCAATCCGCGCCTCGTCTCTGCGCTGTACCAGTGGGGCTACATCGAGGAGCTGGGGTTGGGCGTGGACCTGATGATCGATGAGATGATGCGGGCCGGTCACCCGGCGCCCCAGTTCAAGGACACCCCCTACGCCTTTACTGTCACGCTCAAGAACGTGATCGAGCGCGCGCCGATGTCCGTGCGCGCGCCGTCGATGAACGAGCGGCAGGCGCGGGCCCTGGCTTACGTGCAGGAGCGCGGGCGCATCACCAATCGCGAGTACCGCGAGCTGTGCCCCGACGTCACCGCCGAGACGCTGCGGCTGGACCTGGTCGATCTGGTGGATCGCGGTATTTTGCTCAAGATCGGGGCCAAGAAGGGGACGTATTACATCCTGAAATGACGAGTGTCAAACCCAGCTACCCGACACTTTCGCGGACGAGTCGCGGACTGATCACGAATGACACGAGTCGACGAATTTCACAAATGCTTTTTGGATTGATGTTCAGTAGAATTCGTGTCACTTGTTGATTCGTGCTATTCGTGATTCAAACTGTCGGGTGGCTAGATGTCAAATAATGGTAGGTAGGAGGTCGCAATGAAGATCACGGTCGAAAGAAACCCCAGCCAGGAAAAACTGGACGAGATGGGCGTCAGGGATTGGCCCATCTGGACCAAGGAAGCGTCCGAGTTTCCCTGGTTGTACGACATGACCGAAACTTGTTACGTGCTCGAGGGGCGGGTGGTTGTTACGCCCGACGACGGCGAGCCGGTCGAGATCCAGCCGGGCGACCTGGTCACGTTTCCCGTGGGAATGTCGTGCACGTGGAAGGTTATCGAACCAATCAGGAAGCACTATAACTTTTCGTAGGCAAATTGTCAATTTGCCCTACGTGTCTTCGAGACCGTCTAGTGGGTGAGTGCGTCCGTTACCTCGATCCGTTGCAGGAACAAGCTCCGATCCGCCTGTTCGTTCCCCTCGCTATCCCACACAGGCAGCCGCTCCAGGCTGGACCAGCGGTACATGCCGATTTGTAAGCGGTACGTTCCCAAAGGAGTAGCGGGGTCTAGCGTCAGCCGATGTGTGTCCGGTACGACGTCGCTGGGGAACCATGCCCTCGAGGGATATCGCCCGTCCATCGGTGTCCCATCATGGCCGGCGACGGGCTGGCCTGTGTCGTCCATCAGTTGGACGAACACGACATAGTTGTCCTCAGGTGGCTGCCGGGCGCTCCAGTACAACGTGACTTCAAGTTCGCCCCCCGCTGCTGCACTGTCCTCTGCCTCAAACCCCAGCAGCGTGATCCGATCCCCAAAGCTGGCACGTACCGGCTTGGCACGATCTAGGGCAGCATTTTGCGCTTCGCCCGGCCAGGGGACGGCCACGTATCCAAGCAGGACACGGTCAACGGGGGATGTGTCGCCGTCCTGATACATGCCTAGATAGCGCTCGGTGTCTTGGGAGAGCACGAGTACGTCCAGGCGATATGCGCCGACGGGCAGATCCTCGTTCACAACCAACTCGAACTCGGCGGCGATTGTTTCTCCCGGCAGCCACCAATCCGTAGGGATGCTATAGTCGCCTGTCGAGTCCACTTGCCACCAGTTCTGCCAGTCCCCCGAACCCTGGGGGATACTCATCTGCACGATGGGCCTGAGCGACTCGGTGACGGGGCGCGTCGGTTTTAGGAAGAGGGTCACGTCCACCGTGTCTCCGGGTTGGATGTGCTGTGTCTGCAAGGTGTACCCAATCAGGTTTACGTCGCCCGGCAGGCGCACATTTAACGGATGACGCTCTTTTACACCAGGCGCTTTGGATCGACGGCTCCAAATCGTGAGGGGCGACGTGACCTCGTAGGGGGAGCTGAATTTCTCGGCTGGCGCGTAGGTATCTTGGAACCAACGTGTTTGCGTGATGTATTTCCAGGTGATGTCCCGGAAGGAAACAAGATGTTGGGGCGGGTTCTCGCTCAGGGCTTTTAAGGGTGGCGCGATGTCGGAGGCGTCCGCATGCCCGTTCCAGGGAAAGACAGCCCGGTCGGCCAGATATCCCAGCCGCTCGGAGCCAAACACCGTCGCCGTCGGCTCGCTGTGTTTGCGCAACCATTCGCCCGCTTGTGCTTCGAGCGCGTGGCGGGCGATGGGCCTGAGTTGGTAGCGCTGCACGAGCGAGGATACCTGCGCTATTGCCAGTGGTAGCCCGGCGATCAGCATCACACTTGTCGCCAGTGTGATGCGATTGAGTTGGGTGAGGGTGCGCGCTTTGATCTGCGTGATGATCCAATGAACGCCTAGGCCGGTCAGGAACAGCACCAGGGTGATCATCACAGCCCGGGCTACCGGGCCGCCGATCAGAAATGCTGTTGCTCCCCACGGCAATGCGCCCAGCCACGTTTTTCGCGGCGTGCGTAAAAGTTCCGCCATTCCACAGAGGCACAGGGGCGGGAACAGCCAGTAGAACTCGCTCTCGTCCAAAAGTCGCCGTATGTCGTGTTCCCATTTGGGCAGATCCAAGTTAGGGAGGGAGGGTGGGGCGATGACTTGCCGAGCGACCAATAGCCCGCAACCCGAGGCGACGATCACCAAAATCAGAAAGGACCGCAGTGGGAAGCGTCGCCGCTCAAGCCATTGAGTGGCGACCAGCAATGTTACCAGTGCCAACGTGTTCAGGTCAAAGTGGGTGAGCAGCATCAGCGCCAGGGCGCAGGCCTGTGTGGTCCATCGATGCTTGGCCGACGCTACGAGGGCAATCCACGCCAGAGCAATGATCCAAGGGACTTGTGTCCCTAGCGTGGCTACGATGATTGGGCTGAAAGCCAGGAGAGCTGCTGACAGCGTTGCTGCCGCAGAGCGATGCAGCGCGCGACCGACGCTGTGGATGGCCCAGACTGCTGCGCTCCACCCCAGCGCGCTCAAGATTAGCCCGGCTTGCGGCGGCGGTACGCCCAGTTCGGCCAACGACCACAGCGCCAGTGTGTAGAGGGCTGATCTGGGTGGCGTTTGGACGCCGTAGGTCAGTCCCTGGCCGCGGGCCAGGTTGCGCGCGTGGCGGAAGGCGACGTATGCGTCGTCATCGAAATACGTACCCCACGCCAGAGTGAGGGTCAGCGGAGCGATCGATAGTGCAAGCCACAACGCGGCTTTGACGTACGGCCTGACTCTTGACCACCAAGAGGGTAGGGCAGATGGCTTTACGGCGTTGTCCATGGGTAACCTGGGTCGGATTTTACAACAGATTCAAGGGTTGTCCAGGTGTGTGACTTGCCCTCGATGGTCGTTGACTTGCGTATAGAGTTGCATTATACTCCTTGCATCAAGTAGCGTTCGCGTTGTTGACCGTGCCTCTACATACCTAGCAAAGGGGCAGTGTGCATCGGATTCCCTTCTTGAAGCGTATACCGCATCTGTGCATCATCGTTATCGCAATTCTTGCGCTTTCGGCGGTCAATGCATTCGAATGCATTGACCGCCGCAAGCCTGCGAAAGCCGCGTCCGCGACAGAGCCAGTTTTCTCTCCTCCCGGCGGTTATTTCGAGCAGGATGTCCGCCTAGAGTTCCACGTCTCTGATCCCGACGCATACGTGATATTCACGCTCGACGGCAGTGTGCCCGAGCGGGCCGGCGGGACGGTCTATACCCATCCCCTGCACCTGCGCGCCGACGCGCCGACGGTCACCGTCGTTCGCGCGCGGGCTGTGCTGCCGGATGGTGAGTTGGGGCCGGTGGTCAGCGCGTCGTATTTCGTCGGCCTGCGGGCGACGCTGCCCATGCTCTCGTTGATTGTGGACCCCGATGACCTGTGGGGATCGGAGGGCATCTACGTCCGCCCGGTCAAAAGGGGGGACGAGTGGGAGCGTCCCGTAGACGTCACTTACGTGGACAAGGACCGTCGCTCGGGGTTCCACGTTCCGGCGGGAATACGCATCCACGGTGGTCACAGCCGACTGTACGAGAAAAAGGCGCTGCGGCTTTATTTTCGCCAGGAGTATGGGGTCAGCAGGTTGGAGTACCCCTTATTCCCCACAAGTGACGTTCAGTCGTTCAAGCGCTTGGTCTTGCACAACAGCGGCCAAGACTGGTCAGCCCCCGATGTTTGGAATTGGACGCTCATGCGCAACCAGTTGGCCGACGTTTTGGCGTTCGAGCTGGATGGGCGGGCCACCTACAGCCAGCCTGCCTTGCTGTTCCTCAACGGCGAGCCGTGGGGCATTTACACCATCCGCGAGCGCATCGACCGCCACTTTTTGATGGATCGTTACGGCATTCAGGAAGCCGATATGCTGGACGTGCCGGAGAATGTGGAGCAAGCCAGTGTTCTGCTGGGCGATCGCCGGCACTGGGATCGACTGATGGCGTTCGTCGCGACGCATGATCTGGCTGATCCGGCTAATTATGCCTACGTTCAAAGCCAGGTCGATCCGGCGAACTTGATTGACTACTATGCCGTCCAGATTTACGCTGCCCACCGCGATTGGCCGCACCACAACGTGCGGCAGTTTCGCCCGCGCGTGCCGGGTGGGCGCTGGCAGTGGATGTTCTGGGACACCGACCACGCCTTTGCCGCGCTGCCGGGCGGCCGCGTTGACGCAAACTTGGTCGAGCGCGTGCTGAGCTATGACCATCCCGAGACGGAAGGGCGCGAGGTGCTGTTGTTTCGCAAACTGTTGGGAAACCGGGTGTTTCGCGATTTGTTCCTCTCGCGCATGGCCGACCTGCTCAATACCACGCTTGCGCCCCAATCGGTCATCGGCTACATCGACGCCCTGGCCGCCGAACTGGAGCCGGACATAGCGTATGAAACCGCGCGCTGGGGAAGCGTGGGCAACTGGGCGGCCAACGTGGAGGAGATGCGCGCCTTCGCTCGTCTCCGGCCTGATCTCGTCCGCCAGCACATAGTCACAGGCTTTGGCCTGGACGGCACGGCCGAGCTTGTCTTTAACGCTCCATCCGGTGGACGTGGCACGGTCGCCGTCAATGGGTCTCTTCTGCCGGACTTGGCCTGGCGAGGCGTCTATTTCCGGGGAGTGCCCGTCCGCATCACGGCCGTGCCGATGCCGGGCTATCGTTTTGCCGGTTGGGATCCGCCCAGTCTCCCTCAGACGCCGGTTGTCGAGCTGCGGCCCGATGGCCCTCTGACACTCACGCCGCGCTTCGAAGCGGTCGATGACGATGCGCCTCAGCCAGGCGACGTCGTTTTTTCCGATTATCACATAGACGGAGATAGCCTCGTTGCGGAAGGGTGGTTTGAGCTGCGAGTGATGCGCCCCGGCGGCGTCGACCTGCGCGGTTGGCGCGTGACCGACAACGACACGAAAACCGCGACCGACGAGGGATCGTTGATTTTCGCCGACGGCCCAGCGCTCGCCCGCGTTCCCCGCGGTACGACGATCCTCGTTGTCGTGGGGCGGGCAGCGGGATCTGATCAGCCCCCGCCGGACGACCTGGACACCTGGGATCGGCGCATGACCTTGTATGCTGGCAATCCTAACCTGGACGCGAGCGTCGATCCGGGTTTCAACTTGGGACCGAGTGATAACCTCGTGCTTCTGGCTCCTGGCCCATCGAGTGCGTTCGATGATGATCGAGGCATCGCCCTTGTCGCAAGCGGCGATGCCGTCACGCCGGCGTCTTTTGGCGTGCTGGCCGATGGTGTGCAGGCGGGTGAGTGAACGCATAGTTCAATGAACGTAAGAGATCGGCGGTGAAATGCCGGTAATAGTTGAGGCGACGCGCGGTTGGTTGCTCTGAGTTGATCATTTGACTTTTCTAGGGTACTATTGATCGCAGGCTGAGGCAAGGGCACGTTCTTTACCGGGGGAGTGAGACGGCTTGGGATTCGGCAGAATTATTCTGTATGCGATTGCTTTCATAGCGGCGATTTTGCTGGACCTTGGTGTCGTCCTGGGGTTGCGCCATTACCGGCGGCGTCGAGGTCTGGGGCAGGTCAAGGCCTCTGCGCCTCCACCGGAGGCCGACGCTCCCGCTGTGGCCTCTCCACCCTCTTTCGACCTCGGCCAGCTCCCGGCCTGGGCTGCGGTTCATTGGCGGGAGTTGACGGTGGCGTTGGTTTTGATGGCCATACTGGCATACGTGTGGATCATCACTCCGCGCGATGTCGTGCCCCTCCAGGCTGCCGATTCTATTGAGCGCCCTCCGCTGGCCGGCCTTTACCGCGTATGGCGTTTCGTGGTTGAGCGCCTCTCCACCTGGCTTCTCTTGTGGCCCGTTGTTAGCCTGAGCGTGATGCTTGGGTTGGGTGGCGTGGGGTGGTGGACCGGACGTTGGGGACAGGGCTTGCAGGCGGCGACGCTCTTTGGCTTGTTCTCCCTGGGATTGGAGGGGGAGCTGTTTTTTTTGTATGGCGACCTGGGCACTGGGTTTTTACTTTGTGGTTTGGTGCTGTTCGGTTTTGGAGCCTGGATGATCGTTTGTCGCCCGGCACCGCAGGGGCGACCTGTCGAGGATCGGCGTATGGGCCGGCTGGAGTGGGTCTTGGTGCTCTTCGTGGTCGTGCTGGCTGCCTTTGCTCGTTTCTATGCGCTTTCTCGCATTCCCTATGGCATCGAGGGCGACGAGTCCAAGTGGACGGTCGAGGTGGCTTCGGTGATGGTCGATGGTCGCCACGCGATTCGATCCGAGTATCATTATGCGACCCAGCCGCTCAGTTTCTACATGCAGGCTCCATTCCATCATCTGCTTGGACCTGGCATACTGTCGGCTCGCATCGCCGTTGCCACGTACAGCCTGATAGCGACCATGGCTTTTTATTGGTTGGTGCGGCAAACCCTGGGCCCGCGCGTAGCGCTCTTGGCGACGGTACTTCTTTCTGTGTCGATAGCGGATGTGAGTGCGAGCCGTTCGGCGCTCGTCGAGGCTCACGTCAAGGTCTGGGCCGTGGTAGGCTTGGCTTTTCTGGCTCATGGCCTACGCGTTGGACGGCCTGTGTATTCGTTTGTCGGCGGAGTGGCTTTGGCCCTGGGCTTGTTGACTTACGACACCTTCGTGCCGATGATCGCCGTTGCCGTGATTTGGACGGTCATCTCGCTGGTCGTCAGGCGGGCATCTTTGCAACAGTGGGTCGTTCATCTCGTTGGGTTGTTGCTCCCGGTCGCGATCGTAACCCCCACTGTCGTCGAGTACCTGGTGGGACGCGCGCCCTACTACGAGCGCTCGAATCCTGATCTTGTTTCAATCGCCACGTTGTGGGAAAATCTCTTGGGAACGCTGCGGAACTTTTGGCTGGCACCGGGGGATTTTCTGTTCGTCCGTCACGGCCCGCTTGTCAATGCGCTCCTGATCCCGTTTCTCTTGTTGGGATTCATCTTGTCGGTCTCGCGCCCGCGCCGGCCGGGGTACGTGCTGCCGGCTCTTTGGTTCGCGTTGCTCTTCTTTCCCGTTCCCATTCTCACAGGCCATCCGCAGCTACGCGTATTCTATTCCGGTTTTCCCGCCGTTTACGTCTTGATCTCTTTGGGCATGCTCCTGGTTTGGCGCGAGGTGACATCGGCGCTGCCTGTTTCACTTTGGCCTGGGCTGGTGGCTGTAGCCGGTCTGGCTTTGGTTGGACTGGTATTGCTCAATCTATTTTTGTATTTTAACACCGTTATCGACTCCACTGATCGTCAGGTACGGCGGGAGTTGATGGACTTGGTCACCGAGGGGATTACTCCGGGCCGCCGGGTCTATGTCCCATATTTTGCCGACTCGGAAGATATCCCCCGGGTTGAACAACCACTCTTTTTGCTGGGGGCGCGGCGCAGGCTGCCCCGTGATCGGATCGAAGCGCATCTGTGGATGGGGCCTTATCAGGAGTTGTTGCCCGCTCTGTCACGGGAGGGAGTCTATTTCGAGGATGTAGCCGTCGTCGTCAGTCACCTGCCTCCGACCCAGGCGGATCAGGATGACCAATCGCTTATCCTAGATGCGCTGGAACAATGCGCGGGCGGGCGTTTGGAGTACAAGGGGCGCTGGTTCAGCCTTTACGTGCTCGATGCATTTAGTCTCCAGGAGGCTCGCTGCGTTGCGCCTCGTGTGCGTTTGGAGGGGCCGTTTCCTGTTGAGTCTGTCTCGGAGGATCGGAGGCTCGAATTACGCTGGCGGATGGAGGACGCCGCTGGCCCGGCGGAGGTTGAATTGGAGTGCCAACAGCTTTCCCCGGACGTCGTCGTGGTAGAGGCGGAGGACATGAGATGGGACTCGGGGTGGGATGAGGATCGCCGTCTTGCACCCGGGTTCCGTGGCCGCAGTTGCCTCGCTGATCGCACGACTGTGGATGATGCTTACGTCGCCATTACGTTTCCCCTGGCCGGCACCTATACGCTCTGGACGCGCGTTTACCGGCAGTCGCCCGATACCCATCCTCTTCACTTGGTGTTGGACGGGCGCGCAGAAAAGCTCGTCTATAAGGCAGGCGACCCGCTCTCCCAATGGGTGTGGAAACAAGTGGGCGATTTTTACCTCGGAGCTGGTATTCATACGCTGCGCATGGCGCGTCCTGTCCAGGATACAACCCTGGGGACTCGGCCGCTGTGTGTCGATACCTTTTTGTTTTCCGCCGATCCGTCGTTCGATCCGCAGGTGGAAAGTGAATGGACGCTCTCTCTCGAATCCCGCGACGCGATATCCGCAGGCACGAGTTCGGGCGCTTTTCAGCTTGACGGTCTCCTGCCCGGTAGCTATCGCTGCTGGGTGACGCTCGCCGACGGAGGTCGGCTGTTGGATTGGAACGGTCAGGTAGGAGCGCGCTCCAATACGTTGCACTTTGTCGTCGACCCTGGGGAGGAAGGCGAGTGAGAAGGCGGTAATGATCCCATGACTACAGAACACAAACGACGTAAGCTGACCCATCCTCAAAAATGGATCATCGTGTTGGCGCTGGGCTTGGGCAACCTGGGGCGGATTGCTCGAGCTATATATTATGCGTCCTACTTGCCGGACCTGCCCATGACGGTGTCGTGGACTTACCAGGCGGTGATGGGAGGCTTTTGGTGTGCGGCCTTGCTCGTCTGCACGGTGGCGCTGATGCGTCTGTGGCCCTGGGCTCGTTGGGCCACCCTGGCGACGGTGACGCTCTACCAGGCTCACGTCTGGGTCAACCACCTTTTGTTCGACGCGAACGAGCGCGCGCGCCAGCTTTTGCCCTGCAATGCGGCGCTGACACTTGGGCTGCTCGTCTTTGTGTGGGTGGTGCTGAATTGGCCCAGTGTGCGCCAAGCGTTTCGGGACGGGTGAACGTCCGGTGATGCACTCATTTCCTCTGAAAGTGGTAATCTGCCCGGACGCGCTGATGTCCCAACTCGGGGATTTGCCTCTAATTATCATTTGTGCTACACTAACTGCCGGGGGAAAATCTACCACAACAATCGAATAAACCGGCTCGATTTTTGAGGAAAGGGAAAGGGAGGAAAAAGATGAACGGTCGTACCTCATCTGAACGGTTGTCCCGATTGACGCTTGCTGTGTTGTTCGCCGCTTTAGGTATAGTGGCGATTTTTATTTTCATGTCACCCGGTCGACACGTCCTAGCCCATAGCGCCAGCGTTGACGCTGTTGGCGTCGATTGGTCCATGGCCGCGCCTGGCCAGGTCAACCTGGGGCACATCGGGCGCAACACGGCCTACGAGGGAGAATATGTCTGGCGCGACGCCGCCGGTGACGAGCGCACCGACTTGGCCAATCCAGACACCCGCGTGGACCTGACCGAGTTCCGCGTCACCGCTGACGAGGATTCCCTTTACTTCATGGCTGTGATGAGTGACGTCGACCGTGCCACCGGCGATGGTGCCCCCCAGGTTCAGGTAGCGATCGACACCGACCGGGTCTCCGGCTCGGGCCAGGCCGAGATGGCCGGCTCTAGCGAGATCAGCGTCACCGCCGATGCCGAGTGGGAATATCTGGTCGTCACCCGCTTCGGCAGCGGCAACAGCGACCTGGTTGTCTGGCAAAACGGCTCCGTCACAATTACCACCGGCACGGCGGCCATCAGCACGACAAGCGAGGTCGTCGAGGTCGCCGTGCCCTGGACCGCACTGGAGATGAGCGCGCCGCCCACACTGCCCCTGCGCTTTACCGTGGCCACGTTCCGCGCCGATACGAACGATGATACGTGGGAAGCCTCCGGCGCCGACGCCCTGGACGCCGTCACCAACTACGGCGACCCAGGCGATACCAGTAACACCTCGGTTGAGGTTACTGACGGCGTCATCGATTACTATTTCGACCTCTTCTTCGAGTCCGACGGCGACGTTTACCCGCCGCTGTTGATCTCGGAGGTGCTCTACGACCCCTCGGGCTCAGATCCGGGGGGAGAGTTCATCGAGATTGTGAATGTCAGCCCCATTACCATCGATCTGAGCGATTATAAAGTGGGGGACGAGGAAGACTATACCGCTGGCGAAGGTATGCGACGTTTCCCCAGTGGCAGCGTCGTTCTTGGGGGAGTCATTGTGTGGGCCAACAACGCGGGCATATTTACGGCGACGTACGGTTTTTTGCCCGATTATGCTCAGAACAATACCGGATACCCGGCAGTGCCTCAAACCGGCACCTATCCTCCCTGGTCGACCGGCTCTATCAATCTGACGGCAGCTGATGAGGTCATCGTGTTGGATGGCTCCGATACTGCCATAGACGTGGTAGAGTGGAACGATGCTTCTCCGGAGTGGCCGGGATTAAGTAATACCAGCTTTAGTGTCAGCAACGGCCAGAGCATGGAGCGCGTCCCGGCCGACTGGGACACCAATGACATGGCCGTCGACTTTCGCGTCCGAGCCAACGATGGCGATCCCGGCGCGGCGATTACGAGCGACGATCTGTCCGTCGTCAAGACCGCCGATCCCGACCCGGCCGTGGCGGGCCTGCCTCTGACGTACACCATCGTCGTCCGCAATACGGCAGGGGTTTCCATTACCAACGCCGTTCTGACCGACACCCTACACCTCAGCACCACGCTGCAGGCGCTGGATCAGACCGACGACACCGCGGCCGAGTTCAACGCGGGCACACACACCAACACCCAATGGGTCGATCCTCGCCCTGCTATCGACGGCGACGAGCGGCTGGAGATGGTCGACACGTCCCTGGGCACAGGCAGTTACACGTCATGTGTCTTTGATGGCGGGAACGTTGGCGTCAGCTGGACCTGGCTGTCGTGGAGACCCCGCCGTCCCTATTGGAAGCCCTTGCCGGATAACGGCGGCGAGGAATGGGGCTATGTTCACGGCGAGGCCAACATGGCCGGCAATCGCATCCTGCTGCACGCGGACACTCCCACGGAATTGGCCAACACCTCCGGCTTTGGGGAGGATGGCACGTGCCCGGCGATGGCGGGTGAGACCTGTCCCACCACCGCGAGCGGACGCTTTAACGACGCGCTCTCCTTCGACGGCGCGTTGAGCCAGACGGTCGTCATCAGCGATGCCGTCGACCCCGATCGTTACGCGGCCGAGCTGTGGGTCTATGTGCCCAGCGGCGCCATCACCGATACCAGCTTCATCCTGCGCACCGACACCCCGACGGACACGGTGGGTGACTACTCGCACATGCTGGGGATCGTGGATGGGCACTTTGCGTACACGATCTACGATGGTGCCTATCACACCATCACCAGCACCACCCCGATCACGGCCGATACCTGGTTCCACGTCGCGGGCACGGCGCAAAGCGGCGGCGACCTGGAGCTGTACGTTAACGGCGTGCGCGAGGCCCGCCTATCAGGGATGGGCACGCTGTGGGCCGGCGGCGGCTGGTACCGCCTGGGCTCGGCCTACGGCCCCATCACGCCGACGGCGTATTTCACCGGGCGGATGGACGAGATCGCCATCTACAGCCGCACGCTCTCCTCCGGCGAGGTGCTGGATCATTACCTGCGCGGCGCCCTGCGTCTCTCCTTCGAAGTGCGTTCCTGCGACGACTCGGCCTGTGCGGGTGAAAGCTTCAGCGGCAGCTACTCCGAGCAGACCAACACAAGCCTGACCACGCCTTACAACGTGCCGTTTATCGTCCCCGACAATCGCTATTTCCAATATCGGGTCACGCTAGAGACCGACCGGGCTGCCTACTCGCCGGAGCTGCGCAGCGTCACCGTCGGCCCGACGCACCGGGCCATCTCGTCTACGCAAGGCAGTTGCGCCTATCCCTCCAGCGGACAAGCCTTCACTTGCACCCTGGGCACGGTCGACACCGGCGACGTGGTAACGATCACTGCTTGGACCGACGTGCATCCCTCCGCGCTGGGCACGATCACCAACACGGCCTGGGTCACCGGCACGGGCGATATCAACCCCGCCAACAACCTGGCTGTGGTGACGACGACGGTCGAGTCGCACGTCGGCCTGCGCATCCACAAGATGGACGATTACGAATACCATGGCGGCATGGACCCGGTCAATCCCGGCAGCCCGATGACGTACACGTTGGAGGTCCACAACGCCGGTCCCAGCACGGCCTGGGACGTCGTCGTCACCGACACGCTGCCCATCACTGTGACCGGCGTCTCGGCGCCCGGGGGATGGACGGTCGCGTTTACTACGCACACCATCACGTGTACTACGCCCTACCTGCTGCCGTACACCTGGCCCGATATTATCGTCACCGGCATCGCGCCGACGGCGCTGGGTACCATCACCAACACCGTCTGGATCGCTGCCCCTGGCAGCACGATCATCACGGCCACTGCGCGCCTCAGCGACACAGAGACCACGCTCGTCACGCCGCTGGCCGATCTACAGATCGAGAAGGAGCCCTCTCCCAACCCGGCAGAATCGGGCGGCGTGCTGACCTACACCATCACCGTGACCAACCTGGGGCCATCAGGCGCGGAGAATGTGGCCGTCGTCGAGACGTTGCAGCCAGGCTTTATCGGGCACGGCATCAGCGCAGGCGGCTGGACGTGCAGCCCGCCGGCCAACGTCGTGACCTGCACACTCGGCACCTCGCTCACCGTGGGCCTATCGATGACCCTGCAGCTCACCACGACCGCGCCCGTCAGCGGCACGATCTGGAACATGGCCGCCGTCGAGTCCACGACGTACGATCCGGACCCGGAGAACAACACCGTCTTTCTTTACACCTCCGTGCGTCCTACCGCCGACCTGATGGTCACCAAGACTGACACACCTGACCCGGTGTTGGCCGGAGAGACGCTCACCTACACCGTCGTCGTCAGCAACACGGGGCCCACGCCGGCCGGGGCTTTGGACACGACCCTGATCGCCACCAACGCGGGTCGCATTCACATCCCCTGGGGCGGACGGGCTAGCCCGTATCCATCCTCGCTGTACGTCACCGGTGTGCCGGGCCGGGTCCAGGATATCACCGTCACCCTGCGCGTCGTCAGCCACACCTACACGGCGGATATCGTCGCCCTGCTGGTAGGGCCGGATGGGCAGAGCGTGGTGCTGATGTCCAATGTGGCCGGAGGCACCGATACGGAGGACATCACGCTGACCATCAACGACGGCGGGACGGCGATGCCTCTGACCGATCCGCTGACCTCCACCCGCGTCTACCGGCCCACCAATTACGGCCTGGGCGGCGATCTGCCCATCCCGGCGCCCACAGGCCCCTACGGCGGCAGTCTGTCTGCCTTTGGCAGCGCTAACCCCAACGGTGCCTGGCAACTGTACGTATATGATAGTGTCGACTCTGATGGCGGCAACTTTTGGGAGGGCTGGAGCCTGCAGATCACCACACGCACCACGGACACCGTCACGCTCACCGATACCCTTCCCTCCGGCCTGACCGGCGTCAGCGTGACCGGTGTGCCGGTCACCGGTTGGACGTGCAGTACCAGCGACAGCCTGTTCGCCTGCGACGTGGACACCATCGCGGTGAACGATCCAACCATCCTGACCATCGTGGCAACCGCGCCCATCACGGGCGGCGTCATCACCAACACCGTGGTCATCACGTCCACCACCTACGACCCGGACCCGACCTCGAACACGGCCACTGTCACCACCACCGTCATCCCCGTGGCTGACCTGGGGATCGAGAAACTGTCCACGCCTGTGGGGACCGTGGGAATGGGCCAACCGCTGACCTACATGCTGGTCATCAGCAACGCCGGTCCCAGCCCGGTGCTGGACCCCATCGTCGTCACCGATCAGCTACCTGCCGAACTGGGCACCGTCGTCGCTTCCGGTGTGGGCTGGACGTGTGACCTGTCGGCGCAACCGCTGCTCACCTGCACGCTGGATGGTGGGTTGGCTGCCGATGCCGTCTCCGAGATCACCCTGGTTACCACCGCGCCGCTCACGCGCGGATTGGTGCTGACCAACACGGCGACCATCACGGCGACGGTTTCCGACCTCGACCTGGGTAACAACACCTCCTCCGTCACGATCACCGTGATCGACGTGCCCATCGCCGATTTGCAGGCCTTTAACGACAGTCCCACCACCCTCGGCTATCCCACGACGCTGTGGGCTACCACCACGGCAGGCACCAACGTGAACTACGAATGGTCCCTGGGATACGGCGCAGCTACAGACACGGGGCAGACGGTGGTACATACCTATCCCAGCATCAGCGAATACACGGCCATCGTCACTGCCAGCAACAGCATCAACGTGATGACGGCGACGACGACCATATCGATCACCGATTTTGTCCGCATCTACCTGCCGGTGGTGATGCGTAACTATGTCGCCGCGCCGGATCTGGTGGTGGAACGGATCACGGCCTCGAGCACCTCATTGCAGGTGGTGGTTCGCAATGAGGGCGACACACCTGTTGTGGACGAGTTCTGGGTAGACGCTTATCTGGACCCCACGACCCCGCCCACCGCGGTCAACCAGACGTGGCAGCACGTAGGCGACCACGGCATCGTCTGGGGCGTGACGTCGGACGCTCTGCCGCTGGATCCGGGTGACGCGATCACGCTCACCGTGACGCCGGTTGGAGGCGATTATTACCACGCCGACTTGAGCAATGTGTCCTGGCCGCTGGCCGCGGGTACGCAGGTCTATGCCCAGGCCGACTCGGCTCACAACGAGACGAGTTATGGCGGCGTGATCGAGAACCACGAGATCATAGGCGGGGCGTACAACAACATCACGGGACCTACCACTTCAACCGACGTGTTGAATAAGGGGCCACTACTCATTATCATAGAAGCACCCTGGCCCGCCGAGGATCGGGGTCTGCCACCGGTGGAAAGATGGTTCTGATCAACAAGCGGGAAAGGATGTAAGGAGAACTCAAGATGGATACCCCTAATCGATACACAAAGGGTTGGCTCACGGTCACGACGATCGCCACGTGCGTCTTGCTGACCATCATCTGGTTGGTGGCGCTACCCCAGACGGCAGAGGCACTGCCCCCACGTCCTGAAGTTCCATCGCCACCCGACGACGTAGAACCATCCGCTCAAGCCCAAGCCCAGATCCAGCTACAAGTCCGGTTTCCCGATGGCTGGCCTTGGCAGACGACGCCCTGGCAAGACCTATGGACGGTCGTTCAGTGGCAGGATCCAACAGGCGCTTGGCATGATGTCGAGGGGTGGCGGGGTACGCTGGACGAGGTGAAAAGCGACGAGGAAGGCGCTGTCACGGGCTACAAGACGTGGTGGGTCGGCGGAGAGCACATGGGAGAAGGCCCATTTCGTTGGCTGGTCTATCGGAGTAAGGGCGGCTGGCTTTTGGCCACGAGCGAGTCCTTTGATCTACCAAGCGTTGATAAAGCCACGCTGGTGGTCGAGATGCCGCTCACGCGTTAAGACGTATGAAGGTCATGCGACGGTTGGATCCTTGACCGGGGGCCATTGCATTTGGCCTGTGCCAGGTGCAACCCACTCTGCAGGTCGAGAAAGCGTGGCTTTGTGAGGGCTTTGCTAGCCGAATACTGGCCGCGACACTGGGTGTAGATGGGCAATTGCACGTCGATGCCGCAGCTCAGGTTGGATTGGGCAATGAGCAGTACGAGCTGATCGAGGTGTGATTGACTATGTGTCATAGCGTGGTATATTTGCCGCATCTCCACGTCCAGCGGGTATTGTTGTGTCTGTCTTGATCGACAGATGTAGTTGTAATACGTGATGTAGTGTGGTATAATGCCTGCGTTTTGCGGGCGGTTTGCAGGCTCGAAAAATGATTGTTTGGGCTCCCATGGTCGAGCTCGACATGGGAGTTTTTGCTGGATTCTAGGACAGATGAAGGAGGAACAGGTATGGTGGTTCAGCGATCAAAGTGGACCATTGTGCTACTTGCCGCCTTGGCTGTTTTGGCGGGTTGCACGTGCGCGCCGGCACAGGGTGGAGAGGCGACTCCCACCCCCATTCCCACGCCGGTGGTGCCGGATAAGCCCACCTACGTGGTACAGCGTGGGGAAGTAGCCAGGGTTCTCGAGTTCACCGCGCGCGTTTCCCCCATTTCTGAGGAGGAACTCATCTTTCGCGTGTCGGGCTATGTCGGCGAGATTTACGTGGAGCGGGACGATTGGGTCAAGGCAGGTGACTTGCTGGCCGAATTGGAGGTCTCCGACTTAAAGAATCAGCTTCTTCAGGCCGAGGCGGCTTTGGAATCGACGATCAGCAGCAATGAACAGCAGATCGCCGAGGCGCAGGCCAGTCTGCGCACCTCCGAGCTGAACCTGGCGATTGCTGAGGCCAGCGATCCTGCCCCGCAGGTCGTCTCGGCAGAAGTTGCCGTAGAACGGGCGCAGATGTCTCTTGCAGATGCGCAGGAGGCCTATAACGAAGCCTGGGATCCGGCTCGAGACTGGGAGCTTAATGTCAAGTGGAGAAAGGATGCCCTGAAAGCTGAACGGGAGTCGACCGAGCGTAGGTTGAAGGAAGCGCAGTTGAGCCTTCGGGTGGCCGAGGCCGACCATCAACAGGCGCTTCAGAATCAGCGGGTGCACGGCTATAACGTGCAGATTCGCGAGCAGGAGGTCGCCCTGGCTCAATTGAGGTTGGAGAAGCTGGAGTCGGGATTGGCTATCGAGGAGATGCGCCTGAACGTGGAACGACTCAAGGCGCAATTGAATGACGCCCGTCTGATCGCGCCGTTCGATGGCCAGGTGCTCTTGGTCTCTACCGCAGAGGGTCGCGCAGTGACGGCCTACAAGCCCGTGATCATCGTGGCTAACGTCGATGCACTGGAAGTGAGCACCGAGTTGGATGTCGAGGAGATGGAAGAGTTGCAGGAGGGGATGGAAGTCGTTTGTGAGCCGGTTGGCCGGCCCGGCCAGGAGTTCAGTGGCTACATTCGACGCCTGCCCTATCCCTATGGCGGCGGCAGCCGTGTAGGAACCGCCGAGGACGAGGATCAGTCCACGCGCATAGCTCTGGAGCGGGACCCGGAGGAGTTGGGTTTGGAATTGGACGATCGTGTGCGTGTGACCGTGGTGCTAGAAAGTAAGGAGGACGTGCTCTGGGTGCCACGTCAGGCGATAAGCCAGTTCGAGGGGCGGCGATTTATCGTGATCCAGGATGGTGATCGGCAGCGGACCGTTGACGTCAACGTCGGTATCGAGGGCACCGAGCGTGTCGAGATTGAGGGTGTGACCGAGGAGTTGGTCGAGGGATGGGTCGTGATCGGCAGGTAGGGTGGTGACCGTATGGGTGTGTTGCTTCGCTTCTGGGCCATTCTCGTCGTAACCGTCAAGCGCCTCATTTCGGAGAGGTGGTTGGCCTTGGCGACTGCGTTGGGGCTGATCATCTCTGTGGCTCTGATCACCAGCATTCCGATATACGCCGATGCCATACACTATCGCGTGCTGCTTGAAAAGCTTTCGGGAGAGACGTATGGCAATCGTCCCCCGTTCACCTTTATGTATCGCTATGTGGGCGCTTGGGCCGGAGTAATCAACTGGGAGGATGTCGAGCCGCTTGATGAGTATATGACGACTCGAGTCGCGAGCGACTTGGGCCTGCCCCAGAAAGACATGGTGCGCTACTTTGCGACGGATAATCTCCGGCTCTTCCCACAGGGAGAAAGCGCCTACAAAGATCCCGACCGGGCGTTAGGATTGGTCGCCTTCTCCTGGGCGACCGATTTCGAGGAGCACATCACTATCGTGGATGGCAATTTCCCGGCTGTTGCCGATTCTGCCTACGGTAGCGTCATCGAGGTGCTGGTGAGCGAGGAGATGTCTCTTGAGTGGGGCCTGCAGGTTGGAGAAGAATACATCGCTTTTGCCCAATTGAAGACAGAAGACGACACACAAGTCACCGTTAGTATTCCCGTGCGCATCGTGGGTGTGTGGCGGCCGACGGATCCCGCGGAAGAGTATTGGTTTTATAGCCCCAGTTCATTGGCTGACGAGTTGCTTGTACCGGAGGAGACCTTTCTGAGACGCATTGATCCCGAAATGGAAGAGGGGATCAATCTGGCGCTGTGGTATCTGCTGGCGGACGGCTCGGAAGTCTACGCCGATGATGTTGGTGGGCTTCTCAGTCGAATCTTAGCCACGCAACAGCGCACGTCTGCTCTCTTGCCCGGTGCTGGCCTGGACATCTCTCCAGAGGATGACCTGCAGGCTTATCGGCGGTCGACCACTGTATTGACTTTTCTGCTGTACGCCTTCAGCGTGCCCATCGTCGGCTTGCTGTTGGTCTTTATCGGCTTGGTGGTGGGATTGTCGGTGGGGCAGAAGCGCAACGAGATCGCCGTGCTGCGCAGCCGTGGCGCTACGTCCTTGCAGATTATCGGCATCTCTATCTTGGAGGGCGTGTTGATGGGGGTCGTTTCGGTGGCCCTCGGCCTTATAGTCGGCCGGTGGCTGGCGCTCCTCATCGGCAGGTCGCGCAGTTTCCTCGACTTTTCGCTGTCAGGACAACTGCGAGCAGGCATGACGCTGGCGACGGTGCGTTTTGGCGTGGCGGCGGTCGTGCTGGCGCTGTTTGCCCAATTGGGGCCCACCCTCAGTGCTGCGCGCCACACGGTCGTGACGTATAAGCAGGAGCGAGCGCGCACGTTGCGCAAGCCCTGGTGGCAGCGCGCTTGGCTGGATGTGCTCTTGCTGATTCCGACCGTCTATGGCTTTTACGTGCTTGATCAGCAACAAGGCGTCGTGGCGGCTGTGGCCGGTGAGGGAGCGGTAGTGGATCCTTTTCAGAATCCTTTGCTGTTGCTGGTGCCGGCGTTGGGCATCTTTGCGCTGGCGCTCTTTATCCTGCGCATCCTGCCGGCCGTGATGACTGCCATGGCCTGGGTGGCCTCGCGTCTGACAAACACCGTGGGCCTGCTGTTGGCGGCGCGCCACCTTTCGCGCACTCCCGGGTTCTACGTCGCGCCGTTGATTTTGCTGATTCTCACGCTCAGTCTGTCGGCGTTTATGGCTTCGTTAGCTCAGACGCTGGATACACAACTGTATGCCCAGACGTATTACCAAGTGGGGACGAGCCTCCGTCTGGCCGAGCGGGGCAGTTGCCTGAACTATACGGCGAGTGTGCCGCCGGAGTGTGATCTCACCGTCCCGCCACCACACTGGGCCTTTTTACCGGTGACAGAGCATCTCAAGGTCGATGGGGTGACTGCCGCAAGCCGGGTGGGGGATTTCAATGCTATATCTAATCTGAGCGGCGGGACTCAATACGGAACGTTCCTGGGTATCGATCGCGAGAGCTTTGCCCAAGTTGCGTTCTGGCGGGATGATTTCGCCAAGCAGAGCTTGGGTGAGTTGATGAACAGATTGGCGCTCACTCAGAATGGGGTGTTGATACCCGCCGATTTCGCCGCCCAGCATGCACTCAGCGTAGGCGACCCGTTCCGCTTGGAGGTCAGGGGTATTGATCGCATCGAGATAGACGTCAAAATTGTGGGAACGTTTGATATGTTTCCCACCTGGTATCCTGAGGATGGGCCGCTCTTTGTGGGTAACCTGGATTATTTCTTTGATCAGGCGGGAGAACGGCTCAGCTATGACGTGTGGTTGGCCACAGAGCCCGACGTGGACTATGAGCAGATTGAGACCTCTGTTCGGGACTTGGGTGTTAACGTGATCGCGTGGGAAGCGCCGCTGCCCGAGATCTATGAAGAGCAACGCCGGCCGGAGCGCCAGGGTCTGTTCGGTGTGCTTTCGGTGGGCTTTCTGGCTTCGGCCGTTCTGACGGTGCTGGGGTTCCTGCTGTATGCCTTTTTCTCGTTCCGCCGCCGTTTTATCGAGTTGGGCGTTCTGCGGGCCATTGGTCTATCGGCCGCGCAGATGACGGTGTTCCTGGCCTGGGAGTTGGCCTTTTTGCTTCTGGTCGGGGCGGCTGCCGGCACTGGGCTTGGTGCGTGGGTCAGCAAGCTATTCATCCCTTACTTGCAGTCGGGCACCGGGGTCGAGGCCCAGTTCCCGCCCTTTGTGGTGGCGATCGATTGGATTGCGATTTTCCGCATCTATGCGCTTTTTGGCGCGCTGTTTGTGGCTGCGCTGGCCGGGCTGGCTGCGCTCCTGATGCGGATCAAGATTTTCCAAGCAGTCAAGCTGGGGGAGACGGCGTAACATGGAAGAGCCTTTTATTGCCTGCGATAACCTGGTGAAAATCTACAAGATCGCCGACCTGGAGACGGTCGCTCTGCAGGGGTTGGACTTGGTCGTGGCCCCCGGCGAACTGATGGGCATCGTCGGCCCCAGCGGAAGCGGCAAGTCCACGCTGATGAACATCCTGGGCGGCCTCGACCGCCCATCGGCCGGTCGGGTGTGGGTGGACGGTCAGGATCTGCTCAAGACGTCGAATGCCGATCTCAACCGGTATCGGCGCTCTAAGGTGGGATTCGTCTGGCAGCAGGGCAGCCGCAACCTGGTGCCCTATCTCACGGCGCTGGAGAACGTCGAGCTGCCGATGACGTTGGCCGGGAGCGGAAGAAAGAAGCGCAAGCACGCCGAGGAGCTTTTGGAGGCAGTGGACCTGATCGATCGGCGTCATCACCGCCTGGCGCAGATGTCCGGCGGCGAGCAGCAGCGGGTGGCCATTGCCGTCGCCCTGGCCAATACCCCCAGGTTACTGCTGGCCGACGAGCCGACGGGCGAGGTGGATTCGACCACCGCGCTGACTATCTATGAGACGTTCAAGCGCCTCAACCGCGAGTATGGCTTGACGACGCTGATCGTCAGCCACGACCCCGGCATCGCGCGCCACGTGAACCGGGTGGTCGCCATCCAGGATGGTAAGATGGCCACCGAGACAGTGCGCCGGAAGCGGGTGGTGGGTGCCGTCGAGGGGTTGGGCGACGCCGACGTCGAAGAGGAAGACGATTTCCACGAGCTGGTGGTTCTAGACTCGGCGGGCCGCCTGCGGGTGCCCAAAGAGTATCTGGAGCAGTTTGGTATCAGGGGGCGCGTGATGTTGGACCTGGTCGAGGAAGGCATCTTGATCCAGCCGGTGCCCGAGTCGGTTCAGGCGCAGGCTACCGAGCAGTACGTGGGCGAGCTAGTACCGACGGCTGAGGCCCGCAGTGGCAAGGCGCTGGCGCTGTTGAATGCGGCGCGGCAGCGTGTGGCAGGTCTGGTCTCCAAGCTGGGCAGGGGAAAGAGGGAGTAGCGGTGGCGGCAGATAAGATGAGAGATATTCGCGACGGTAATGCCGTCAAGACTCATGACCTGTGGCGCATATACAAGACCGGTGCGCAGGAGGTGCCTGCCCTGCGTGGCATCAGTCTTGAGGTAGAGTCCGGGCGTTTTGTGGCGATCAAGGGCCGTTCGGGCAGTGGCAAGACGACGCTGCTCAACTGCATCGGTGGCCTCGACCATCCCACCTCTGGCTCGGTGCACGTGTTCGGGCGCGATATCTCGACGCTGAGCGAGCGGGAGCTGACCCATTGGCGACGGAACCGTGTTGGCTTTATCTTCCAGTCGTTCGGGCTGCTGCCCACGCTCTCTGCCTATGAGAACGTGGAACTGATGCTGCGTATCGCCGGCGTGCCCGGCAAGGAGCGGCGCGATCGGGCGTTCTATTGTCTGGGTCTGGTCGGCCTGAGCAAGTGGGTAGACCACCGGCCTTTTGAGATGTCGGGCGGCCAGCAGCAGCGGGTGGCGATCGCCCGTTCTGTGGCCAACAATCCTCAACTGATCCTGGCCGACGAGCCGACGGGCGAGTTGGACAGCAGCACCGCACGCGAGATTCTTTCTCTCTTCCAGCGTATCGTGGCGGAAGAGCGGGTGACGCTCGTCATGGTCTCGCACGACGCCCTGGTGGACGAGTACGTGGATCATATCCTGCAACTGAAGGACGGTCAGATCGTTCAGTAGGGTTCAGAATGAGAACACGAACAAGACGTTCAAAGCTGTTGTTTGCAACAGCATGTCTGCTGACATTCGCGCTTTGTGGATGTCAGGGTGGTGCGTTGGAGCCGACGCTAGAACCGGTCACTATCACCTTCGTCCACCCCTCTTACGATACCGAGTACTACAACGCTTTAGTTAGCGAGTTCAACGCGTCTTATCCCCAGATCACCGTCGAGCTCCAGCCTATACAGCCACGGAATAATGAGTCCAGCATCCAGACTGGGGATGTCTTTATCGCTTCGCCGTACGCTGTTACAGGACTCCAGGAGCAGGGCGAGATACTGAATCTTTCCCCGATCATCGAGCACGATCTGTCGTTCGACGCATCCGACTTTCACCCGGGCTTGCTGGAGGCCTTTAGCAACGAGGATGGTGTGTGGGCCGTTCCTTTTGGCGTGGACCCTTTGGTCATGTATTACAACAAGGACTTGTTTGACAACGCCGGCGCCACATATCCCTGGAATGGATGGGCGTGGGAGGATTTCTTGGACGCGGCGCTTGCCGTCACCAATCTGGAGACCAATACGTTTGGTTACATCTCGACGCCGGATTCCGCCGATCCCCTGTTGTTCATCTACCAGCACGGCGGAAGAGTCGTCGACGATCTGGAAGAGCCCACCTGCACGACGTTCGATGATCCGTTGACGATCGAGGCGGTGGAGTGGTACGCGGACTTGGCTCTCGATCATAACGTAATCCCTACGGCGGAGCAGGCGCGGCAGGCGTTTCCCGGCGGTCGCGGCGTTTCCGAGGCTATTCGCTTTGGCAGGATTGGTATGTGGGTCGAATCGCTGTCCGAGCGTGGTGGTGGGGATTGGCGGAGGCGTTGGGACATGGAGTGGGGTGTGGTGGGTCTGCCCCGTGACTTGCAACCGATCACGCTGATCGGCGCCCAGGGATATTCCATTTCCGCTCACACACAACAGCGTGAGGCGTGCTGGCGGTGGGTATCCTTTCTCAGCCAGCAGCCGCCCAGCCGTTTGGCCCCGGCGCGTAAGTCGATCCTCGAATCCGATGCGTACGAGCAAAAGGCCGGAAAAGAGGTCGCCGCCGCCGCGCGCGATTCCTTGGGGAACGCGGTGATGATCTCGCCCCGTCTGGCGACCTTTAGCGAGGTGATCGAGGAGACGTTCTTCCCGGCGATAGACGCTATCCTCGAAGAGAGTGCAACGCCTGAGGAGGCACTGACCGCAGCCCAAGGGGAGGCTGAGTACCTGTTGGAGCAGTAGCTCGTTAAGAGGGGCTGAGTGTTGGCGCAGGTCGATGCCTGCGTCTTTTTTTGTGTTCGGCTGTGGATGGTTTGACCTGTTTGTGCTCCTGGTCTATAATCCTCGGTGACATCTTGATGCTGAACCTTGCGAAGGTCAGGCGCGCCTAAGACATATGCAATCTTTGCAAGGTTACCGATCACAATCTTGAGATAAGGGGGAATCATTATGGCAGCGTACTTGCTTGGCATCGATGTAGGCACGAGTGGCAGTAAAGCGATCCTGATCGACGCCGACGGCGCGGTCAAGGCCAGCGCCACGACCGAGTATCCATTGTACACGCCCAAGCCGCTGTGGGCGGAGCAGAACCCGTCCGATTGGTGGGCAGCGACGGTGGACAGCATCCAGCGGGTGCTGGAGAAGGGCGGCGTCAGCGCGGCCGACGTGGCGGGCGTGGGCCTCACCGGCCAAATGCACGGCCTGGTGCTGCTGGACGCCCAGGGGGAGGTGCTGCGTCCGTGTATCATGTGGAATGACCAGCGCACCGCGGCCCAGTGCGCGGCTATCACCGAAAAGGTGGGCCTGGAGAACGTGCTGCGACTGACGGGCAACCCCATCCTGCCCGGCTTTACCGCGCCCAAGATCGTGTGGGTGCGCGAGAACGAGCCGCAGGTGTACGCAAAGGCGGCCAAGGTGCTGTTGCCCAAGGACTATGTCCGGTATCGGTTGACGGGCGGCTTTTTCGGCGAGGTGTCGGATGCCTCCGGGACCTCAATGTTCGACGTCGGCCAGCGGCAGTGGTCGGACGATATGCTGCAGGCGCTGGAGGTGCCGCGCGAGTGGCTGCCGGAGGTGACCGAGTCGCCGGTGGTGAGTGCGCGCATCAGCGCCGAGGCCGCCGCAGAGACCGGTTTGCTGGAGGGCACGCCGGTGGTGGGCGGCGGCGGCGACCAGGCAGCGCAGGCGGTCGGCACGGGCATCAGCGCCGAGGGCGTCGTCTCGGCCACGCTGGGCACCTCCGGCGTCGTCTTTGCCGCGTCCGATTCCTACCGCGTGGAGCCGGAGGGCCGATTGCACGCTTTTTGCCACGCCGTGCCGGGGATGTGGCACCTGATGGGCGTTATGCTCTCGGCGGCGGGCAGCTTCCGCTGGTACCGTGACACGCTGGGACGGGAGGAGGTCGCTCAGGCACAGGAGACCGGGCGCGATCCCGGGCGGAGCGCCTATGACATTCTGACCGAGGCTGCGGCCGAGGTGGCGCCCGGCTGCGAGGGGTTGATCTTTTTGCCCTACCTCACTGGCGAGCGCACCCCTTACCCTGATCCCAACGCGCGCGGCGTCTTTTTCGGGCTCACGCTGCGCCACGGAAAACCGCACATGACGCGCGCGGTGCTGGAGGGTGTGGCGTACGGCCTACTCGACTCGCTGGAGCTGATGCGCGCGCTGGGGCTGTCCATCGAGCAGGTGCGCGCGTCCGGCGGCGGGGCGCGCAGCGCGCTGTGGCGGCAGATCCTGGCCGACGTGTTCGATACCGAGATCGTCACCGTCAACGTGACCGAGGGCGCGGCCTATGGCGCGGCGTTGCTGGCGGGCGTGGGCGCGGGGGTGTACGCTGACGTCACCGCAGCCTGCGAGGCGGCGATCCAGCTCACCGGCCAGATGGATCCCGGCCCGGCGGTCCCCATCTATGCTGACTACTACCCGCGCTACCGCGCGCTCTACCCGGCCCTGGCCCCCGGGTTCGCCGCCATCGCCGAGGTGGTGAGCAGGCACTTGAAGTAGGCAAGTCTGCAAGTGGGCAAGGCTGCAAGTTTGCGGATGCTTGTGAAAGGAAGAGATGAGGATGAACGGCAAATCAGTAGAAGCATCACTGCAGGCGACTAGACGTACCTTGATGATCATGTGGTTTGGATTCCTCGCGGAGCCGTTGATCTATGCGCTGTTGCCGTGGATCGTGAGCGCTGAACAGGTGGGAGGAACTGAACGAGGCGCGGGGGCCTACTGGAAGTGGGGCGCTTATTTTCTCGCCGTTGCTTTGACTTTTGCGTCCCTGGTTCTTCATCGCTTTCTGCTTTCCGACCGCCAGATCAAGGCCCGGTTGGCCATTGAGCAGGTCGAAGCAGATGGGGCACCGCTTGGGAGTTTGAGCTCGTCCGAGGCACAGCTGGTGAGCTTGTCCCGCTATTACTTGACTTCTATGTTGTTGAGTTGGGGTCCCAATAGTTGTGTTCCTGTTGGGGGGTTAATACTCTTGTTTATGAATGGCGATAGTAGGACGGTCCTCGTTCTATCTGCCCTGGCTGTGGTGTTGAATCTCCTGGCGTATCCCCAACTGGATGCGTTTATCGAGCGTGTGCGAAACCTGAGCTATGATGCGGGGGAAATCTGATGCGTTTAGCCGTTCTTTCTGATGTTCACGGCAACCTGCCGGCCCTGGAGACGGTCCTGGCCGATGTCGAGACCCAGGGCGAGCCCGATATCTACGTGGTGCTGGGCGATCTAGCGGCCTTTTGCCCCTGGCCTTCCGAGACGCTGGCGCGGTTGCAGGAGCTGCCGGAGGCCCTGTTCTTGCAGGGGAACACCGACCGCTACCTGGTCACCGGGCAGCGGCCCAAGGAGCCTCCCGTTCGCTTCCCCGAGGAGTGGGTTGCTATGCCGGCTCGGCTGGCCCAGCGCGATGCCAACTTTCGCTGGACGGTGGAGCGGCTTTCGTACGACGACTACCAGTTCCTGCGCGACCTGCCGACCCGCTTCGACCTGGACGTGCCCGGCTACGGCCGCGTCGTGACCGTCCACGCCAACGCTCAGGATGACGAGACCTCTCTCTCGCCCGATACGCCCGACGACGAGATGCGCGACTATTTCTCCGACCTGGACGCGTGCCTGGTGCTTTATGGGCACACGCATAGACCTATGGATCGCATGGTAGATGGCTTGCGCATCGTCAACGACGGCAGCGCGGGGCTGCCGCTCGACGGCGACCCGCGCCCGGCTTACGCCCTGCTCGACTTTGAGGGTGACGAGTGCACGGTCGCGATCCGTCGCGTGAGCTACGACCGCGAGGCCGTCATCGCCGAATTGGAGCGGGTCGATCACCCGGCCAAGGGGTGGGTTGGAGGTATCTTGCGCAAGGCGAAAACGTAGCCAGCTATTTCAGGGGCGAACTATGGAAAAGTCTGCTCAGCACAAAAAGGGACTGCTCAGCCTCGTCCTGGGCATCGTGTTGATCCTCGTAGCCGGGCTGGCGCTGCTGGCGGCGATCTGTGCAGTGGCGTCCAAGGGCAACGTGGACTTTCCCTGCTTTGACCTGCAAGAGGGTGAGTGCCTGATGGGATATGGCCCCGCGGAGCCCGGATGCGAAGTGGAGGGATTGAGCCGAGCGCGCCTGTTTCTGTGCATCAGCGTTTACCCTCGGGGCTGGGCGGGCGGCGGCACGATTGCCCAGGGCCCCGAGTTCTCCGATGCGTGGTCGGGGGATGGGATCAATCTGGAGCGGCAGGGAGACATGTTGATCGTCAACGGCGAGTCACTAGCGCCAGAGGCGTCCACCTCGTGGTTCCGCGCCTATCCCACGCTCAACCCCTGGCTTTTAGAGACGACGTACACCACAATCTCGAATCGGGGTGTGTTCGACTGCTATCAGGTCTTGGGAGAGGAGGCGGTCGAGACGACGACCATCGACGCGCTCTACGTCTACGGCGGCGTCAGCGAGGGCTGGCTGCCCAATCCGCTGGGGCTGGTGATCGCAGGGTTGGGCGTCTGGTTGTTGATCCGCGGGGCAAGGGGTTTTAAGGGCAATCGTCAAGATAAAGTTTTGCATGATGAAGGGGGTTGAAAATGGAATATCGTAATCTAGGAAAAGCGGGGATCAAGGTCAGTGAGATCGCGCTCGGCGCGTGGCTGACCTTTGGCGGCAGCGTCGACGATCAAACAGCCCGAGCGTGCATCAAGGCCGCGGTGGATAACGGGGTCAACTTTCTCGATAACGCCGATGTCTATGCCACAGGGGAGGCGGAGCGGGTGATGGGCCAGGTCATCCGCGATCTAGGGCTGAATCGCCAGCACCTGGTGCTCTCCAGCAAGGTCTTTTGGCCCATGAGCGACGACGTCAACGACCAGGGCCTCAGCCGTAAGCACATTCTAGAGTCCATTGACGGCTCCTTGCGTCGCCTGGGGACCGATTACGTGGACTTTTACTACTGCCACCGTTACGATAAAAACACCCCGGTCGAGGAGGTCGTGCGGGTGATGGACGACCTGGTGCATCAGGGGAAGGTGCTGTATTGGGGCGCCAGCACGTGGACGGCGGCCCAGATCGAGGACGCGGTGGGAACGGCGCGCGTCCTCAACGCGTATTTGCCCCAGGTGGAGCAGCCGCGCTACAACATGGTCGACCGCCACATCGAACCACAGGTGCTGCCGACCTGCGCCAAGTATGGCATCGGGGTGACCGTATTTAGCCCGTTGGCCGGCGGCCTTCTCACCGGCAAGTATAACGAGGGCGTACCCGCGGACAGCCGTGCGGCCAAGTCGGATTGGCTGGAAGGGGATCTGACGGACGAAAATGTGGCCAAGGTGCGCCGATTGACCGATCTGGCCCGAGATTTGGGATTGGAGATGGCACAGTTGGCACTGGCCTGGATTCTGCGCCGGCCCGAGATCAGCGCCGTCATCACCGGTGCGACCAAGGAGCGGCACGTGTTATCCAACGTCGGGGCATCTGGCGTCAAGCTCGACGGGGATGTGTCGGCGAAAATCGAGGGCATCCTGGATAACGCGCCATGACCCTCTGACTCTGCCATTGCACGACTAGACGGCCTCGCCGGTTGCGCAAATCGCCCCCTTGTGGTATCTTTCCCTCTCCAATTGGAGGCTTGAGGTGACGATTCGCGTTCCTTACGGCGAGGCGCATTTAACGTTCGATCTCCTGCATGGGATGCACGGCAGCGTGGTTGAGCCTCGGCGCGTCGAGCCGCTGGCCGACGTGGAGGCGGCGGTTGCAGAGGCGGTGGCCCGGCCCGTCTGCGCGCCGCCGCTGCGGGAGATGGCCAGGCCCGGCGATAGCGTGTGCGGGGTCTTTACAGACGTCACCCGCGCCAGCCCCGATCGCTTGCTGATTCCCGCGCTTCTGGGAGAGATGGCAGCGGCAGGTGTCCGCCCTGAGGACGTCACGCTGCTGTGCGGCGTTGGCATGCACCGGCCCTCAACGCGTGAGGAGAAGGTCGCCAAGCTGGGCGCGGACGTGGTCGCCCGCTACCGCGTCATTGACAACGAGCCGCAGAACGCGAACGCGCTGGTGGACCTGGGGGTGACTTCCGGCGGGGTTCCCGTGTTCGTGCACCGTGCGGCGGCGGAGGCCGATCTGCTGGTCGCCACCGGGTTGGTGGAGCCGCACCAGTACGCCGGGTATTCCGGCGGGCGCAAGACGGTGGCCATTGGCGCGGCGGGAGAGCGGACCATCGAGTGCACCCACGGCCCGGCTTTTTTGGATCATCCCGGCACCCGGCTCGGTCGCATCGACGGGAACCTCTTTCACCAGGCGGTCGCCGAGGCCGCGCGCCGGGCGGGCCTGTGCTTTATCCTCAACGTGGTGTTGGATGGCCAGAAGCGCGTGCTCAAGGTGGCCGCCGGGGAACCCGAGGAGACCCACCGTCGACTGGTGGCTTTTGCGCGCTCCGTCTACGAGGTGGAGATACCCCATCAGTACGACGTGGCTATCGGCGGGGTGGGGTATCCCAAGGACGCGAACCTGTACCAGGCCAGCCGGGCTGCCTCCAATCTGTTTTTCGCGCCGACGCCAGTTGTGAGGTCGGGTGGATTCTTGATCGTTCCCGCGCGCTGCCAAGAGGGGGCGGGTAGGGGAGTGGGAGAGCAGCGCTTCCTGGCGGCGATGCGCGATGCGCCCGACGTGCAGGCAATCTTGTGCGACGCCCGCGCGAACGGCTACCCGCCGGGCCAGCAGCGCGCCTTTGTGATGGCCAAGGTGCTGGAGCAGGTGCGGGTGGTGATCGTGGGCAGCGAGTGCCCGGAGGTAGTCACTGCCTGCAAGATGACGCCCGCCGCGACGATGGAGGAGGCACTGGCGTTTGTGGCGAGTGAGCTTGGCAATGAGTTGGACGTGTTGGTCGTGCCGCACGCGTTGCTGACGTTGCCGGTGATAGGTAAGGTGATGCCATGATGGCAAATGGTGACGTCGCTCTGGGTACCAGTCTCGTTGGCCGGGTGCGCCGAATGCTCAGCTCCCAGCGTCGGGTGCTGTGGCCGGTGCTAGCCGCTGTCGTGGCCCTGGTCCTGTTTCTGTCCACCCTTCAAGTCACCGTCAACGGCAGCGGGCATCCCTACGCGACTGACGTCGGCGAGATTCAGAATGCCCTGCCGCGCTGGGGACTGATTCACCGCAGCGGCTACCCGCTCTACACGGCGGTCGGTTCTTTGTTCGTTACCGTGCTTCGTCTGGTCGGCATACAGCCGGCTGCGGGTGCCTCCCTCTTCTCCAGTCTGTGGGGTATCGTCTTTGTCGCCCTGCTTGTGGTGTTGGTGCAGGAGTTGGGGGTGTCTGGGCCGGTTGCTGTTTTAGGGGCGTTGTCTGTGGCCCTATCGACGGCGGTGTGGGTCAATGCTTCGTTGGCCGAAGTACATACCCTTACCCTCGTCTTCACCGTCGCTACACTTCTCTTTGCCCTGCGCTTTGGTCGCACGGGCGAACGGCGCGATCTGTTGTTACTCGCGCTATTTTTCACGCAAGGGGTGTCCCACCAGCGTTCGGTGATTCTCTTGGCGCCGGCCGTTGCCGTGCTGGCGTGGTCTCAGCGGCGCGTGTTTTTGCGCAATCTGGCGCTCGTTTTGGCAATTTCCTCCTTGGCCCTTTTCGTTTATCTATATATGCCCTTCCGCGTATGGACGAGGGCGACGTGGGTCTTTGGCTCGCCGGGCACCTGGGATGGATTCTGGGAGATGGTGTTCGATAACCGCGGCGGGCGCGTCTTTGCCTTGTCGGCCGATCTTGATGAGTGGCTGATGCGGCTGGGAGTCACGTGGCAGATACTATCGGAGGACATGTTCTGGCCCCTGCTGGTGCTTGGATTGGTGGGCGTGTTGCTACCGGTCGCGAGGGGACGATGGCGGGAAGGTCTGGGGATGACGCTGGCCTGGATCCCCAATCTCTGGCTCACGCTCGTTATTTGGAGCGATGAGGTCATCGACGCACAGTTGGCCGCCAAGCTCCCCGTCGTCCTGATGGCGGGCGTGGGATTGGCCCTGTTTCTCGAATGGCTGGGGCGGCGCTTGCGCACTCTTGAGTGGATAGCGGCTCTGGCGTTTATCGGGGTGTTGATAGGGTGGGGATGGCGTGTGCGCCCCCTGGTTCTTTCCATCACCCGCGACCCCCACGCCGAGCGAATCATCGCCATAGCGGAGAGGGTGGTTCCCTTGCCAGACGAGCGCTGTACGACGCTGGTGGTCCCGTGGGGCCATGACTATTGGGCGTTGGTCTATGCTCAGGCGTATCGAGGTCAATTGTCAGATTTGAATTTGGTGGATCACAACGTCGATTTGCGCGCCATCGCGGGGGAAGGGCGTCTGCTCACACTGAGAGGCACTTTTCACGTGTTCCCGATTTCGTGGTGGGAGGAGCGATTGGGGCCATTGTATCTGTCATCGGCGGCTCCCGATGTTGTGGAGATGGGTTTGGTGCCTCCCGTAAACGCCGACGACGTTCCGTCGGACGTGGGTCTTGATCTTGGGAATGGACTCGCGATTCGCTCAACGACGCTGTCCTGGGAAGGCACATTCGATCGACTGCTCTTGACGGTTTACTGGGAGGCCGTACAGCCGGTGGAGAACGACTATAGCGTGGCCGTTCACCTGGTCGCACACGACCCTCCCCGGGGTGAGGAGGATGTGCTGGCCCAGTCTGACGCCGTACATCCCGTCATGGGATGGTATCCCACGAGTCAATGGGTCGTAGGAGAGGTGGTGCGGGATGATTATGTGTTCAGCGTGCCGTCCGACGTGCCTCCGATTGCGGTGCGGGTTGGGATGTACAGAGTCGATGCAAATGGCACTTTTGTGAACACCGAGTGGCTCTCGTTGCCTATCCCAAAACAGACGGTTCGTAACTTGGACGTTGGTACGGTGTTATTATACGCGACTTATTGTAAAAAAGACACTTTCTTGCACCGAAAAGGAGAAAAACATGCTGGAACTGAATAAAGGTATTGATATCCTGGCCGAGATCGGTGGGGTCAACACCCTGGACGAAGCGAAGGCAGTGTTTGAGGCCAAGTGTGATGCTGAGAACCTGGCTAAATTGGGCCGGATCGCCACTGAGGAGGCTTTGCTCAAGATCGCCAACGCCATTGCGATGACCGATCCCGATGATGTCTTTGTGAATACCGGTTCGCCCCTGGACCTGGAGCTGGTCAGGATCAAGAGCCTCGATAAAGGCGAGGAGCGTCCCGTGGCCATGCGGGACCACACGCTGCACTTTGATCTGGCCAAGGAACAGGCGCGCATCGTCGATAGAACGTTCTACATCGTCAATCCCGGCGAAGAGACCAGCGTGCTGGCGCAAAAGATTCTGCGGGACAAGGCGTACGAGTACGTCAAAACGCACATGCCCGGTATCGCCAGAGGCAAGACGTTGCTCGTCGGCTTTTTTAGCCGCGGGCCCGTTGGTGCAGCGGCGGCGATCCCGGCGCTGGAGATCACCACCTCGACCTACGTCATGCACTCGGCCAACATCTTGTACCGGCACGTCTACGATCGGTTTGATGAAGAGGTAGAGCGTGTGGGATACTTTTTTACCAACGTGCACGGCGAAGGGCCGAACCGAACGGAGGACCTGCCGGATGCCCGTGTGTTCATGGATCGGAGTTGGCTGACTACTTTTTCGATGCTCTGCACGTACGCGGGGAACACGCTGCTGCTGAAAAAAGGCAATCACCGCTTTGCGGTTGATCTGGCGACCTACTATGATCGAGAGGACAAGCTTTCGGAGCACATGTTTGTCACCGGCCTGACCGGCCCCGGTGGCAGAAAGACCTACTTTGCCGGCGCGGCTCCCTCCGGCTGTGGCAAGACCACGACGGCCATGGTGGGCACCGATTTCATCGGCGACGACCTGGCCCAGTTGTGGATCGCCGACGATGGGACGTTGCGCGGCATCAATCCCGAGCAGGGCATCTTTGGCATCGTCAGGGACGTCAAGCAGGAGGATGACCCTTACCTGATGAAGGCTCTGCGGGAAGAGGGCGCGGAGGTGATCTGGACGAACGTGCTGATCGACGTGCACGGCGTGCCGTACTGGGAGGGGTCCGGCGAGGACCTGCCCGAACGCGGCGTCAACTTTCAGGGTGGATGGTGGCGGGGCAAGATGGACGAAAAGGGCAACCCCGTTCCGATCTCTAACAAGAACGCGCGGTGCACGGTCCACTGCACCTCCATTGGCAACTACAATGAGGCCGCTGCCGAGGATCCAAAAGGTGTCGAGATCGAGGTGATCACGTACAGTGGGCGCGACAGCGATACGATGCCGCCGGTGCGGGTGGCCAAGACTCCCGATCACGGCGTCGTCATCGGGGCCTCGATCCTCTCGGCGGCGACTGCGACCGAGGTCGGGGTCACTGGGGTGCGTCGCCAGCCCTGGGCCAACGAACCGTTCATCCCCGGTCCCCTGGCCGATTATATGGACGCCCAGTTTGTATTCTTCAACTCGGATAAGCTAAAGAATAAACCCATCATGGCCGGGCTGAACTACTTTTTGACCCACGAGGCCCGAGGTGGGGATGGGCAGGGCCTGCTCGGCGAAAAGCGCGACGTGAAGGTGTGGCTTGGCTGGTTGGAGCTGATGGCCAACGGAGATATCGACGCCATCAACACGCCCATCGGCCTGATTCCCAAGTACGAGGACCTGAAGGAGCTGTTCGCCGGGATCGGAAAGGAGTACCCCAAAGATCTATACGACAAGCAGTTTGCTTTTTACATCGACAACATCCTAGGTAGAATCGATCTCCAGGAAGAGGCTTACCGGAAGGAGGAAAACGTCCCTGCTAGGCTGTTTGAGGTCTATGAAGAACAGCGGGCAGAGATGGAAGCGCTAAAGGCCAAGTACGGCCCGATCGTCTCAGTCGAGCAGGTCGTTGAGGGCACTGAAGGATAGCCTGTTTTCGCGCAAGACGCGGTCAGGGAGTTTATCGTGGGAGGTCTTTTGAGGCCTCCCACTTTGTTTTCTACCCCGGATGTGCTACAATACGCCGGATTTTACAGGAGGTCTTTAGTGTCCGATAAACTGACCAAAGAAGAACTGCTGGCCAAAGCGACCAAGCCGGCAGAAGAGGCGATGCGGCTGCATCCGTTCTACAGGGGCAAGGTGCAGATCGTGCCCAAGTGTGTCGTGCGCGACTTGGATGATTTTGGCATCTGGTATACGCCCGGCGTCGCGGCCCCCTGCCGCGATATCCAGGCGCACCCAGAAAAGGTATGGGAGCACACGAATAGGGGGAACACCGTCGCTATCGTTTCTGATGGGACGCGCGTGTTGGGCCTGGGCGACATTGGCCCGGAGGCGGGTCTGCCAGTGATGGAGGGCAAGGCGCTGTTGTTCAAGTATCTGGGCGGCGTGGACGCAGTGCCTATCGTGCTGCGCACCAAGGACCCCGACGTGCTGATCGAGACGGTCAAGGCGCTGGCGCCTTCCTTTGGCGGGATTAACTTGGAGGACATCGCCCAGCCCAAGTGCTTTCGCATCCTGGATACCCTTCGGGCGGAGATGGACATCCCGGTGTGGCACGACGATCAGCAGGGCACGGCCACCGTCACCCTGGCGGGCGTGATCAACGCACTCAAGGTCGTCGGCAAAGAGATCGGCAAGGTCAAGATCGCCCTGATCGGCATCGGGGCGGCCAACGTGGCCAATTATCGTCTGCTCAAGGCGTATGGGGCTGACCTGGGTGGCGTTGTAGCCTGCGATAGCAAGGGAACGCTTCACCCTGGCCGTGGCGACATCGAGGAGCGCCAGGACAAGTTTGTCGACAAGTGGCGCATCTGCCAGGAGACCAACGCGGAGGGCATCGTGGGTGGCCCGGCGGAGGCGATGCGCGGGGCCGACGTGATGATCGCCCTCAGCAAACCTGGCCCGGGCACGGTCAAACCGGAGTGGGTGGCGGGTATGGCCGAGGACGCCATTGTCTTTCCGTGCGCCAATCCCGTCCCCGAGATATGGCCGTGGGAGGCCAAGGAGGCCGGGGCGCGCATCGTGGGCACCGGGCGCAGCGATTTCCCCAACCAGATCAACAACTCCTTGGGCTTTCCCGGCATCTTTCGCGGCGTGCTCGACGTGCGGGCCAGGACGATCACCGACGAGATGGCCATCGCCGCCGCCGAGGAACTGGCGGCCTGTGCCGAGGAGCGCGGCATCCACGAGGAGTATCTGATCCCCGCGATGGACGATTGGGAGGTCTTTCCGCGCGAGGCGGTGGCCACGGCACTGAAGGCCCAGGAGCAGGGGCTGGCGCTGCTGGAGAAGACGCCAGAGGATATCTACGCCCAGGCCGAGGCGACCATCCGCCAGGCGCGCGAGACGGTGCAGGTGCTGATGAGGGAGGGGCTGATCCCGGCGGCGCCCGAGGCGTGAAAGAGACAAGCAAGAGGCAGGAGGCAAGAAGCAAGAGGAGGGGAGAATGGGGACTGTGGACTATGAGGCGTGGCTGGCGCAGGTGCCGGAGAGTGTGAGGCGGGATCCGCTGTGGAACTTTCAGGTCTATCCTAAAGCGTTATTGCTTTCCGACTTGGTCTGGGAGGACACTGATCGGATGTTGAAAGATGCGCGTGGCAGGGAGATTGCGCGACAGTTGATTCGCAGCGTGGGATCGATTTGTGCCAACATCGAGGAAGGACACGGTCGCGGTTTTGGCAGGGACAATGCCTACTTCCAGCGCGTGGCCCTGGGATCGGCGCGTGAATCGCGCGGTTGGTACTACCGGGGTCGTCGCTTCTTGGAGCCTGGCGTATTCGAGCACCGTGTCAGGATGCCCGACGAGGTCATCGGCGGCCTGGTCCTTTCCTCCGGCAAACAACGTCGATATCGTAAACCCTAATCCTGCGTCCTGCATCTTACATCCTTTTCTTCACGGAGGTGCCTGATCAACACGTTAGAACGTGCACACGAGATCGCTAACCAGTTGGTCACCTGGAGACGGGATTTCCATGCCAACCCCGAGTTGGGCTTCCAGGAGACGCACACCGCGGCCCGCGTGGCGGAGGTGGTGGAGGACCTGGGCTATTGCGTGCGCACTGGAGTGGGGCGCACCGGGGTGGTGGCAGAGCGTGGCGAGGGGGCTCCCGTCGTCGCCATCCGCGCCGACATGGACGCGCTACCCATCCAGGAGGCCACCGACGTGCCCTATGCCTCCCGGGTTCCCGGCGTGATGCACGCCTGTGGTCACGACGCCCACACCGCCATCGCGCTGGGTGTGGCGACGCTGTTGGCGGCGGAGGAGTTTCCCGGCACGGTGCGTTTCCTGTTCCAGCCCTCGGAGGAGCGCGGAGATGAGGAGGGGATCAGCGGTGCGCCGCGCATGGTGGAGGACGGCGCGATGGAGGGGGTGGATGCAGTGCTGGCGTTGCACGTGCGTGCCAATCTTCCTGTCGGCGATATCTCCGTAGAGACCGGGCCTGTGTCGGCTGGCGTGGATACGTTCCGCGCTGCGATCCTAGGTCTAGGCGGCCACGGGGCATACCCGCATCTGCTCGTCGATCCCATCTACATCGCCGGGCACGTGATCCTGGCGCTGAACGGCATCGTCTCCCGGCGGCTCTCGCCGACCGCGCCGGCGGTGGTCAGCATCGGCGCGATCCACGGCGGCCAAGCGTGTAACGTGATCCCGGAGCGGGTAGAGATCACGGGCACTGTGCGCTTTATGAGCCAGGCGGTGCGCGAGCAGATCTGCGCCGAGATCGAGCGGGTGTTTGAGATAGCGCGGACGATGGGCGGCGATTTCGAGCTTGAGATTGAGCCGGGCGGGCTGCCGATGGTCAACGATGCGGCGGTGGTCGGGCTCATTCGGCAGGTCGCCGCTGACCTGCTGGGGAGCGATCACGTGCTGGAGCAAGAGGTGACGATGGGGGCGGAGGACTTTGGAGCCTTCTCGGCCCTGGTGCCGGGAGCGATGTTCAGGTTGGGCTGCCGCATCGAGGGCGACGAGCGCAAGGGACACAACCCGCGCTTTGATATTGACGAGCGCTCTCTGCCGATTGGTGCCGCGATCTTGGCCGAATCGGCTTTGCGATTGCTGCGGGGAGGAATCAAGAGGCAGGGGGCAGGAGGCAAGAGTTGAGAGGCGGGAATTAATCTTGCATCCTGCATCTTGCATCTTGCAACATTTACCATGTTCTTTATTGATTTCCGCCTATTCATTTCCGGCCTTTTGACCTTGGTGGTCGTCGCTGTCGTCGCCGCCATCGCGCTCGAACGTTGGCAACGCAGGCGGCAGGCGGCATTATATGGCCTGCGGGAGATACGCCAGGTTCTGGAGCAAGCGCCTGTCGGACTGCTGGCACTGGGCGACTCGCGGATGTACCGTTACGCCAACCCCTACGC
>Ga0315550_1000136_pt1 | contig 43644 bp, 27 predicted proteins | sample SalMarSW160190MG_2_FD_203100 | JGI IMG/M metagenome (GOLD analysis project Ga0315550, IMG submission 203100) | Salt marsh sediment microbial communities from the Plum Island Ecosystem LTER, Massachusetts, United States - Salt Marsh Sediment SW1601-90 ...
GACCTTTGATGCCTTGTGTGAATTTTGCGCATCCCTTGTCATCGAGAAGGGCCACTATTACATCTTCATATCGTTCGTTGACAAGATAGAGCTTGCCTTTAAGGGCAACCCGATTATGGTCCGTCGCAAGGGCGCAGTCAGTAGCGTCCGCCACACCGTCCTTGATCTTCCAGTGCGAGATGAACTGTGTGATGGTGCCCCGCCCTCCCCTCGTCTGGCTGTAAACGTCCCCATAACGGTACCCCTTGAGCGCAACTGTGCTGAGAGGGCCGGCGATGAAGAAAGCGCCGAGGTCGACGAGGTTGAACTTCTGGCTCGTTTCATACGATGAGAGGACCTTGTCGAGGTCCATCGTATATATGACCAGATTGTCACCCCGGAGAGAAAAAGTACCGTCCATGCCGCTCATCAGATTGCGGTTTCCTTTGTCTTTCATCGTCAGGGAGGCAGAGAGATCACCCTTCCCGCCGATCACCTTTTGTGTGCCGAAGGACTCCTCAAGTTTTGCGAAGTCCAGCTTCGATACCTTCAAATTGATTTTATACACAGCAGCGGCTTCCGACATGTCTGCCTTTACATCTCCTTCACCCTTCGCGCCGAAAATGTCCATGGTAAGGGGTGCGAGGTGGATTACTCCCTGCTCTGCTTTTACAGGACTCTTGACGTTGTCGATCTTGAGGTCCTTTTTCCGCATCTCTTTGCAGTAGAAACTTCCTGTGAACGAGATGTTCCTGACGATGTCACCTGAGGTATCCGGCATCGAGAGACCCTGGAGAGCCAGATTGAAATCTTTAAACTCAGTCTTTTCCCCCGTCTTCTTGTCGAGATAGACGAGTACCCCTTTGGACAACCTGAACTCATTCAAACTGAAGGCTGCTCCGGGGCCCCCTTTACTGGCTTTCTTTTCAGTACTTTCGAAATTATATTTCCCGTCGGCTTCCTTCACGATGACGACGACCGGTTTGACAAGCTCACAACTGGTGACCTTGAGCTGCTTCTTCAGCAGGGGCATCAACTCGGCCCCAATTTTGAGGTTTTCAATGGAAATGATTTCGCCTCCCTTGTTGGCGACGTAGATGTCCCTGGCCGACATGCCAAAGGGAAAGAAAGAGAGGCCCATCTTCCCCTTGATTTTGACCTCCAGGCCGGTAGCCGCGGAGGCAGCGGCCTCGATGCGGGGCCTGTAGGAATTTATGTCGAAGACGAGGGCGAAAACGACTACTGCAAGAACAAGGGCTGCGGCAATGCCGCCAAGGACAAAAAGGACTTTTTTCTTCTTCGCATTCATCAGAGGAACACTATCTTGTCCGGCCACAAAAATTCCGGCCTTCCCCGCGTATCGCGGCCTCCATTCAATTTGTAAATCCCGATTTCAAGTTATCACACAAGGGTGTACACGTCAAACAACTGGCAAGCTGCCACAAGATCACATTTGAAGTATAATTTCTTAACGTTTATTGTTTGCGTCGTTTGCGTCACTTTATGTCCTGTTGAAAATTGGCAGGCAAGGAAGTCCGCAGAAGATTGACGGGCGACAAGTCTCTTGACAAAATATATATATGAATTATAAAGACAAAACGAAAGAGCAACACATAAATGAATCAGCAGAACCGCATCAGCCTGTTGAGGATTTGGCGGCAAGAGAAACCGGGCGCAGGCGGGAAGATGACGCGCTGAAGAGATCGGAAATCCGCTACCGGAGGCTCTTTGAAACTGCTCAGGACGGGATATTACTTCTCGATGCGGATACGGGACAGATCCTCGACGTTAACCCATTCCTGTTAAAGATGCTGGGGTACTCGCATAAGGATTTTCTCGGGAAGAAACTCTGGGAAATCGGTCCCTTCAGCGACATAGCGGCATCCAGGCTCCGGTTTTCAGAATTGCAGTCGAAAGGCTATGTCCGGTACGAACATTTGCCTCTTGAGACAGAAGATGGCCGTCTCATCGACGTCGAATTTGTCAGTAATGTCTACCTCGTTGATCAGGAGAAAATCATCCAGTGCAACGTCCGCGACATCACTTTGCGTAAACAGGCGGAGGATGCGCTCCGCAAGGTATATGACGAGATGGACCTGCGCGTGAAGGAGCGGACTGCGGAGTTGGTCGAAGCAAACCGGCAGCTCCTGCGGGAGATAGAGGAACGCAGGAAGGCAGAAGAGTCACTCATGGGGACGCTCGCCGAAATCAAGGAGTTAAAAAGCAAATTGCGTGAGGAGAATCTCTACCTCCGGGAAGAAATCAGTCTAATGCACTCACACAAGGATATCGTGGGCAACTGTGAAGCTATCAGGACTGTTTTGAAGCAGATAGAACAAGTTGCGCCGACAGACTCGACGGTCCTGATCCAGGGGGAGACGGGCACAGGGAAGGAACTGCTCGCTCATGCGATCCATAACATGAGCGCCCGCAAGGGACGGCTTATGATTAAGGTCAACTGTGCCGCGCTGCCGCCGACCCTCATCGAAAGTGAACTGTTCGGCCGTGAAAAGGGCGCTTTTACCGGAGCGCTGTCAAGGCAAATAGGCCGTTTTGAGCTTGCGGACGCTTCAACCATTTTCCTGGACGAAATCGACTCCCTGCCGCTGGAACTCCAGGCCAAGCTGCTTCGGGTACTGGAAAGCGGTGAGTTTGAGCGCCTGGGCAGCCCCCGGACCGTGAAGGTCGACGTCAGAATCATTTCGGCGACGAACCGCGATCTTGCCAGGGTGGTCAGCGAGGGGGGGTTCCGGGAAGACCTTTACTACCGGTTGAATGTTTTTCAGATTGTTGTGCCGCCTCTTCGTGAGCGCCGGGAGGATGTATTGCCGCTCGTATGGTCTTTTGTACAGGAGTTCAGCAAGAGGATGGGCAAACGGATCGAATCAATACCGCAGAATTGCGTTAAGGCCCTGCAGGCCTATCCCTGGCCGGGCAACGTAAGGGAACTGAGGAACGTCACCGAGCGTGCGATGATCATCACCACCGGACCTGTGCTGCATTTGGATGTGCCAAAGATTGCACAGTCAGGTGCAGAGCAGCCCGGGACTCTCGAAGGGGTCGAGAAACGGCACATTATCCAGGCTCTGAACGCCACCGGCTGGAGGGTAAGCGGCAAGGACGGTGCGGCAGAGATTTTAGGCATCAATCCGAAGACGCTTGAATCGAGGATGCAAAGACTGGGCATCCACAGAAACAAGAAAAATGCCTGATATATCAGGAAACTCCTGATATATCAGAAGGCGGCGCCTTTCACGGCATCATTCCTCCATCGCAGGCCTTCGCTGAAATTTCAATGTTTTCAACATCATGGAGCATCCTGTCCTGTCAACACAGTCCTGGCACACATTCTGCTCTTCTTAATGCAGTAGCAAACATCAAAGCATGTTCCCTGTTGATCGATAAAGCCTGGAAGAAATGGGAAAAGGAAATATATTGAGACAGACGAGGCAAGCAAGACCGCGAAGGACGACATGAACAAAAAGGCCGGCATTAAACGGACAAAGGAGGAAATATGAGAAGGCCTTTGAGTTTAATATTAGCCGTTATCCTCCTTATCACATGTTCCGGCTGTGTTTGGGGATGGGGGCACGATCAACGAGGGTACGAGGACCGGGGTCGCGGAGGGTATGGAGAGCGGGATCACAGGGGGCAAGGTGACCAGGACCACAGGGGGCAAGGTGACCAGGATCAAGGAGGATATGGTGATCAGCGTTAAGTCGATTACGAAGCGGAATCCGATGTCGGAATGAAAGGAGGGCGGGTGGACACGAAGATGCTTGTGACATTAAGGATGATTGTCCGGCCTGAAAGGCGGAGTGATCTTCTAGAAACGGTCCGGGGAATACTAGAACCCGTACGGGTCGAAAGGGGCTGTCTGAGTTATCGTTTCTATGAAGACGTAGAAGACAGAAATGCCTTCGTCCTGGTGGAGGAATGGAATACACAGAAAGACCTTGAGAACCACATCCGCACAGACAATCAGCGAATGCTTCTAGCGTTGATGGATTTCCTGAGCGACCAGCCCGAGTGGCGGTTCAATACTGTATCACACGCGGATGGAATGGAGCATATAGAAAATGTCCTCAAGAGAGAAGGACAGGGATGAGAGAAATGTTGGCGCCCTTTCCTTTGAGGGAAGGATATGCCCCGGCTTAGGTGTATGCACGTGAGGCCTAATATGACAAAAGGAGGAGGTTGCCATGATTTGGACGATCTTTGTGATACTCGTGATACTCTGGCTTTTGGGGTTGGTAAGCGGCTATACGTTTGGAGGATTCATTCATGTCCTGCTGGTTATCGCAATTGTAGTTGTACTGATCAGGATTATTCAGGGACGTAAACCGTTTTAACCGTCCGGGTCAAGGAAGGGCAAAGCGGACGCAAAGGGGGGTGAGTATTTGGGCTAAAGGAATATCGTTTGAGGACATGTTAAGGCTTTGTAAACAAACAATTCATAAAGGAGGCGTGAAGATGCAAGCAATAACAGCAAAGAGAATACTCATAGTCGTCATTGCCGTATTTTCCCTTAGTTTAATGGTTGGGTGTTCCGGTATGGAAAAAAGACCCCAGTACAGAGGCGGCTATCTGTACTATCCCACGGCATTAGTAAATGCAGACCGTGCCCTGGACGAAGCCCGCGCAGCCGGCAAAGACAAGGAATGCCCGGAAGAATTTAATGCTGCAAAGGATATGGTAGACAAGGCATATGAGACCTACATGGCATGTCATACGCAGGAGGCTATCGAAATGGCCAATAAGGCAATTGCCGAAATTAAGGCCCTTTGTCCGGCCAAACCGGTTGCCGCGATGAAACCTGAACCAACGCCCGTACCCGCACCGGCACCAGAGGCTACACCGCCTCCGCCTGCTCCGGTCGTCGAGCCGGCGAAAGTAGTGCTTGAGGACATAAATTTCGACTTTGATAAGGCGACCCTTACAGAAGTCGCAACAGGTATTCTCGACAGCGACATAAAGACACTGAAAGAAAACCCTGGTTTAAAGATCCAGATCGAGGGGAACACCTGTTCGCACGGCGCTGAAGACTACAATATGGCACTTGGCGAAAGAAGGGCGGATGCCGTGAGGGAGTACCTTGAAAATCAGGGCATCGCCGCCGACAGGATGACGACGATAAGCTACGGTGAGACAAGGCCGCTCTGTGTTGAGGAGCCCACTCCCAAAAATAAGAACAGTAAGTGTATGAAGGAAAACAGGAGAGTTCACTTTAAAGTAATCGGGGAATAGGAACGCAGACAGACCTGCAGGGGCGTATTGCAATACGCCCCTGCTTACTGCAATCGAATGATTGCAGAAGCAAAAGAAGGAGGAGAGAAATGAACAACATTAGGGTCTTAGGCCAGAGGTTTATTTTGTTGTCAGTATTAATGGTTTTTGGATTGGCCCTGTTTTCGGGCTGCGCGTCAATGACGGGCAGAACAGCGGGAGAACACATCGATGACGCGACCATTAACACGGAAGCGAATGCGATAATCGTCAAAGACCCGGACGCCAGGTATTTGAAGATTGATGTTACTTCTACGGATGGAAATGTTGTTCTGACGGGTTTCATACACAACAGAGCGGCTGAGGACCGGATCGTAGCAAAGATCAGGCAGATCAAGGGTGTGAAATCCGTGAAGAGCCTCCTGAAAGTGGAAGAGAAAAAGTAGATGGATATGGGGCATTCCGTGAAAGCACTCCGCATATATTCTGACTTCCCGGGGTGCCCCTTCAACTGCGAGCTTTGTGACGTCGCAGTGCTCTCAATTCGCAATGTGAAAGGAGAAATACCATGCCGTTGATTCAATTAGTGATTGTTCTGGTTGTCGTCGGGGTGATTCTCTGGCTGGTGAATAGTTACATACCGATGCAGGGCACCATAAAGAAAATCCTCAACGTAGTCGTGATTATCGCCGTGATCCTCTGGCTATTGAGTGTCTTCGGGGTCATCGGCTCCCTCCAGGGGATTCGTATCGGGAGGTGAACCCCTTTAGAGGACCTTTGTCCTTCTAAAGGGGTGAAGAATCTGCTAATGCCGCCATTAGTAGAGCCATATGAACCCCCCTCCCCCGGGGGAGGGGGAATAATACAAACCTCTCTCCCCGGATGAGAGAGGGCTCTACTTATGAACTCATTAGTAACTCAGGGCCTGAGAGGTGTGCAGGCCTCGGGAGGTCGGCAACGGAGGAGCGAAATGAAAACATACACGTTGGCAGGCATAATCCTTATCGTGATCGGAATAGCCTCTTTCGCTTATCAGGGCATCACCTACACGACCAGGGAGAAGGTGGTCGATATCGGTCCGATCCAGGTGACTGCCGATAGGACGAAAACGCTTCCGCTTCCGCCGATCGTGGGTGGTATTGCCCTCGTAGGCGGCATTGTACTTCTGGTTGTAGGAAGCAAAAAAAGCTGATGGGAGACAAAATAGTTCTATGTATAGGAGGCAGGAAAATGAAGAAGTTATTTTTTGCAACATTGCTTTTGGCGCTGATAATTGTCGTTCCCGTTCCGGCAATGGCAGGGGTAAATATAAGTATTGGAATTTCTCTGCCGCCACCCATCGTATTTGAGGCGCCTCCGGATGTCATAGTGTTGCCTGATACGAACGGGGTGTACGTTGTTCCCGATATTGATGTGGACATGTATTTCTGGAATGGTTGGTGGTGGCGCCTATGGGATGGTCGCTGGTATCGCTCACGTTATTACAACCGGGGTTGGACGTATTACAATAATGTTCCAAGTTTTTATTTTGATGTAGACCCGGGTTGGAGAGGATACTACAGAGAACATAATTGGTACGGGCACAGGTGGGACTATGAACGGATTCCCGACCGCCAACTTCGACGGAACTGGAAGAGCTGGCAAAATAATCGGCACTGGGAAAGGCAAAGAACCTGGGGCGTCCGGGGCTATCAGCCTCGACCGCAACCCCAGAGACAGGAACTAAGACAACAAAGGCAACAGCAATATCAACGGAGGCCTGAGATTCAGAAACAAAGACAACCCCAGGTTCAACAACCAAGACAACAACCCCGGGAGAGAGTGCAGCAGCCGCAGAGACAGGAGCAGAAACGTCAGGTTCAGCAACCAAGACAACAACCTAAGGAGAAAGTTCAGCAACCAAAACGCTCTCAGCCTAAGGGAAAACCCGAAAAAGGGGAGGAAGATAAAGAGGATAGAAAGTAGAGGGTCTGAAGGGCGTAAAGAACCGGATGACCATAAAGTAATCCAAATAGACTTGGATTGTTGCCCCGCCGTAGCAGGGCAACAATCCCTGCAAATAGTCAATTATTGATATGAGAAAGATGACAACATTAATGATTGTGTTAGCGGTCTGGTCTGTTCTTAGTATTTCAGCATTTGCCCAGATGGGCACGGGTCACGGTAATGGCATGATGGATGGCGGTTGGGGATGGGGAATGAACTCCGGATGGTTTTTGGTGATCATTATCGCGATTCTCGCTATTGTGGGTATCGTTTATATAATTAAACGAAAGTAAAATCTGTGGGGGCAAAAAATATTTCTTATAAGACAATTCTTGGTGCATCGTATTTTAGCGTTCTCACGGGAGGTGCGCTCTGGCAGTTGCGGTCCCAGGCAGTGTTACCTATGGCGTAATGCACAAAGAAACAAAAATCCCGGTACTTATCGTGCGGAGATAGTGAGTGCGCGCCTTGGGACCCGGGAGAATGGCAGGGGCGAAAGCGTGTTATGAGAAAGATTTGGAAGGGGACGTGATCAATGAACAAGATTATAGGTGCAGGAATAATTCTCATGTTGGCCGGATGTGGCCTCGCAAGATCGGGGGTAAAAACTGCCGGCTCGACACCCGCGGGGTGGCATAGTCCGCACAAAACGGACCTGCAGCTTTCGCAGGACAGGGACCACTGCCATACTGCGTGTTTATCTGCTTGAAATGTGGCAGCTTGTGAGTCCTTCTGTATGAAGGACAGGGGATATGAATGGCGGTAATTTTTGGAATGTCAAGGCGAGCCTCCGGGCTTTTGAGGCCGGGAAGGTTCGACCGGCATATCGTGATAGACAGGCCGGGCTGGAAAGAACGCAAAGCGATCCTTGAAATTCATGTGAGGGGCAAGGTGCTGGCGGATAATATCAGTTTCGAGACGCTGGCGAGGGGTACGGCATGACAGGCGCCGACATCGAGAATCTCACGAACGAAGCCGCACTCGTTGCCTTGAGAAAGGGCAAGGAGAAAATAGATATGCATGACTTTGAAGAGGCCGAGGACATTATCCTTATGGGAGCGGTGAGAGAAGAGACCATAAGCGATAAGGAAAAGCGGATAACCGCGTATCATGAGGCAGGACATACCCTTGTCGCATGGGAGCTTCCCGGCGCTGCCCCGATATATAAGGTCAGCATTATTTCGCGCGGAATGGCGATGGGTGTCACTCAACTCCTGCCCCAGGAAGACAGACATTATTATCCGCGTACCCATCTCATGAACAAATTGAGTGTTGCCCTCGCCGGAAGGGTCGCGGAAGAGATCGTTTTTGACGACATCAGCAGCGGCGCACAGAACGACCTGAAAGAAGCAACTTCGCTGGCAGAGAAGATGGTGGCACAGTGGGGGATGAGCAACAGGGTCGGCCCGATAAATCTCGGACGCGGGGAAGAGCACCCGTTCCTGGGCAGGGAGCTGTCCCTTCCGAAGCGCTACAGCGAGCAGATGGCCTGGCTCATGGACCAGGAGATCCAGAAGATGATCATCGATGCGGAATCAAGGGCGACCGAAATATTGGCCGGGAAAAGACATACGCTCGACGCCCTTGCAGAGGCCCTGATCAAAGAGGAGATGCTTGAACGGGCCGATGTGGAGCGGATAATACTGGGGTCGAAAGAATAGACAAAGTCACCACGTATCAGCACATGGCAAAAATGCTAACACATTATGCAAAATCGCCGGTGCAAAGGAAGAGAAACAGTAATGCGGTATTCAAGGGCACTTATGAGTGGTATATTGAAATTGCCGGATCTATCTGATCTCCGAAGGAGAAATCTATGAAAACAAAAGTAGGTTTGTGGATTGATCACAGGATGACGGACCGTCAGATTGCGTCAAGAGTCCGGAAGTACTTCCAGAAATAGCGTCGATAGGATTGAGATGAAAACACCTATAAGCGATATTATTTAAGGGAGGATGGGATGAAAAGGGAAAAGGCTCTACATGATGAGATTGCAAGGGTCGCAAACGAACTTTATGAAAAAAGAGGCAGGGCTCACGGGCATGAGTTAGAGGATTGGTTAGCGGCAGAAAAGATAGTGACGGAAAAACATGAGAGACATGCAGGGGAAATAGAGCAAAAAGTCGATGTTATCAGGAAACCGAAGGAGGGGTTTCGGCGGACTGTTAAAAAAGAAGGGTTTTACAAAAAAGGATGAGACGCCAGTTAGAAGGCAATGTGGCATGAAAGCACTACTCATTTACCCTGAATTCCCGGAAACCTTCTGGAGTTTCAGGTATGCCCTGAAATTCATACACAGAAAGGCGAGCAGTCCGCCCCTCGGATTGCTGACCATAGCGGCTATGCTTCCTCAAGCTTGGGAGAAAAGACTGGTCGACATGAACGTGGAAAGCCTGGATGACGAGGACCTGACATGGGCTGACCTCGTTTTTGTAAGCGCGATGTCTGTCCAGAAAGAGTCGGTAAAAGAAGTGATCGGCAGATGCAAAGCCGTGGGCGTCAGGATTGTCGCCGGCGGTCCTCTTTTCACGACCGAATATGAGGCGGTAGAGGATGTGGACCATCTGGTGCTGAACGAGGCCGAAATCACCCTGCCCCGCTTCCTGGAAGATTTCCGGAATGGCGTTGCGGGCCATTTCTATACGACTGATCAGTGGGCTGACATACGGGAGACTCCCATCCCTCTCTGGGGGCTCATCAATATTAGGCGCTACGCCTCGATCAACATCCAGTATTCCCGAGGCTGCCCGTACAATTGTGAGTTTTGTGACATCACCCTGCTCTGCGGCCGCAGGCCGCGCACAAAAGATACGGACCAGGTCATCAGGGAACTGGAGAGTGTATACGCGTCAGGGTTCAGGGGGCAGATTTTTTTTGTCGACGACAACTTTATCGGGAACAAGAAAAAGCTGAAGGAGGAGATCCTCCCCGCCATCGCCGAATGGATGGAGGGGAAAAAGCATCCCTTCACCTTCAATACCCAGGCGTCCATAGAACTGTCCGATCATAAAGACCTCATGGAGATGATGGTCAGGGCAGGATTCGATGTCGTCTTCGTCGGCATCGAGACGCCTCATGAGCAAAGCCTGGCGGAATGCAGCAAATTCCAGAACAGGAACCGCGATCTCCTCGCCAGTGTCAGGAATATCCAGAAGTCCGGGCTCGAGGTGCAGGGAGGATTCATTGTCGGCTTCGACAACGACCCCCTTACGATTTTCGACACCCAGATCAGGTTCATCCAGAAAAGCGGCGTCGTCACGGCCATGGTCGGCATTCTCACCGCCCTTCCACGCACTCAGCTTTATGAGAGACTCAAAAAGGAGAAGCGGCTGCTGAAGGAGACCTCGGGGAACAATACGGAGTTTACGACAAATTTTATCACGAGGATGGACTATGACCTGTTGATCAGCGGCTACAAAAAGGTCCTCGGCACCCTGTATTCGCCAAGGCACTACTACGACAGGGTCAGGACCTTCCTGAGGGAATATATCCCCCCCGAGAAAAAGAAGAAGGCCCTTCGCTTTCGGCCGCACTATGTAGGTGCGTTCTTCAGGTCAATAGTCGTTCTCGGGGTCATTGGAAGAGAACGGTTCCAATATTGGAGGCTGCTGTTATGGACCATGTTCAGCCGTCCCCGCCTCCTTCCTCAGGCCGTTACCCTGTCGATCTACGGGTTTCATTTCCGGAAGGTCTTTGAGAAAGGCATTGGTCGAAGGTGGAAAGAAACAACCACTCTGACGAAGGAATGCAAGTAATGGCGCCGACTGATGCCGGACCTTCAATAATCAGGGTCATACTCAGAGACGGCCAAAGTCTCAAGGTCCGGCCGATCACCCCCGCCGACAAGCAGAAACTGAAGGACCTTTTCTACAGGCTGAGTCCCCAGACAAGATATCTGCGGTTCGGTTACATGAAGACCTATATCAGCGATCAGGAGCTGGATTATTTTACCGTGGTAAACCCTCCTGATACATACGCATACGTGGCGCTCACGGGCGAAGGAGAAGCCGAGAGGATAGTTGCTGTCGGACGGTGGTTCCTCTCCCCTGACGGGAAAACCGCGGAAATAGCCTTTGCAGTCGAAGACACCATACAGATAAGAGGGATAGGCACGGCCCTCCTCGAACAGCTTGCCGAGGCGGCAGAGAAATACAGGATTAAGCGCTTTATCGCGCGCGTCCTGCCGGAAAATACCAGGATGCTGGAGGTCTTCGAGGACAGCGGATTCTCTATCACCAAACGGATCTATGAAGGCGCGTATGAACTGATTTTCAACCTTGAGGAGCAGGAAGAGTATTCAAAGCGGCAGGCTTACCGCGAACACATCGCAGGCTCCGCCGGCGTGCGCAGGATCTTTTATCCGAGGAGCGTCGCAGTAATAGGCGCCTCCCGTGACCCTGAGAGGGTCGGCGGCAAGGTCTTCAGAAACCTGCTCTTTGCAGGTTTCAGCGGCGTTATCTTCCCGGTCAATCCAAAAACCACGTCGGTCGGTGGAGTATTGAGTTATCCCAGCGTCGAACACGTCCCTGGAGATGTCGATCTCGCGGTGATCATTGTACCTGCCGCACAGGTCCTTGAAGTGATCAACCAATGCGCGAGGAAGGGCGTAATCGGCGTGATCGTCATCTCTGCAGGCTTCAGTGAGTCCGGTCCCGAGGGCATGGAAAGGCAGAGGCTCCTAAGGGAAAAGGCCCTGGCCTACGGCATGCGTGTGATAGGCCCCAATTGTCTCGGTATTATGAACACGGACCCTGAGACCAACCTGAATGCCGCCATGGCCGGCCCGATGCCGCAGCGCGGAAGCGTCAGCATCAGTTCCCACAGCGGCGCCCTAGGTATCGCGCTCCTCGACTATGTGAAGAGCAATAATCTCGGGATAGCCCACTTCGCAAGTATCGGAAACCGCATCGACATATCGTCCAACGACCTTCTTGAGTTCTGGGAGGACGACGACAACACCAAAGTGATCCTCCTTTACCTTGAGACCTTCGGCAAACCGAGGAGGTTCAGCCGCCTGGCCAGGAGACTTACGCGCAAGAAGCCGATCATCGCGGTCAAGGCAGGAAGAAGCGACGTAGGAGGGAGGGCCGCGACCTCTCATACCGGGGCGCTCGCCGGTTCGGACATCGCTGTGGACGCACTTTTCAGGCAGGCGGGCGTCATCAGGGTAAATACCATTGAGGAGATGTTCAACGTGGCAAAGAACCTTGCCCACCAGCCGCTCCCGAAGGGGCCAAGGCTCGCGATACTGACTAACGCCGGCGGGCCCGGGGTACTCGCAGCAGATGCGGCCGTCAGCTACGGACTTTCTGTCCCTCCCCTCTCGGAGGAAATTAAACGGAAACTCGCTGAATTTCTTCCGAAGGAGGCATCCCTCGCCAACCCCGTGGATATGATCGCATCAGCCACGGGAGAGCAGTTCGGGAAGGCACTTTCGTTAATCCTGGAAGACCCCGCGATAGATGCGGCGCTCATCATCAATATCCCCGTCAGGCCGTACCAGGAAGTGGCCTCGGGGATACAAAGGGAGATAGCCGGATATGCCGGAGAAAAGACGGTAATCGCCTGTTTCATGATGTCCCGAACCGATACCGTCGAGATTCGCACAGCGCCGGACCGCCTTGTTCCGGTCTATATGTTTCCGGAAGACGCGGTGCAGGCCTTATTTCATTCCTATAATTACTCCCGGTACAAAACCCTCGAAGCCGGAACTGTTCCGGTCTTTCCCGATGTGGACGAGGAAAAGACAAGAAAATATCTGGAACCATCGGCGGCACTCAAAAACGGCGGCTGGCTTCCGCCTGAAACTGCGCTGGGACTGTTAAAGGAATACGGCATCCCTGCCGTTGAAACAAGGACGGCGTTCAGCACTGAAGAGGCGGCAAAGGCGGCCGGAGAGATAGGGTTTCCGGTGGTGATGAAACTCCGTTCGACAACGATTACTCATAAGACCGATGTCCACGGCATTTTGCTCGGGCTACAAAGTGAAAATGAGGTAATACAGGGCTACAAAGAGATTGAAACACGCCTTGAGGCGGCCGGACTGGCCGAACGGATGGAAGGCGTCATCCTGCAGCCCGTGGTTAAGGGCGGAGAGGAAGTCATCCTTGGAATGTCCTTTGATCCTGTTTTCGGCCCTCTGGTGATGGTCGGCCTCGGCGGGATACAGGTTGAACTGATGAAGGATGTGGCCTTCTCTCTCCATCCTCTTACGGACATTGACCCCGATTATATGTTCTCTCAGCTGAAGGGGCTTCCCCTGCTTAAGGGCTGGCGCGGGAGCCCGCCAAGAGACCTGGATGCGCTCAGGGAAGTGCTCCTCCGGTTTTCAGCACTCATAGAGGACCTCCCCGAGATCGCCGCGGTAGAAATAAATCCGCTCATGGTCTTCGACAAGGGCCAGGGCGCTATGGCAGTGGACGCCCGTATCCTCTTTAAATCAGGTGCTGCGGCCGGGTAACCCCATTGCGTCATATTGATCCTAAACAAGCAGGATATCCTTCTATATCAATATAGGGCAGATGTCAATAAACAATGCTGTTCGAAGGGGTAATTATTTCGACTATAAGGAGGTCAGTCATGGAAGATGTTAAACGGATTCTCGTTGTGAGCAGGGACACTAAATACTGCAGGAAAGCTGTCCGTTATGGAGTATCTCTCGCGCGAAAATATGGGGCGGAACTTTATGTGATTCATGTTAGACATAATCCCTTCAGCCTTCAGGGCTGGAATTTGCCGATACCATCTTTGGAGAAAGAGTATAAGAGACTTCTCCGGGAAACGAAAGATGAACTGACCGCAATGATAAATTCGGAGAAGAAGAGAGGGATGAAGGTAAAGCAGTTGGATAAAGAAGGAGATCCTGAAAAAGAAATCTTCAAAGCGGTCAGGGATGAAAAAATAGACCTTATCGTCATGCTCGCACACGAGGAGGGGCATATGGAGCACTTCCTTTTCGGAAGAAGCAACGAAGAGATTATCAGGAAATTGCCCTGCTCAGTGCTCCTGGTGAAAAAAGAACCCGAACCGGCTAAAGAGGGACGGTGAAAGCAGACCGGGACCTATCTCAAAATCAACTTTCGAAAGAATCCTCACCCTCGCGCAGGCGGGGCCCACTTTAAACCTTGAAAAACATGGATTCCCGCCTGCGCGGGAATGACGCAAATGACTCCATAATGGAAAAAACAATTTTGAGAATGTTATGCAATTTGAATTCGCCACCCGCGGTCTCTGGCGCGGGTTCTTTGCGCCGCTGTGTCCCGGGGCGGCGAAGCCCCCCGATCAGCCCGTAAATTGCCTTCTCCGATACGATGCAGCTTAAACAAATTCGTCTTCCCGGAACCGAGGAGAGGGGCTCTTACGGTGATCACAATCTTACCTCCTTTCTTCACCAGGCCTCCTGCGGGCAGCAAATTATCGACCTCCGTTATCATCTCGTCTATGCCGGAAGGTTCAGTATTTCGCCCTTTTCTGTTTTCAATCAGAGATGCCCGTTTTTCTTTTTTCTCACCCGTTTATCTATCTCGACTGCAATTACGATAGTAACTGTTATTAATCCGATCTCTATCCACTCGTCTGCGGTAAGCGGCACCGTTCTGAATACCCATTGGAGAGCCGGGACATAAATAACCGCAAGCTGTGCAAAAAAGGCAGCTATCATGCTAAAAAAGAGGAATGGATTGCCTAACGGACTCATCCTGAAAATGGAACGGGTCTCCGAGCGGCAATTGAGTGCCTGATAAAACTGGAAAAAGACCATTGTTGTAAGAGCCACGGTGCGCGCATTCTCCAGCGCTACCCCGGAATTGAGGCTTGATACGAACATAAATATTGTTCCTCCAGCCAGAACAGTCCCCATTAAAAGAGTCCTCTGGAGCAGCAGACTTGACAGGATGCTCTCTTTCGGACTCCTCGGCGGCCTCTGCAATACACCTTTCTCCGCTGGTTCAAAGGCAAGGGCAACATCCTGCAATCCGTTCGTTACAAGGTTCAGCCAGAGTATCTGCGCAGGTGTATACGGTATTGGGATCCCCATCAATATTGTTGCGATGATTGCAAGCAGTTCCCCAAATCCGCACGATACGAGAAAGAGCGTCACCTTTTTTATGTTGTCGTAAACAACCCTGCCTTCTTCGACTGCCGCGAATATGCTTGCAAAGTTGTCATCAGCGATAACCATGTCAGACGCCTCTTTTGCCACATCTGTCCCGCCCCTGCCCATGGCAACGCCGATATGGGCAGCCTTAAGAGCAGGCGCGTCATTCACCCCGTCTCCGGTGATTGCAACAATCTCACCGTGTTCAATCAACTGCCGGGTTATCCTCAATTTATGCTGGGGCGATACCCTTGCATATACTGATATTTCTTGCACCTGACTGAACAGTTCTTTATCACTCATTGCCTCAATCTCTCTGCCTGTGAGGACTTCAGACGCATCTCCGCTTATCCCAATTTTCCTCGCTATTGCAGATGCAGTTACAGCGTGGTCTCCTGTTATCATCACGACCCTTATTCCCGCTCTCTTGCATCCCTCGATAGCATCAATCGCCTCTGGTCTGGAAGGGTCGATCATGCCCTGTAATCCTGCAAATGTAAGGCCTGATTCCACATCGTGTCGTGTCAGGTCTTCCAGCTCGTCAGGAGCTTCCTTGTACGCAAAGGCAAGGACCCGCAACCCGTCTTTTGCAAATTCCGCGGCAATATTTGGAATCTCTTTTTTGTCCAGCTCATTGCCGTCAATGGATTGATCGCACATATCAAGGACTTTCTCAGGGGCGCCTTTGGCAAATATAAACTTCTTTCCTCTGTGCGCGTGGAGCGTTGCCATGAAACCGCGCTCGGATTCAAAGGGTATAATCGCAGTCTGATGATACTTCTCCTTTTCTTCATCTACGCTCAGTAGCGCCTTCATTGCAGAAACAATGAGAGCGCCCTCTGTCGGGTCTCCATCGACCTTGTACTGACCTTCTTCCTCATAGACACTTGACTCATTGCAGAGAAAGCCTATGCGCAGAACGTGCATAAGATGTTTCTCATCTTTTGCCTCAACAGCCATGCCTTCATGGAGTATCTCTCCCTTTGGTTCGTAACCGCTTCCTGTGACCTCGTACATGCGTTTTCCGTCGTAAATCACTTTAACGGTCATCTCATTCTTCGTCAGCGTCCCTGTCTTATCAGATCCGATAACACTGGTGCTGCCAAGGGTCTCCACAGCAGGAAGTTTTCTGATGATGGCATTCCTCCTTGCCATCCTTGCCACGCCGATAGCCATTGCTATGGTCACCGCAACGGGAAGTCCTTCAGGGATTGCCGACACAGCGGTGGCCACAGCAATCATGAACATCTCAGCGGTCTTTGCCCCGAGCATTATCCCTGCTCCAAAGACCACCGTCGAAAATACTATGACGATTATTCCTATGAGTTTTGCAAACCGTTCAAGTTTGTCCTGAAGGGGTGTCTTTATAGCAGACACCTCCCTGACCTTTTCCGCAATCTGCCCGAGGACCGTCTTATGTCCTGTCTCAACAACGATGCCTTTTGCTCTTCCGGTAACCGCAACTGTACCCATAAACGCAATATTCCTCTGGTCGCCGGGGGTCAGCCGGTCTTCTCTGATGGCTGAGGTAGTCTTTTCAGCCGGGACCGACTCCCCGGTAAGCATCGCCTCATCAATCTTCAGCTCTATGGTATGGGCAAGCCGCAGATCGGCAGGGACTTTGCCTCCAGAGACCAGCAAAACAATATCCCCCGGCACAAGCTCTTCGCTGTTTATCTCTTTTTCCTTTCCCTCCCGAAGAACCTTCGCCTTTGGCACAACCATCCTCTTGAGCGCCCTGACGCTCTCCTCTGCCTTGTATTCCTGTATGAAACCGATGATCGCGTTGAGTATTACCACGGCAAAAATAACGCCTGAGTCTATGTATTCTTTTAGCAGCAAGGTAACAATGCCGGCGATGAGCAGGATATAAATAAGCGGACTCGTAAATTGATGGAGAAGTATATTCAGCTTGCTTATCTTTGCTTCTTCAGCAAGTTTGTTTGGACCGTACCGCACGATGCGCTGCTTCGCTTCTGCCTCGGTGAGCCCTTTCTCCGAGGTCCCCAATTCTTGAAATACTTCTCTTATACCAATCTGATACCAGTTCATTTCCAGCCTCCATGATGAAAGCTTATCAGACATGTCAGGCAAACGTAAGCCTTTCCCACAGCGGACGTCTGCCGATAAGAGCTTGCCCGGGATACCACCTTGTCTCCACCTCATATGCCAAGGCAGTCGTTGATAAAGCCGCATGATCAAACTGCCATCATGCCCGGACTTGATCCGGGCATCCAGGCCTTTCCGGATTCCCCGGTCAAGCCGGGAAGTGACGAACATTGGACTCTACTTGTGACTTCGTTAGCGCATAATTTCCGAAGCGAAGAAAAGAAACCGGAAGAACGGTATTCAAGGGCTTTGATGGGTAGTATACTGAAATAGTTGAGTGGACCTGATATCTAAAGGAGAACTTATGAGCAAACAAGCGTCCGTCAGCAAGCCGGTCTACAGTCTTCTACCTACGGACATCGAGGGATTCGATTCCCTGGCCGAGCTCGCCCTGGACATGCGCTGGTCGTGGAATCACGCTGCCGACGAAGTATGGCGACAGCTTGATCCCGCGCTGTGGGACCTCACCTACAACCCCTGGGCCGTCCTGCAGACGGTCTCCCGGGACCAGCTCCGGCTCGTGTCAGCCGATCCCGCCTTCCGCAAAAGCGTCGATGAGCTCGTACAGGCCAGGCGTCAGGCGGCGAAAGCTCCCGCGTGGTTTCAGCAGGAGCATCCGCAGAGTCCACTTACCAGTGTCGCTTATTTCAGCATGGAATTCATGTTGAGTGAAGCCCTGCCCATCTACTCGGGCGGGCTTGGCAATGTGGCCGGTGATCAGCTCAAGGCGGCCAGTGACCTGGGCGTTCCGGTCATCGGCGTGGGGCTGCTCTACCAGCAAGGCTATTTTCGGCAGGTGCTCGATAAGGACGGAGCGCAACAGGCCCTTTTCCCCTACAACGACCCCGGCCAACTGCCCATAACGCCGTTGCGCCAGGACAACGGAGAGTGGTTGCGGCTGAAACTCGACTTGCCCGGTTATCCGGTCTGGCTGCGCGCCTGGCAGGTTCAGGTCGGCCGTTTGCACCTTTACCTGCTCGACAGCAATGACATTGCGAACCTCCCGGCCCACCGGGGCATTACCAGCGAGCTTTACGGGGGCGGGCCGGACTTGCGGCTGAAGCAGGAGATCATGCTTGGGATCGGCGGGTGGCGGTTGCTCAGCAGGCTCGGCATCCAGCCGGAAGTCTGCCACCTGAATGAAGGACATGCTGCCTTCGCCATTTTGGAACGGGCCCTGAGTTTCATGAAAGAGACAGGGCAGCCGTTCGAAGTCGCACTGGCCGTCACGCGGGCAGGTAACCTCTTCACCACCCACACTGCGGTGGCCGCGGGCTTTGATCGCTTCGCTCCGGCCCTCATCGAGCAATACCTCGGTGGTTATGCGGAGCAGAAGCTCGGTATCACACTCCATGATTTGCTGGCCATGGGCCGACGGAACCCGGACGACTCGTCGGAAAGCTTCAATATGGCCTATCTCGCGATCCGCGGGAGCGGGGCGGTGAATGGCGTGAGTCGTTTGCATGGGAAGGTGAGCCGGCAGCTCTTTGAGCCTCTTTTTCCGCACTGGCCGCAGGACGAAGTCCCGGTCGGACACGTGACCAACGGAGTTTACATGCCAAGCTGGGACTCGGTGCCGGCCGACGACCTCTGGACGGAGACCTGTGGAAAAGACCGCTGGATAGGGACAACGGAAACCCTGGAGCATGACATTCGACGCATCTCCGACGCCAGACTCTGGAAATTCCGCACGGATGCCGGCAAGTCTCTCATTGAATACGCCCGCGAACGATTGTCCCGGCAGCTGGCCGCCTCCGGCGCGTCACCCGAGGCGGTTAACGAGGCGAAGCACCTGCTCGATCCCAATGCGTTGACGCTGGGCTTTGCGCGCCGCTTCGCAACCTACAAGAGACCAAATCTATTATTGCACGATCAGGAGCGGCTGCTCCGCCTGTTGACAAATCCGGAGCGCCCGGTGCAACTCATCCTTGCCGGCAAGGCCCATCCGGCGGACCAGGCAGGGCAGGCCCTGATTCAGGAATGGTCCCGTTTTATCCGGCAAACCGAGGCGCGCCCCCATGTGATCTTCCTCAGTGACTACGACATGCTTCTGACCGAGCACCTGGTGCAGGGGGTGGATGTCTGGATCAACACGCCGCGACGGCCCTGGGAGGCCTGCGGAACGAGCGGCATGAAGGTGCTCGTCAACGGCGGCATCAATCTTTCGGAGCTGGACGGCTGGTGGGCGGAAGCCTACACCCCTGAAGTGGGGTGGGCTTTGGGCGACGGTCAGGAACATGATAACGACCCCGCCTGGGACGCCGTCGAAGCCTCGGCCCTCTACGACCTGCTCGAACGCGAGGTAGTTCCCGAGTTTTACACCCGCAACGGTGAAGGCATTCCCACCGCCTGGGTGGCGCGCATGCGGGAAAGCATGGCACGATTGACACCGCGTTTTTCCGCGAACCGCGCGGTGTGCGAATACACCGAGCAACTCTACCTCCCGGCTGTCATAACCTATCTCAAAAGAGCTGAAAATGAAGGGGCCGTGGGCCGACAGGTGGTCGATTGGCGGCATGCGGTGGAACAAAAATGGGCCGCACTCCGCTTCGGCGAAGTGAAGAGAGAGACCGTCGGGGAGCAGCATGTATTCGAGGTTCAGGTCTATCTCAATGACTTCGACCCGAAGGCGGTGCGTGTAGAGCTTTATGCCGGCGGCGTTAACGGCAGCGGTCCCGTGCGGCAGGAGATGAAACCCGCACGGCAACCGGCGGCAGCAGACGGCGGTTACGTTTATCGTGCGCAGGTGCCTGCAAGCCGCCCGGCGACGGACTATACGGCGCGGGTTATACCCCACTGCGACGGCGTTGCTATCCCACTGGAAGACGCACGAATCCTGTGGCAGCGATGAATTAACCTCGAACGGAAGGACGACAGAAGAGAACCCATGACAGAGTCAAAGAAACTGAAGAGAAAGCGACAGCCGACAGGCCGGATTCCGTCCATGTCAGGCCAGGCCTCAGAAAGAGCGGATGCGACCACAGATCTGACGACGTCCGAACGCCCTTTGCATGATTATGTTGCAGAGGTATCGGAGCGGACTGATGTTCGGGTTGGTGTGCCATTGCCTATGGGAACCTATGCACGTGGCGAAGGAGTGAACTTTGCGTTCTTCAGCCGACACGCCAGCCGCATTCGGCTGGAGTTGTTTGATCATCCGGAAGATGACACGGCTGTCAGGACGATTGATCTGGATCCCGTGCGCAACCGTACCGGTGACGTGTGGCACGTCTGGGTTGAGGGGATTCGGCCTGGCCAGCTCTATGCCTATCGCGTGGACGGTCCGTATCAACCCAGGGACGGCCATCGCTTCAATTTCAACAAGCTTATTATAGATCCCTTCGCCACGGCCATCTCGCGATTGCCCGCCTGGGAGTTCGGTCCGGCTCGGGGATACGATCCTTCTGAGCCCGACGGAGACTCTGTGTGTTCGATGGTCGATGACGCCGGCGCCATGCCTAAATGCGTATTCACGCAGGAGCATTTTCACTGGCATGACGACCTTCCACCCAGGCATCCCTGGTCGAAGACGGTCATTTATGAAACACACGTGCGTGGTTTCACTATCCATTCCGGCTCCGGCGTGGAGCATCCCGGCACTTACCGGGGGCTGATGGAAAAGATCCCCTATTTCAAAGAACTGGGGGTGACGGCCGTGGAACTGATGCCCGTGCAGGAATTCAATGAACACCAGATGACAGGCATCAATCCGCAAACAGGCCAGCCACTCGGGAATTACTGGGGCTATGATCCCGTGGCCTTCTTTGCGCCGAAAGCATCCTACAGCAGTGCGGGAGGCCTGGGTCAGCAGAAGCTGGAGTTCAAGGAAATGGTGCAGGCCTTCCATGGGGCGGGCATCGAGGTGATCCTGGACGTAGTCTTCAATCACACAGCCGAGGGAAACGAAAAGGGGCCTACACTCTGTTTCCGCGGGATTGATAATAAGATCTTTTACATGCTGGCGGACGATAAACGTTCTTACAGGGACTATACGGGCACCGGCAACACCATCAACGCCAACCATCCCGTGGTGCGGGATCACATCTTAACCGCATTGCGCTACTGGGTGGTGGAGATGCATGTCGATGGATTTCGTTTTGATCTGGCCGCGGTGCTCGGTCGGGGCCTTTCCGGCAACTTGCTGCCCAATCCCCCGCTTCTCGATCAGATAGCCGAGGACCCGATCTTAAGGGATGTGAGGATCATCGCCGAGGCGTGGGATGCCGCCGGAGCCTACGAGGTGGGTAGTTTTTCAGACCGGCGCTGGGCGGAGTGGAACGGTCAGTACCGTGATGACGTCCGGCGGTTCTGGCGCGGCGACGACGGGATGCTCGGTTTGTTCGCCAGCCGCATCTGCGGCAGTGCCGACATCTACGCCAAGTCGGGCAAAGGCCCCGAAGGCAGCATCAATTTCATCACCTGCCACGACGGCTTCACTCTGAACGACCTGGTGAGCTATAGCTGCAAGCACAATGAAGCAAACGGAGAAAACAACCATGACGGGACAGACTACAACTTCAGCGAGCATTACGGCGCTGAAGGCGAAACAGCGGATGCCGGGATCGAGTCTGTCAGGAGGCGCCAGATCAAGAACTTCCTGCTGACTCTGTTAATCTCGCGAGGGGTACCGATGCTGCTTGGCGGGGACGAATTCCGCCGCACTCAAGGCGGCAACAACAACGCCTACTGCCAGGACAACGAAACGAGCTGGTATGACTGGAACTGTCTGGAACAGAACAGGGACATTTTCCGCTTCACCCGTGGCATGATCGCCTTTCGTTGCGCCCATCCGATTCTGAGTAAGGAGCAATTCTACACTGACGCCGAGATCCATTGGTTTGGCCCGCAGGGAGGATTGCCCAAGTGGGCCGATCCGAAAGATAAACAGTTTGCCTGCCTGATCCATGAAGACGGGCAGCGCGCACTTTACCTGATGTTCAATGCCGGCACCGATGCGGTCGATTTCTTTTTGCCCCCGATACCGCCGGGGGCTGGATGGCATCTGGCCGCTGACACCTCTCGCGAAGCGCTGCAGGATCTGTTTGCTGCGGGCGAGGAACCGCCTTGGGAAAATCCACAAACTTATTACCTGAACCCACGATCCAGCGTCATACTTCTCGCTCGGGGAACGGACCGTCAAGGGCGGCAGGCGTCGCTGAGGGAGGCCAAATGAAAAGAGCGATCCCGATCACGACGTTGTTTCTCGATATCGGCGGCGTCCTGCTCGCCGACGGGTGGGGTCACGGATCCCGCGGACTGGCGGACAAGGCGTTCGGCCTGAATCCGGAAGAGAATGACGAAGGAGTCATCCATGAAACCGGATAGCCCGCGCATCCTGACGATCAATGGCGGCCTGGAGCCTTGTTGTGGAAGATACGGAGGAACACCATGAACATTAGACTCGACCAAAAACGAGCCCTCGTCACGGGCGGCAATTCCGGCATCGGTGAGGCGATTGCGCTTGGCCTTGCCGACGCGGGTGCAAAAGTGGCCATCAACTATGTCACCCATCCTGAAGCTGCACAGTCGCTCGTGCATCGGATCAAGGATCAGCATGGCGAAGCGATCGCCCTCCAGGCGGACGTTTCGAATCCCGAGGCCATCGCGCAAATGTTCGGGCGCATAGACGAGGCATGGGGTGGGATCGATATACTGATCAACAATGCCGGCACTGACGGTGTCCGCGCCTTCGGCTGGGAAGCCGATATTGCGGCGTGGCGAAAAGTTATTGGGGTGAATCTCTTCGGTGCATTCTACTGCGCCCGCGAGGCCCTGAAGCGCATGGTGCCGAAGAAAAGCGGCGTCGTGCTCAGCATCAGTTCGGTGCATGAACAAATCGCCTGGTCGGGTTACAGCGCTTACACCACCAGCAAGGCTGGAGTCAGCATGCTGACCAAGACTCTCGCTCAGGAAGCAGCGCCGCACGGAGTGCGCGTGCTGGCGGTTGCACCGGGGGCAGTCAAAACGTCGATCAACCGCTCCGTCTGGAGCGATCCCCAGAGCCTGCAAGACTTGCTTGAGAAAATCCCGCTGAAACGGATCGGCGAGCCTGAAGAAATCGCCCGCATGGTGGTGGTGCTCGTTTCCGACGTTGCCTCCTATGTGACCGGACGCACGATCTTCGCGGACGGAGGCATGACCGATTATCCCGACTTCGCTCATGGCGGCTGATTCCAGGACCGACAAATGGAGAATGATGGAGAATGATAATGACATCAAATCATTTTGCACCGGGTGTGCCCGGAATTCCTGCACGCTGGACTTCCAGCGCTAAAACGGGTGTTGGCACGGCCCTCAGCAACAAGAGCCGCGTCTGGTTCACGCTGAGCCACGGAATTTTCAACGAGATATATTACCCCCGCATTGATCTGGCCTGCGTCCGCGACATGGAGTTGATCGTCACGGACGGAGCGGATTTCTTCTCCGAGGAGAAGCGCGGCGTCGACTCCGCAATTCATTGGCTGGCCGATGGCGTGCCGGGATTCCGTTTGGTCAACACCTGCCGTGACGGGCGCTACCGCGTCGAAAAGCAGATTGTGACCGATCCTCATCGGGACACGGTGCTGCAACAGGTCCGGTTTATCGCGCAGCAAGGCGCACTGTCCGATTATCACCTTCATGTCCTGCTCGCGCCGCACCTGGGGAACCACGGCAGCGGCAATACCGCCTGGGTGGACGAATTTGAGGGCACAGCGCTGCTGTTTGCGCAGCGGAACGGTAACGCATTGGCGCTGGCGTGCTCCGCTCCGTGGACAAAGCGGTCTGCAGGCTACGTCGGTTCGTCTGACGGTTGGCAGGACCTGAAGGCGCACAAGCAGATGACCTGGGAATACACGCGGGCCGACAACGGCAATGTGGCCCTCACTGCCGGGATCGATCTTTTGAAATCGCAGGGAGACCTCGTACTAGCGCTCGGTTTTGGCAGCGAACCGGAAGAAGCGGCCCGGAATGCCATCGCCAGCCTTGGCGATGGTTTTGACAAGGCAAAGCATGACTATGTCGCCGGCTGGCAGGACTGGACGAAGGCCCACGCATCGCTGGAGAAGAGCGAACTCAGTCCGGGCGATCTTTCCCGGATCAGCCTCGCCGTCCTGCGCACCCACGAGTCCAAGACAGCGCCCGGCGGTCTCATCGCGAGCCTCTCCATCCCGTGGGGATTCAGCAAGGGTGACAATGATCTGGGCGGCTACCATCTCGTCTGGTCGCGCGACATGGTGGAAACGGCAGGCGGTTTGCTGGCTGCCGGCGCGCACGAGGACGCACGCCGCGTGCTTTCCTATTTGCAGGCAACTCAGCAGCCGGATGGGCACTGGTCGCAAAACATGTGGCTGGATGGCTCGCCATATTGGAACGGAATCCAAATGGACGAGACGTCTTTGCCTATTCTTCTGGTAGATTTGGCCCATCGCGAAAAGGCATTGGCCGAGGCAGATATTGCCCGCTTTTGGCCGATGGTGATGCAGGCCGCGGGCTATTTGGTCCGCAACGGTCCGGTGAGCCCTCAGGATCGTTGGGAGGAGGATCCCGGCTATTCGCCGTTTACGGTCGCGGCAGAAATCGCCGCACTCCTGGCGGCAGCGGATCTGGCCGATTTGAACCACGAAGCATCCATTGCAACCTACCTTCGCGAGATCGCCGATGTTTGGAACACATCCGTCGAACGATGGATGTACGTGTCCGGCACGGACTGGTGCCGGAAGTTCAACGTCGAGGGGTATTACGTCCGGATCGCCCCGATTGAGACGGAGGAAGGCGTATCGCGTTTTCAGGAGAATGTGCATGTAAAGAACGTTTCGGCCGCCGAGAACACCCGCCTTGCCAAACATCTGGTGAGTCCCGACGCCCTGGCCCTTGTGCGTTTTGGCTTGCGTGCTGCCGACGACCTGCGTATTCGCGACACGGCAAAAGTCATCGACGCCCTGCTCAAAGTGGAGACACCGTCCGGCCCCACCTGGCATCGCTACAACGACGATGGCTATGGCGAGCATGAGGATGGCGCGCCTTTTGACGGTACGGGACTTGGCCGTGGGTGGCCGCTGCTCACTGGCGAGCGGGCACACTATGAACTGGCGGCAGGACGGGTCGAAAACGCAAAAAGACTCCTGGCTGCATTGGAATCCTTTGCCAACGAAGGCGGCCTGATCTCGGAGCAAGTCTGGGACGCGCCTGACATACCGGAACGCGAACTATATTTTGGACGGCCTTCCGGCTCGGCCATGCCGCTGGTGTGGGCGCACGCCGAGTACCTCAAGCTGCGACGCTCACTGCGCGACGGGCGGCTCTTTGACATGCCGCCGCAAACCGTACAGCGCTACCTGACCGAAAAAACCATATCCCCACGCATGGTGTGGCGATTCAACCACAAAATTCGATCGATGCCTGCCGGTAAATTGCTGCGCATCGAGACGATGGCGCCTGCCGTAATTCACTGGAGTGCCGATAATTGGAATACAATCCAGGACGTAACGGCACGCGATGTGGGGCTGGGGATCCACATCGCCGATCTATCGACCAGGGCGCTTCCCGAAGGAAAGCAGGTCAGATTCACTTTCTACTGGCCGGACGCTGGTCATTGGGAAGGTGCGGACTTCATCGTTCGCGTCGGCCCTTTGCGACAAGACGGGCCTGCCTCTTCTGAGAGGAGTGAGGCTTATGAAGGATAAGACTGAGGCGGACGGGAAACACTTTGTCTATCTCGCCACTGCCATCTCGGCGCTGGGAGGCATGCTCTTCGGCTATGACATCGGTGTTATCTCCGGGGCCATCCTGTTCATCAAGAAGGATTTCTCTCTTTCTCCGGGCATGGAGGAAATCGTCGTCAGCTCGGTCTTGCTGGGATCGCTCGTCGGTGCGGCAGTCGGAGGAATCCTGGCTGACCGCCTTGGACGCCGGAGATTATTGATTATCACCGCGGTTGTTTTCGGTTTGGGTGCAATCGGGGCGGCACTGGCGCCGGCCACGGCATGGCTGGTTGCCGCCCGGATTGTTGCCGGCACCGCCATCGGCATAGCCTCATTTGTAGCGCCGCTTTACATTTCCGAGATTGCCCCGGTTGATATCCGCGGGAAGCTCGTTTCGATTAATCAAGTCGCCCTTACCAGCGGCATTGTCATCTCCTATTTAATCGACTACGCCTTTGCCGGGTCCCAGGCGTGGCGTTGGATGTTTGCGATGGCGGTGATTCCTGCGGCCGCATTTGGAATCGGGCTGATATTCATTCCCAAAAGCCCGCGATGGTTGGCCGCTCGCGGATACGCAGACCAGGCACGATCGGTGCTGGAACGGATTCGAGCCCCGGAAAGAGTAGAGGGCGAGCTTGGCGAGATCCGGCACAGCGTGGCGCAGCAGAAAGGGCACTGGTCAGAACTACTCAGCCCGCTCCTGCGACCGGCGATGGTCGTGGGCGTTGGACTTGCCATCGCGCAGCAAATCACCGGCATCAACACGGTCATCTATTACGCCCCGACTATTTTCAAGTTCGCCGGCCTGTCTTCCGCGTCGGTGGCGATTCTGGCCAGCGTCGGAGTCGGAGTCGTCAACGTCGTATTGACCTTGGTGGCCATGCAACTGATAGACCGGGTCGGACGGCGGCCGCTTTTGTTGGTCAGCCTGGCTGGCATGGCGGTGAGTCTGTTCGTGCTGGGGCTGGCGTTTTCGCTGCCGCAATTGCTCGGCAGCCTGGGATGGATCGCCGTGGCGAGCCTCATGGTATACGTCGGTTCATTCGCGGTAGGACTGGGGCCGGTTTTCTGGCTGATGCTTTCGGAGATTTACCCGTTGCGCATCAGGGGTCGGGCCATGAGCGTCGGGACGGTCGCCAACTGGAGCGCCAACTTGATCGTGGCATTGTCTTTTTTGACGCTCACACAAGTCCTTGGTAAACCCGTCACGTTCTGGTTGTACGGGATGGTCAGCATCGGAGCATGGCTCTTCGCTTTTTCCCTGGTGCCGGAAACCAAGGGGCGAAGCCTCGAAGAAATTGAAGCGCACTGGCGGGCGGGAAAGCATCCACGGGCATTATGAAAGCAGCTAACCCACGCATTCTGACCACCAACGGCGGCTCGTCGAGCATCAAGTTCGCGCTGTTCGAGGCCGGTGATCCGCTCCGGCGGATTCCGGGGCGGGATGGAGCGGATCGGGCTGGTCTTGCACATGAAAGGGGATATGATCATGAAAACAAAAAAAGTGTCTGAAAAGAAGATTGTCAGAGAGGTAAAAAAGGGGTTTGAGGAAAACTTCGCCGTGAAAACGGAAAAGATGAAGCTAACGGATAAACCACTGCCGCCTGAACTGCTCCGGAAGATGAACGCCTATTGGCGCGCCGCCAACTACCTTTCGGTCGGTCAGATCTACCTCTATGACAATCCTATGCTGAAAAAACCTTTGAAACTGGAACATGTGAAGCCGCGACTGCTCGGCCATTTCGGCACGACGACCGGGCTGAACCTTATCTATGTCCATCTCAACCGGATCATCAAACAGTATGACCTGAACATGATCTATATCACGGGCCCCGGACACGGCGGGCCGGGACTGGTGGCCAACACGTATCTGGAAGGCACATACAGCGAGTTGTACCCGAACATATCGCAGGACGAACAGGGCATGAAAAAGCTCTTCACCCAATTCTCTTTTCCCGGCGGCATCCCAAGTCACGTTGCGCCGGAAACACCCGGCTCCATTCATGAAGGCGGCGAACTCGGCTATTCTTTGTCGCATGCTTACGGCGCCGCATTCGATAATCCCGACTTGCTGGTTGCCTGTGTGGTAGGCGACGGCGAAGCGGAAACCGGGCCGCTGGCCACCAGTTGGCACTCAAACAAATTTCTAAATCCCGTCACCGACGGAGCCGTGCTGCCTATCCTGCACCTGAATGGTTACAAGATAGCCGGTCCCACCGTGCTGGGGCGCATCGATCACGAAGAATTGGACCAGCTCTTCCGTGGTTACGGTTATAAGCCATATTTCGTTGAGGGAGACGATCCCATGAAGGTCCATCAACTCCTGGCTGCGACACTCGATACGATCGTCGCAGAGATTAAAGAGATTCAGAGTGCGGTACGTACCAGAGGATTCAGAAAGCGTCCGCAGTGGCCCATGATAATTTTACGCACGCCGAAAGGCTGGACCTGCCCGAAGGTGGTTGACGGACTGCCCATCGAAGGCACGTTTCGCTCTCACCAGGTGCCCATTACAGATTTTGTTGCGAAACCCAAACACCTGAAAATACTTGAACAATGGATGAAAAGTTATAAAGCCGAGGAGTTATTTGACAAAAAAGGCAGGCTCATTCCTGAACTGGCTGAGCTGGCCCCCAAAGGAGAGCGGCGTATGGGAGCTAACCCCCACGCCAATGGAGGCCTTCTCCTTAAAGAATTGAAGTTGCCGGATTTCCGCGCCTACGCGGTCAAGGTGCCGAAGCCCGGCGCCGCGGAGGCGGAAAGCACGCGCGTTCAGGGAGAGTTCATCCGCGATGTGCTCAGGCTCAACTTAGAGGCCCGCAACTTCCGCATCTTCAGCCCGGATGAAACCGCATCGAACCGCTGGACCAACCTCTTCGAGATTACTGACCGCTGCTCGACAGCAGAAATCATCGACATCGACGACCATGTCGCACCTGACGGCCGGGTGATGGAGATGTTGAGCGAGCACCAGTGCGAAGGCTGGCTCGAAGGCTACCTGCTGACAGGGAGGCATGGTTTTTTCTCATGCTATGAAGCGTTCATCCACATCATCGATTCGATGTTCAACCAGCATGCAAAGTGGATCAAGGTGGCGAGCCACATCCCTTGGCGGCGTCCGATTGCTTCCCTGAACTACCTGCTGTCGTCTCACGTGTGGCGGCAGGACCATAATGGTTTCAGTCACCAGGACCCGGGATTCATCGACCACGTGGTGAACAAGAAGGCGGAAATTATCCGCGTGTATCTGCCTCCGGACGCCAACACCCTGCTGTCGGTCACCGACCATTGCCTGCGCAGCCGCAATTACGTCAACGTTATCGTCGCGGGCAAACAGCCGGAACTCCAATGGCTTTCGATGGATGCGGCCATCAAGCACTGCACGGCCGGGCTTGGTATCTGGGAATGGGCCAGCAACGACAAGGGCGGCGACCCCGATGTGGTGATGGCCTGCTGCGGCGATGTACCGACACTGGAGACACTTGCCGCCGTCGAGATTCTGCGACAGCACTTCCCGGAACTGAAGATCCGCGTCATCAACGTGGTGGACCTGATGACGCTTCAGCCGCAGAGCGAGCACCCCCACGGGTTGACCGATAAAGACTTTGATGTCCTCTTCACCAAAGACAAGCCCATCATCTTCGCCTTCCACGGCTATCCGTGGCTGATTCACCGCCTGGCATATCGTCGGACCAATCACAAGAATCTCCACGTGCGCGGTTACAAGGAAAACGGAACGACCACCACGCCCTTCGACATGGTGGTCCTGAATGATCTCGACCGCTTCCACCTGGTAGGCGACGTGATCGACCGTGTGCCGGGCCTGGGTTCAAAGGCCGCGTACGCCAAACAGTTTCTTCGCGACAAGCTGCTGGACCACAAGGCATACATAGACAGGCACGGACAGGACATGCCGGAAATCCGGAACTGGAAATGGAAAGGATAACACCGCGATGGCTCTGCGCTTGATTGAGATGGTGCTGCAGGAAAAGGACGGTGTCGAAGTCCGAGAGCTTCTAAAGGAGCAGACGGTGCTCGAACACCGGCAGGTCCGCTTACCGGACGGAGAAATGCTGGTGCGGATCCTGCTGGACGCGGAACAGAGCGAGGCGGTGCTCGATTTGCTGGAGAAACGGTTCGCCGGTGAAGATGGTACCCGGGTGGTGATTCTGCCCGTCGAGGCAACATTGCCGCGAGCCGAGCCGGAGCCGGCCGCCACGCCCGACCAACCGCCTCCCGGGGAAAATCCGCCCCCCGAGGAAAAAACGCCGGAGCGGATCAGCCGGGAGGAATTGTACGAAGACATCAAAGATGCCGCGCGCTCTTCTCGGGTCTATCTGGCGATGGTGGTGCTGGCAACCGTGGTGGCGGCCATCGGTCTGTATTACAACAGCGTGGCAATCATCATCGGGGCGATGGTGATTGCGCCGTTGCTGGGGCCGAATGTGGCGCTGGCGCTGGCGACAACGTTAGGTGACTTGCCGCTGCTTCGGCGCGCGCTTCTGACGGCCCTTACCGGGATTGTGACGGCGATGGTGTTGTCGGTGATCATCGGCGTGCTGCTGCACGTGAACCCGGAATCGTCCGAAGTGGCGTCGAGAAATGCGGTGGGGGTGGGCGACGTCGTGGTTGCTCTGGCGTCGGGCTGCGCCGGCGCGCTGGCGTTCACCACGGGCGTGTCGGCGACGCTGATCGGGGTGATGGTGGCGGTGGCGTTATTGCCGCCGCTGGTGACGTTCGGGCTGCTCCTGGGCAGCGGGCATCCAACGCCGGCAATGGGCGCGTTGTCGCTGTTTATGATGAACCTGATCTGCGTGAACCTGGCAGGCGTGATGACGTTTCTGGTGCAGGGTATTCACCCAACCAGTTGGTGGGAAAAAGACCGGGCCGTAAAAGCCACGCGCATCGCCATCGGGCTGTGGGTGGCGCTGTTGGCGGCATTGGGCGGCATGATCCTGCTGCTGCGAAAGGGGTGAATATGGTCAGAAATAAAACGAAGGACGATCTAAACTCTATTCCCATGCCGGAACTGCAGGCGAAGTTGGGGTCGTCGCCGGAGGGCCTCAGTCAGGCCGAGGCGCAGAAACGGCTGACCCAATATGGGCCTAACGAGATTGAAGAAAAGAAAACCAATCCGTTCCTGAAATTCCTCACCTATTTTTGGGGCCCCATCCCGTGGATGATCGAAGCGGCCGTGGTCCTTTCGGCGGTAGCCCGCCATTGGCCCGACTTTGGCATCATCTTTCTTCTGCTTCTGGCCAACGCCGTGGTCGGATTCTGGGAAGAACACCAGGCGGGCAACGCCATCGCCGCGCTGAAGGCCACGCTGGCGATCACCGCCCGGGTGAAACGTGATGGGAAGTGGACTACCCCGGAGGCGCGTGAGTTGGTGCCGGGCGACGTCATTCGCGTGCGTCTGGGCGACATCGTGCCGGCGGATGCGCGTTTGTTGGAGGGTGACCCGATTGAGGTGGATCAGTCCGCGCTGACGGGAGAGTCGTTGCCCGCCACGCGCAAATCCGGCGAGGCGGTGTTTTCCGGGTCGATTATTCGCCAGGGCGAAATCGGCGCACTGGTCTATGCCACCGGTGGGAACACCTACTTCGGCAAGACGGCGCAACTGGTGCAGGAGGCGCAGACAATCAGCCACTTTCAGCGCGCCGTGCTGAAGATCGGCAATTACTTGATACTCCTTGCGGTAACCTTGGTGACAGTGATTATTACCGTCGCGCTCTTCCGTGGCGACCCGATACTTACCACCCTTCAGTTCGCCCTTGTGTTGACTGTGGCGGCAATTCCCGTGGCGATGCCCACGGTGCTGTCCGTGACCATGGCAGTCGGTGCGCGCCTGCTGGCCAAAAAAGAGGCGATTGTGACCCGGTTGGCGGCCATCGAGGAATTGGCGGGCGTGGACGTGCTCTGCGCGGACAAGACCGGCACCCTGACCCAGAACAAGCTGACGCTGGGCGAGCCGTTCGGCGTAAACGGCATTCCTGCCGATCAAGTCATCCTCAACGCCGCGCTGGCGTCGCGCGCTGACAATAACGACACCATTGATCTGGCCGTCCTGGGGGGACTGAAAGACAAGGAGGCCTTAAAGGCTTATGATGTGGTCCATTTCCAGCCGTTCGACCCGGTGCATAAACGCACCGAGGCCGTCTTCAAGGGCACAGACGGAAAAGAGTTCAAGGTAACGAAGGGTGCGCCGCAGGTGATCCTCGAGTTGTCGGCCAATGCCGGGCAGGTGAAGCCCGCCGTCGAGAAGGCGGTCAACGAATTCGCGGCGCGCGGCTTCCGTTCTTTGGGCGTGGCGCGGGCCGAGGGAGAGGGCCCATGGCAGTTTCAGGGCGTATTACCCCTGTTCGACCCGCCCCGGGAAGAAGCCAAGGCGACCATTGCCACCGCCCGTCAGATGGGGGTAAATGTCATGATGGTTACAGGAGATGCACTGGCCATCGCCCGCGAAACCGCCGGGAAACTGGGGCTGGGCGCAAATATCCTCGATGCCGGCGGCTTCGCAGACGCCAAGTACCACGAGACAGCGCAGTTGGCGGACTCCATCGAGAAGGCCGACGGCTTCGCCCAGGTGTTCCCCGAACACAAGTTCCACATTGTAGACGTCCTGCAGCAACGCGGCCACATCGTCGGCATGACGGGAGACGGGGTGAACGACGCCCCCGCGCTGAAGAAGGCTGACTGCGGCATCGCCGTTTCGGGCGCGACTGACGCCGCGCGCGCGGCGGCCTCCATCGTGCTGATGAAGCCCGGTCTCTCGGTGATCATAGACGCAATCAAGGAGAGCCGGAAAATCTTCCAGCGGATGAACAGCTATGCCATCTACCGCATCGCCGAGACACTGCGCGTGCTTCTGTTCATGACGCTGGCGATCCTGATCTTTAACTTTTATCCCTTGACGGCGGTGATGATCGTGATGCTGGCGTTGCTCAACGACGGGGCGATCCTGTCCATTGCCTATGACAATGTTCATTATAAGGACAAGCCCGAGGCATGGAATATGCGAATGGTGCTGGGCGTCGCTACGGTGCTCGGCGTCATCGGACCCGTTGCTGCATTTGGCCTGTTTTACCTCGCCGAGCGTGTCTATCACCTCGACCGTGCGCACATCCAGACGCTGATGTACCTGATGCTGTCCGTAGCGGGACATCTGACTATCTTCCTGACGCGCACGCGCGGTCCGTTCTGGTCTCATCGTCCTGCGCGGATTTTATGGGCGGCCGTGCTCGGCACACAAATCGTTGCGACGTTGATAGCGGTTTATGGGCTGTTTATGACACCCCTCGGCTGGGGCTGGGCACTGTTCGTTTGGGGCTATGCCCTGGCGTGGTTCCTCGTGAACGACCGTGTGAAACTGCTTGCGTATCGGGTGTTCGATCCAACTGCTGCGCCCCTATTGGCCAGGGAAACTGTCGATATGGCGCCGCAGATCGCCGCACGGGCCTATGAACTTTACGAGCATCGGGGTCGCCGCGAAGGCCACGCAGTTCAGGACTGGCTCGATGCAGAGAGCGAGATTCGGAAAGATGAGTCCCCCAAATGAAACTTCGCCGGGACAAGGAAAACGGAACTACTACCACTGAATTCTCAATCATCAGGATATCATGATGATCAACGTGTGGATTGGTCCTAAAGTATTTTCGTCCCGAACGATGCCCCGAACGATGTATATACAGGAGGTTTGAATCTCATGCAACACAGTGATGAGACTTTTGAGGGGAAGAGGGATATCAAGCCCCCGATGAATGCCGCACAATTATTTGTGCGGTGTTTGGAAAACGAGGGCGTCAAATACGTCTTTGGTATACCCGGAGAGGAAAATATCCTCACAGTTGATGCATTTAACGGATCGTCAATTCGCTTCATCCTTGTCCGTCACGAGCAGGCCGCTTCTTTCATGGCCGATATATATGGTCGTATCACTGGTCAGCCTGGAGTCTGCATCGCGACACTCGGACCGGGAGCGATCAATCTTGCGCTCGGCACGGCGGATGCCAATACCGACAGTGTTCCACTCGTCGCGATCAGCGCACAGGTGGGCCTGAATCGCATCTACAAAGAATCTCATCAGATCATTGATCTGGTAAGCATGTTCAAACCGCTCACAAAGTGGGCCGAGCTGATCCCATCAGCAGAGGCGATTCCGGAAATGGTGCGCAGTGCCTTCAAGCAGGCCCAGACCGAGCGGCCGGGAGCCGTGTATCTGGCCTTCCCCCAGGATGTCGAAACCTTGCTCGCCCCTGAAGGATACCATCCGCTTGAGATTAATATCGTTCGCGATTCTTCTCCATCCGCCACTCAGATAGCCAGAGCTGTCAAGGTCCTGGCGGCTGCAAAAAAGTCAATTGTGCTGGCAGGGCACGGCGCCGTGCGTGATCATGCCGGTGAAGCGCTCATCCGTTTCTCAGAGCGCCTCGGGATACCGGTGGCGACGACCTTTATGGGCAAGGGCGTCTTTCCGGACAATCATCCCAATTCTCTGGGCGCTGCAGGATTTATGGTCCGCGACTACGTCAACTTTGGCTTCGACCAGGCTGACGTGGTTATATGCGTCGGCTACGATCTGCAGGAATTTGATCCTGTGAGAATCAATCCAAAAGGGGATAAGCAGATTCTTCATATTCATCGCTATCCAGCCGGAGTCGACGCTCACTATCACGTTGCGGTCGGCATCGAAGCCAGTATTTCGGAATCCCTCGACGCCTTGTCTCAAGGGATCAAGGCGACACCGGGATTGAGCCCAACAGACATCAAGATCAGTCGCCTTATACGGGAAGAACTGGAGAGTGGAAGGAAAGACGACTTATATCCGGTCAAGCCTCAGCGAATCGTCGCAGATGTCAGAACGGCAATGGGCGAGGACGATATCGTACTCGTTGACACGGGTGCGGTCAAGATGTGGATGGCCCGTCTTTACCCCACGTACCGGCCAAATACGTGCCTTATCTCCAATGGTCTCTCAACCATGGCCTTTGCATTTCCGGGGGCAATTGGCGCCAAGCTTGCCTTCCCTGAACGAAAAGTTCTCGCGGTCGCAGGCGACGCCGGGTTTCTCATGAACTCGCAGGAACTGGAGACAGCCGTACGCGAAAAAATACCTGTTGTCGTGCTGGTATGGGTGGATGGGAGCTACGGCCTGATCAAGTGGAAAATGGATATCGAGTTAGGGCGCCACTCGCACGTCGACTTCGGGAACCCGGACTTCGTCAAATTAGCTGAAAGCTATGGCGCCAAAGGCTACGCCATAAAACGAACGGAAGACCTTCTTCCTGCGCTGCAGCGCGCCCTGGGGGATAATACAGTCTCGGTTATCGCTTGCCCTGTGGACTATGCACAAAATAAGGTGTTGACCGACAAGCTTGGAGAACTCACGCGAGCGCTTTAGGGGGCGGAAGAACGCAATCGGTAAGTTGCTGTCGATCGTGCAGATCAGGGCTGCGGTCATACGCGATGGCGCTTTTAAGGATATTCCCGTTGAGGAGATAGCGCCCGGAAACATCGTCTCATTCAAAGCCGGGAATGTGATTCCAGGAGACTGCGTGGTCCTTGAATCAAAAGATCTGTTTGTGGACGAGGCGTCTCTGACAGGCGAGACCTACCCTCAAGATAAAATACCCGGTGTACTGCCGGAGGAGACGCCGCTCGCCAAAAAGACCAACACTCTTTTTATGGGGACGCACTTAGTCAGCGGCAGACTCTAATGGGGGATCGCAGCACGTTACCTGAAAGTAAGTGATCCTCAAAACTGTCCTCTGCCGAGCGGTCCCGTACTGGATCGCCTGGGAGAAATGCTCCCGATCATTTCAAACGCGGGGGCCTGTTATGTGGTATAGTTAACCATGAGAAAAGCAGCCCTCCTGAATCCTTTAATGAATGATTCCATTATTCATCCATTAGTGGATACACTCTTTTTCCCCCGCAGGGATTCCATTATATAGACTACAATCCCCCTTTTGTCGGGAGCTTAATCAACCATTCTTTACAGCCGGGGCACTGTTGTTTTTTGAGCATACCGGATTTTGGGCGGACAGAATACTTCCCTTAGAGAGAAGAGGAATGATCGGGATTTTCAAGAGAACAGTATTGCTTAAGCAGGGGCATCAGGATACCATAGTAAAGTGAGGAGACTCTGAGTTGCAGAGACCACTTGCTTCCAGAAAGAAGGAGCCCTCAACCTTGAAAAAGAGCAGCGAAACTATTCTCGGAAGCCTGGCGCATTTGCGTGCGAGTTTCCGCAGAGACGGCCTGGCACAGAAGTACGCCGGCGACAAGCCGCCACTTAGATCGGAACTTTTCAGCAGGGACCAGATGGAACAGCATGGCAGGACCCTGGCGGCCTCGCACAAGTTGAGCACGGGGCATGCGCCCGACCAGCTTCTAGCCCGGCTTTCCGAGAATGAAGACGTCCTGATCTCTGCCCGTAACCTGCTGGCCGATGCTGTCAAGACAAACCGCCGGATTACCCCGGCAGGCGAATGGCTTCTCGACAACTTCTATCTGATCGAAGAACAGATCCGCACAGCCAGGAGACACCTCCCAAAGGGTTACAGCCGGGAACTGCCGCGCCTGCTGAACGGCCCCTCGGACGGGATTCCACGAGTCTATGACATTGCGCTGGAGACTATCTCTCACGGAGACGGCAGGGTGGACCCGGAAAATCTGAGCAGTTTCGTTGCAGCCTACCAGAAAGTGACCGTCCTGAAGCTGGGTGAATTGTGGGCAATCCCCATCATGCTGCGCCTTGCGCTGATCGAAAATCTCCGCCGCGTTGCAGCCCGGGTCGCTACCAACGGGATCAATCGGGACCTCGCTGATTATTGGGCGGACCGGATGACGGAGACAGCGGAGAAGGACCCGAACGGCCTGATCCTGGTGATTGCGGACATGGTGCGGTCGAACCCGCCCGTGGTGAGTTCGTTTGTTGCGGAATTTACTCGCCGGCTGCAGGGACAGAGCCCTGCTCTGGCCTTGCCGCTCACCTGGATTGAGCAGCGACTCTCCGATTCCGGCCTGACAATCGAGCAGTCGGTGCACTCCGAAAACCAGCAACAGGCCGCTGACCAGGTCTCCATAAGCAACAGCATCGGCAGCCTCCGCTTCCTGGGGGCGATGGATTGGCCCGAGTTCGTCGAGAGGATGAGCCCGGTCGAACAGCTTTTGCGTGAGGACCCCTCGGGAGTCTACGGCAAGATGGATTTTGCCACCCGTGACCGCTACCGTCACGTCGTGGAGAAGATAGCGAAGAGCGGCCTGCTGTCCGAAAGCGAGGTAGCGCTCAAAGCCCTCGGGCTTGCGCGCGACGCCGCGTCCCCTAAAGACGACAGACAAGACGGAGACTATCGGGCGGCTCATATAGGCTATTATCTGATCGACAAGGGACTGCCGCAGCTTGAAGAGTTGGCACACGTACGATTGTCTGTCTCCGGGGCCCTTCGGAAAGTGAGTTCCCGGTTCCCTCTGCTGCTCTATCTGGGCACGATCACCCTGATTACGGCGATTTTCACCGGAAGCTTATTGGAGAAGGCTTACGCTGGTGGGTCCCGTGGCTGGCTGCTCGCGCTGATTGGCATCTTCTCGATGCTGGGCGCAAGCCAACTGGCAGTGGCGCTGGTTAACTGGCTGACTACGTTGCTCGCGACGCCACAGCCGCTGCCCCGGATGGACTTCGCCACAGGGATTCCGCGAGAAGCGCTCACCCTGGCCGTAATCCCGGCCATGCTCCTGAGCGCTCAAAACGTCGGGGACCTGATCGAGGCGCTGGAAGTCCGGTTCCTGGCAAACAGGGACGAGAACCTGCACTTCGGCCTGCTGACTGACTTTCGGGACGCGGACGAGGAAACGACTCCGGAGGACAAGCCGCTGTTGCACCTGGCCCGGAAGAGGATTGAAGAGCTGAATGAAAAGTACAGGAGCACACAAGGCGATACCTTCTTCCTTTTCCATCGTCCCCGCCGTTGGAATCCCCGTGAGCGGATTTGGATGGGTTACGAGCGCAAGAGAGGGAAGCTGGCGGATCTGAATGCGCTTCTGCGCAGCGGACCGCATAGTATCCCTGGGAATCCCTTCTCGCTCATCGTCGGTAATACGGAAATCTTATCGAACGTAAAATACGTGATCACCCTTGACACGGATACTCAGCTGCCCCGCGACTCGGCGCGTCAGTTTGCGGGTGCCATGGCGCACCCGCTGAATCGCGCACACTACGACGAAGACAAGCAGCGCGTTGTTGCCGGATACGGCATCCTTCAGCCACGCGTGGCCGCCAGCCTGCCGGGCACAAACAGGTCCCGATATGCGCGCATGTGCGGGAGTGAGCCGGGCATTGATCCGTATACGCGAGCTGTCTCTGACGTTTACCAGGACCTCTTCGGTGAAGGCTCGTTCATCGGCAAGGGCATCTATGATGTCGACGCATTCGAGCGGGCGCTTAAAGGACGTTTTCCCGAGAACCGTATACTCAGCCACGATCTTCTGGAAGGTTGTTATGCGCGGGCCGGGCTGTTGAGCGATGTGCTGTTGTACGAGGAATATCCGTCCTGCTACAGCGCGGACGTGGGCCGCCGGCACCGCTGGGTTCGAGGCGATTGGCAGATTGCGCGGTGGCTTCTGGCGGATGTGCCGGGTCCCGGTCCCGACGCGCGTTTTCAGAAGAATCCGCTCTCAGGCCTGTCCCAATGGAAGATATTCGACAACCTTCGGCGCAGTCTCGTGCCGGCGGCATTGACACTCCTGCTGCTGCTGGGATGGGCGATTTTGTCATCCGTCCTGTTCTGGACCTTGTCGGTTATAGGAGTTATCCTGCTTCCCCCCTTGATTGCCTCTATTCTGGAAATCTTCCGGAAGCCTGGCGATGCGCTTCCGGGCCGGCACCTTGCTGCCTCAGCGCGTTCTGCGCTCAGGCGTTTCGCCCACGCTTTATTTACGCTCGTCTGTCTGCCCTACGAGGCCTTTTTCAGCCTGGATGCTGTCTTGCGCACCGCGTGGCGGATGCTGGCAACACACAGACGACTGCTTGAATGGAGTCTGTCTAACGGTCTGGACCGCAAGAGCCCTAATAGCCATACCGGACGTCTCGCCGCCTACTGCCGGACGATGTGGATCGCACCTTTTATAGTCACCGCCGCTGTGCTCCATCTGGCGCTTTCGAGGCCGGTCGCTTTAGCTGTGGCCGGACCTGTACTGGGCCTCTGGTTTGCCTCCCCTGTTATCGCGTGGTGGATCAGCCGGCCGCTCACCCGCCGCGGGGCAAGGCTGACGGCTGACCAAACCCTCTTTCTCCGGAAGCTTGCACGAAGGACCTGGGCGTTTTTTGAGACCTTCGTCGGCCCGGAAGATCATTGGCTGCCGCCTGATAACTATCAGGAGTATCGCGTTGCTGCGGTTGCGCATCGCACGTCGCCCACCAACATGGGACTTGCGCTACTCGCGAATTTGTCCGCATATGACTTCGGTTACATTTCAGCCGGCCAGCTCCTCGAGCGTACGGAGAATGCGCTACGCACCATGGAAGCCCTGGAACGGCACCGGGGCCACTTCTACAACTGGTATGATACGCAGTCTCTGAAACCGCTGTTGCCTATGTACATTTCGACGGTGGACAGCGGGAACCTCGCCGCTCACCTGCTGACATTGCGGCCCGGTCTGCTCGCACTTCCCGATCAAAAGATCCTGAGCCCGCAAGTCTTTAGCGGTCTCCGCGACACCCTGCGGATCTTCGCGGACGCTACAGAGGCTGAAGAATCAACTCCTCGTCCCCTCTTGGGAGAGGATACTCAAAGACCTTCCCGACCGGAGGGACTTGCTCAACTTCAGAACGACCTGGAGTCCGCATACAATTTTCCTCCCGCCACACTCACGGCTGCGCGACACTGTCTGGAACAACTGGCTGCATCCGCCGCTGAGGTGATTGCTAGTCTCGATGCCCCCGGTGCGGACGCGGATAGCGAAGCCGCATGGTGGGTACGCGCCTTTGTTGGGCAATGCCGGACTGCCCTCGAGGATCTGGCTTTTCTCGTTTCGTCGACAGCGAGCATCATCGATGAAATCCCGACGCTGCGCGAACTGGCACGAACGGGAAACGATCTCGCCGCCGGGAGGATTGCGACGATCGAACGCCTTGCGCAGCAATTAAGTGAACTAAGCCGTGTAGAATATGAGTTCCTGTATGACAGGTCTCGCCACTTGATGGCTGTTGGTTACAATGTTAGTGAGCGCAGGAGGGACACGAGTTTTTACGATCTGCTGGCATCGGAAGCGAGATTATGCTGCTTCGTCGCGATTGCGCAGGGACAACTGCCGCAGGAGAGCTGGTTCAGCCTGGGACGCCTGCTCACTACCTCCGGTGGAGAGCCGGTCCTCCTTTCATGGAGCGGTTCGATGTTCGAATACCTTATGCCCCTTTTGGTGATGCCGACGTACGAACACACGCTGCTCGACCAGACTTATGCGGCGGCGGTGGACAGACAGATCGAGTATGGGAGACAGCGCAGCGTACCGTGGGGCATGTCGGAATCAGGTTACAACACGGTCGACGTCCATCTCAACTACCAATACCGCGCCTTTGGCGTGCCGGGCCTGGGGCTCAAACGCGGGCTCGCCGATGACCTGGTAATTGCGCCTTATGCTACGGCTCTTGCGCTGATGGTGGCGCCCGAGGAGGCATGTTTGAACCTTCAGCGACTCAGCGCTGAAGGCTTTGAGGCCCGGTATGGTTTTTATGAAGCGGTCGACTATACCCCTTCACGTCAACGACACAGGCACGAGAGAGAGGTGGTCCGGTCCTTCATGGCACACCACCAGGGCATGAGCCTCCTCTCTCTGGCCCATCTGCTACTGGACCGTCCGATGCAGAAGAGATTCGAGTCGGACCCTTTGTTCCAGGCTACCATGCTCCTTCTCCAGGAGCGTATCCCAAAGGCAACGGCCTTCTATCTGGAGACCCCCGAACTCTCCGACGTTCGTCCGATTTCCAGCGGGGCGGAGATGCCGGTGCGCGTTTTCAACACCCCGAACACTCCGGCCCCGGAGGTGCAGCTGCTGTCCAACGGCAGATACCACGTGGTGGTCACGAACGCCGGCGGCGGTTACAGCAGTTGGAAGGGCATGGCAGTAACACGCTGGCGCGAAGACACTACCTGTGACAACTGGGGCACGTTCTGTTACCTCCGCGATGTGGCGAGCGGGAAGTCCTGGTCAACCGCGTATCAGCCTACGCTCAAACGGGCTGACACATACGAAGCGATTTTTTCCGACGCGAGAGCGGAGTTCCGCCGCCGCGACTTCGACTATGATATACATACGGAGATCGTTGTTTCGCCGGAAGATGACATCGAACTGCGCCGGGTCTGCATCACGAACTCCGCCCGGACACGCAGAACAATCGACGTCACGAGTTACGCCGAAGTCGTCCTTGCACCTGCTGCTGCAGACGCGCTGCATCCTGCCTTCAGTAACCTATTTGTTCAGACCGAGATCCTCCGCCGTCAGCGGGCGATCCTCTGCACCCGCCGGCCCCGCTCCCTTGAAGAGCACGCGCCATGGATGTTTCACCTGATGACCTCCCAGGGGGCGAACATCGTAGAAGTTTCCTATGAGACCGACCGCATGCAGTTCATCGGCCGGGGCAGGACCGTCGCCAATCCGCAAACCATGAGCGGTCGATCGACTCTCTCAGGGGCCCTTTCCGGAAGCGAGGGTTCAGTGCTGGATCCGATTGTCGCTATCAGGTACCGGATCACGCTCGAGCCGGAAGAGTCGGCAACGATAGATTTGGTATCTGGCATCGGGGAAACCCGGGACGTCTGTATGGGCCTTGTCGAGAAATACCAGGACCGGCGTCTCGCGGACCGCGTCTTCGATCTGGCGTGGACACACAGCCAGGTGCTGCTGCGGCAGATCAATGCCACAGAGGCCGACGCGCAACTCTATGGACGCATTGCCGGCTCTATACTTTACGCCAATTCCTCGCTGCGCGCCGACACGGGCATTCTCAGAAAAAACCGCCGCGGGCAATCCGGTCTGTGGGGATACGCCATTTCCGGAGACCTGCCGATCGTGCTGCTGCGGATCGAAGACCGGGCCAATATCGACCTGGTGCGGCAGCTCGTCCAGGCCCACGCATACTGGCGTCTGAAAGGACTGGCGGTGGACCTCGTGATCTGGAACGAAGATCGCGCAGGATACCGGCAGCTTCTTCAGGACCAGATCATCGGGCTCATTGCCGCAGGCCTCGAAGCCCATGTGAAAGACCGACCGGGTGGTATTTTTGTTAGGCTCGTTGACCAGATATCGAACGAGGACCGCATTCTGCTCCAGACAGTCTCCCGCGCCGTCATCAGCGACAGTTGGGGAACGCTGGAGGAACAGGTCAACCGCCGCGGCATTGTGAACGCAATAGTACCGCGCCTCAAACCGACCCGGCCCCTTCGCGCCGAATCCGTCACATTCGTGGCAATGCCCCGCCGCGATCTGATCTTTTTCAACGAGTTGGGAGGATTCAGCCCTGATGGACGCGAGTACATAATTACGACCACGCGAGGACAGGCGACTCCGGCGCCATGGGTGAATGTGCTGGCAAATCCACGCTTCGGGACGGTTGTCTCCGAGAGCGGCCCTGCCTACACCTGGGGTGAGAATGCCCACGAGTTCCGCCTCACCCCCTGGCACAACGATCCTGTAGGCGATTCAGGCGGAGAAGCAATATACCTCCGCGATGAAGAAAGCGGCCACTTCTGGTCGCCCACGCCGCTGCCCAGCCGCGGCGCGGCGCCGTATGTCAGCCGGCACGGGCTCGGCTATAGCGTCTTTGAACACACGGAGGACGGCATCAGCTCCGAGGTCTGGGTATACGTGGCCATAGACGCATCGGTCAAGTTGACCGTATTAAAGGTTAAAAACGAATCTGGTCGATCTCGCCGGCTCTCCGCCACAGGATACGTGGAATGGGTGCTGGGAGATCTGAGGCCAAAGACTGCGATGCACGTAATTACCAAAGTCGACCCCGACACCGGCGCTCTCCTGGCTCTAAACCCATACAACACGGAGTTCACCAACCGGACCGCGTTCTTCGACGTGAACGAGGCGACCCGGACCGTAAGCGGCGACCGGACTGAGTTCCTTGGCCGTAACGGCACGCTTCGTAGTCCGGCCGCACTGACCCGGTTGCGGCTTTCCGGAAAGGTTGGGACCGCTTTGGACCCCTGCGCCGCGATTCAGGCCCCCTTCGACCTGGCCGACGGACAGGAGAGGGAGATCATCTTCATGCTGGGCGCAGGGCGTAACGCCGATGACGCCGGCAACCTGGTGCGTCGCTTCCGCGGATCTGCTGCCGCGCGAAGGGCTCTCGAAGCGGTCTGGCAGTACTGGAACCATACTCTCGGCGCAGTGCAGGTGGAAACGCCGGAGCAGTCCGTCAATGTCCTGGCTAACGGCTGGCTCTTATACCAAACTCTGGCCTGTCGTCTCTGGGCGCGGTCCGGATACTACCAGTCGGGGGGAGCCTTCGGTTTCCGCGACCAGCTGCAGGACGTGATGGCGCTCATTCACACAGAACCG
>Ga0315550_1000138_pt1 | contig 43433 bp, 39 predicted proteins | sample SalMarSW160190MG_2_FD_203100 | JGI IMG/M metagenome (GOLD analysis project Ga0315550, IMG submission 203100) | Salt marsh sediment microbial communities from the Plum Island Ecosystem LTER, Massachusetts, United States - Salt Marsh Sediment SW1601-90 ...
GTTTACTTTCAGAAGAAGTAGCAGAACACAACATTAGAGCATATGTAGCATGGCAAAGAAAACGTGTAACTATGTTTAAAGAAGGAATGCCACACTTCAAATTCATGGTTGATATCATGAATCTTAATTATGACAGTGAAGCGTGGGAGCAATTTGGAGACAAGTGTTTATCATGTGGAACATGTAGTTTAGTATGTCCAACTTGTAACTGCTTTAATGTGAACGATACAATTCTTATGAATGCTGAAGAAGGTTATAGAGAGCGACAACTAGACAGTTGTACTTTACCAAACTATTCAGTTGTTGCAGGAGATCACGATTTTCGACCAAATAGAATTTCAAGATTGAAGTTGTATTATACTCACAAATTGATGGATTACATTGGAAAATGGGGGCAACCAGGTTGTGTAGGCTGTGGAAGATGTGTAACCTATTGTCCAGTAGATATTAATGTAGTTACAGTATCTAGTGCATTGTTTGGAGAAGTTTGTGAAACACAGGAGGCGTGTGAAGATTGATAACAAGTGAGAAAATGAATGAGGAAAATACCTACGAAAGTTTTCCAGTAGAGATACTTGGTATGAAAGATTTAACTAGTGATACTAGATATTTCAAAGTAAAGTGGTTAAGTAAAGAAAATAAATTTACTTTTAAACCTGGGCAATTTGTTTTATTCTCAATTCCTGGTGTCGGAGAAGCTACTTTCTCCTTATCTTCCCCACCTACTAGAACAGATTTTATTGAATTTGGTATGAGGAGAGTAGGAACTTTTACAGAAGCTTTCTTCAAACTAAAAGAAGGAGATATCTTCCATATGAGAGGTCCATATGGCAATGGATTTGATATGAAAAGTCTAAAAGGAAGAGATCTAATCATTGTAGCAGGTGGACTTGGAGCAGTACCACTTAGATCTGTGTTATTATATGCTGAAGATAGAAGAGAACAATTTAATCAAGTCTTCTTTCTAAATGGTGCAAGATCTCCTGGAGATATGTTATTCAGAGAGGATTTTATGGCTATGGCTCAAAGAGGTATTCTTGACACTAAACTTGCAGTTGATGAAGATGATACAGGAGAATGGCCATATGAAGTAGGTTTTGTAACAACCTTAATACCTAAGTTGAAAGGAAAAATCAATCCAGAAATTACAACTGCATTGATTTGCGGTCCTCCAGTTATGTATAAGTATGTAATACAAGAACTACTAAAAATTGATGTACCAAAACATCAAATCTTAATGACATTAGAAAGAAGAATGAAATGTGGACAAGGGCATTGTGGCCATTGTGCAATAGGAAGCAGATATACATGTCTAGATGGACCAGTTTTTACGTACTACGACGTACAACATGAGAAGGAGTTGATATAAAATGTGGAAAAGAGATGAGAAAAAACCAGTCGTTGGTGTCTTTGGATTTTCAGGTTGTGCTGGAGATCAGTTAGCTATTTTACACATGGAAGAACATACAGTAGATATTTTTACTAAAGCAGATATCAAATTCTTTCATATGGCACAATCACACCAAGAAGTACCTAAAGTCGATGTTGCGGTAATAGAAGGAAGTATAAACACTCAGAGACAATTAAAAGAGCTGAAAAAAATCCGTGAGTTGGCAGATGTTGTTGTTGCTCTTGGAACATGCGCTTGCTATGGAGGTATACAATATCTTGGTGAAGATGAAAAAACCTTCAAAGAAAGGCTGAAGTATGTTTATGGTAAGAGTGGTGATGTTCCAGAATTCTTAGATCTTGTCGGAAAACCTAAACCTGCTCAACCTATAAGTGATTTTATAGAAGTTGATTTCATGATTCCTGGATGTCCTATAGCAGCTGAAAACTTCATTCCAATATATACAAAATTAATAAGTGGATTAAAACCACAGAAATATCCAATGCCTGTTTGTGTTGAATGTAAGTATCAAGGAAATGACTGCTTTTTACTACACGATAAATTCTGTTTAGGTCCTGTAACTTCAGCTGGATGTAATGCTGTATGTCCAAGTCTTGGAGTATCATGTGTTGGATGTTTTGGAACTTATGATGAAGCCAATTTCCCGTCAATTATTGATAAGCTCAAAGAAATAGGATTAACAGAAGAAGAGGCAGTTCGAAAACTGAAAATGTTCGGTGGAAATAGAGTTGAACAAGCTCTAAAAGGTGATTAATATGGCAGAAAAAACAATAAGCGTTGATGTTATCTCCCGTGTAGAAGGAGATGGTGGAATTCAAGTGTATACCAAAGATGGAAAAGTTGAGAAAGTATTAGTTGATATCTTTGAAGGACCCCGTATGATTGAAGCTCTAGTTAGAGGAAAGACATACGAAGAAAACATTTCCTTAGTAGCTCGTATATGCGCAATATGTACAGTCTCTCACCGATATGTATCAATTAAAGCAATTGAGAAAGCTCTTAAAGTCGAAGTTCCTGAGAAAGTGAAGTTACTCAGATTTCTTATGCACCTTGGAGAGTACATTGAATCGCATATTCTTCATATATATTACCTTGCTGTGCCTGATTTCTTCAAGAAAAATTCTGCAATTGAATTGCTACCCACCCATGGTGAAACAGTAATTCAAGCAGTGACAATGAAGAAATACGGTACCGAACTTATGCAACTTCTTATGGGAAGAAAGATTCATGGAGAGAATCCTCAAATAGGAGGATTTGGGCGTATTCCAACTGATGAGGAATTAAACAAATTCCTAGAAAATGTTGATGAATATAAATCATGGGTTTCCGCTATAATTGATTTGATGGCTACTCTAGAACTTCCAGCTTATGGTGTAAGAGAAACAACATTTATGTGTTGTAATCCTCCAAATGGTGAATTTGGTTTTGAAGGAGATTCTATTCTTATTTCAACTGGAGAAGAATATCCTGTTGAAGAATATAAAAAACTTACAAATGAAAGAGTAGTTTCTCACAGTTATGCTAAAAGATCCAAGTATCAAGATAAACCATTTACAGTTGGAGCACTAGCTAGATTATCTCTAATTGGAGATAGACTAACAGGTGAAGCAAAAGAAAAATACGATAAATATTTCAATGATTCCTGGAAATCTAATCCGATATACAATAATTTATGCCAAGCAATTGAAGTATTATGGGCTTTTGAACAAATACCTAAAATAATAGAGAAAATTAAATCGTTACCTGATTCAGAGATTGCACAACCAAAAGTGCTTGATGGTACAGCTACAGCTGCAGTCGAAGCACCTCGTGGAATACTCTATCACACCTATGAGATTAAGGATGGTAAAATGGTTAATGCAGACATCATTACACCTACTGCTCAGTTCTTAGATGATGTAGAAGCTTATATAAAAGTAGCAGCTGATAAATTAGTTGCTGAAGATAATCCTGAAACAGAACTTCAACTAGAAATGATTGTTAGGGCTTATGATCCTTGCATATCTTGTAGTTGTCATATGGTAAAATTGGTGAAACAATAGTTGTCACCTAACCTCTCTTTTTTTAATTCTAAAGATATAAATCGTATAGCATTTTTTTGTTTTGGTAACAGAGAAAGAGCAGATGATGCATTTGGATTACTTGTAGCTGAAGAACTAGTTAAAATCTACCCTAAGAACGTTTTTTCTGAAGAAGTTGAAGATATTTCAACGTTTTTGATAGACATTCTTGATACAGAAAAATTTGATGGTGTTGTGATTATTGATGCAATTAATTATGGAGCTCAACCAGGAACTTTACTGATCACTTCAGACATTACAAGTTATGTAAAATCTATTTCTAGCCACACAATTCCACTTTTAGAAATTTATGAATTTACCAAAATTAAAGATAAAGAATTTTTGCTTATTGGTGTTCAAGCTAAAACAGTAGAATTCATGGGATTAATATCAACTGAAATTTTGAAAGCAGTTAAAAATGTTCTTGATCTTCTTAAATAGATTAGATAAGGAAAGATGGAATACTTATGATAGCCATTTTATCAAGATAATAAATAGTGATAAAAATACCAATAAAACATAACCAAATTAAAATTCTTATTAAATCGTTATATGTCAATCGAACTTTCTTGTAATGAGTTCGTTTCTGAATTCCAAAACCTTTAAAATATAAAGCTTGAGCCAAAAATTCTGATCTGTAAATAATTGATGCGATGAGAATAGCTAAAGCCTTTGGTAGCCAACGATAGAATCCCCCTTTAAGTTCACCTCTTAATCTTAATGCAGCAAATGTATCTTCAGCATCTTTTGCAATCCGAGGTATTACAGTGAGTGTTAGAGAAGGAATTAAAGATAATTTAGAACCAAAATGCAGTTTCTCAAATACTCTTGTCAAATCTGACGGATTCGTTAGTGAGAAAAATAATGAAAAACCTAATCCACCGATGAGAAACCTTGCTAAAACTTTGAAAAGCAGATCCCAGCCCCCAACAAAGAATGAGATCACACATAAAATTATAATTGCGAAAAGTAGTGCATAGATTAAACTCAATGCTCCTTTTACATTTTTAAAGAGAATGTTTTCAATTATTATCATGATTAAAATTAAACCTAAAACCCAATTTTGGTTTATTATCATAAATCCAAACTGAATCAGAATTATTAAAATACCAATTAATGGATGAATGTGTCTACTTTCAGGTTTGAAAAGTAATCCTTGATAAACTCGTTGTAACATAAAAGACATCTAGTTATCCCTCCTAAGGTAGTTGTTAAATTCCTCAACTGTTATGAAATGAGGTATTTTAGTGTTCCATTTTTTTTCGTATTGTTGAATTAAACGTACAATCTGGTTAGGAATCAACTCTGTTTTATCTTCAATAGTATATAAAATGTGCTCAGGTGTATCATCAAATAGGATTTTGTGATCTTTTAGCACAATCATTCTATCAAAAAATGGATATAATCTTGGATCATTTGATGCTATGAGAACAATCTTTCCATCGGATTTTGCTTGTTTAAGAAAAGCTTTGAGTAACTGTCTTCCATTTCTATCTAAAGCTATCGTAGGCTCATCTAACAATATAATCTTATTGTTAAGTTGAAAAGAATTGATCAAAGCAAATAGCCTTCGTTGTCCTTCACTAAGGTGATATAATTTCCTATTCATCAATGAGTTGAGACCAAGTTCAGTGTAAAATTTTCTAGCTCTATCTGAATCATTCCAAATCCTTTCTAAATCTTTAAGAGGAGTAGGACCGACTAAAAATAGTTTAGCATTCTCAGGAACAAAGACTAAATCCTTACTTATTTTCTTAGCTGATTTAATCTTCTTATCAAGAATGTAAATTAAACCACTAGTTGGTCTTAGAATTCCAGAAATTAATTTAAAAAGAGTAGATTTTCCACTACCGTTAATTCCCATTAATCCTACAACCTGTCCTGTAGGGATAGCAAAAGAAACATCTTCTATTACAAATTCTGACCTTTTACTATATCTAAACGAAAGATTTTCACATCTTATAATAGTGTCTCCTACTTTGTTTATCCTATCTTGTAGACTATTTTCAAACAAATTCGTATTCGTAGACAAATCTTGTGGTAAAATTTCTAAAGCTTCTTCAATAGTTAAGAAATCATGTTTACCATTTCTCAAGTCTAAATTGCTAATTTCAGGTGGATCAATGTTCTTCAAATATCTTAGATTTTCTTTTGGTTTGCCATCAGAAATTTTCTTTCCTTCGTCTAAGATTATTAGTTTATCTGCTTCTGAAAGCATATAATCAAGACGATGTTCAAAAGCTAACACAATATGTCCATTATTAGCGATTTTTCTTAGAATTTTCGATATCTCTACTTCAGCTTGGGGATCTATTCGAGCTATAGGTTCATCTAAAATAATTATAGGAGGAAGAAAACCCAACGCTGAAGCTAGAGAAACCCTTTGTAGCTCACCCGAACTTACTTCAGTAATTAAACGATTTCGAAGATTTACGATTCCTAATGATGTTAGGATCTTAGAAAGAAGTTTGTTTATTTTTTCTGGTTGGATACCTAAATTCTCAAGTTTGAAAGCTACTTCTTCTTCTACCAAAATAGAAGTAGTAAAATCGCTTGGATATTGAGGAACATATCCTAATAATTCAATCCTTTCTTTTCGAGTGAGATTAGCTAAATTGCTGTTATTAATGTATATATTACCTTTAATCTGAGCTTCCTCAAATGCAGGGATAATTCCCAGAATTGCTTTTGCTAAAGTACTTTTCCCGCTTCCACTAGGTCCTGCAATTACGATAAATTCACCTTCGTTTGCAGAAAAATTGATAGCGTTTAATGCTAGATCCCTTGAATTAACATATCTAATACTTAAGTCTTTAACATCTAGCATTTAACTCACATTAAGTCTATTTTTCTGTTGTTTTTTCAAGATTTTGCTCTTCAGCTTTTTTATCTTCAGATTTTAATATACCTAAGTCTCGTAGATAAGAAACCAAAGGCATAGCAATAGCAGTACCAAAAAACACTTGAGCTATATTGAAAGGAATTTCAACCGCTGCTCCTGCAACCCCTACACCTATTACAAAAGCTTGGTAGATGAAGTACCCAACAACAATAAAAATACCACCTATAGCACATGAAAGAACCATCACTCCAATATCATTAGATTTCAAAATTGAAATTAAAATTGCTAGAGCCATAAGTAAACTAAGTATTATTGCAAGTATTAGCAGAACATATCCTGGAATTGCTAAAGAGTACACTTTATCAGGTCCTGAAGCGCCATAAAATGATGTTTCAACAGTGAAAGTTTCTTTTGAATAGATCGCTGAAAAAGTAATTAAAAACGCACTTAAACCTAAAACTGAAACTGATTCAATTATTATTTTTGCTTTGTTAGCTACTTTTTGTTTTAATCTCTTACTTAATAAAAATAATAATCCTACAGTAAATCCTTCCAAGGCTTTTAGTATCAATGTAGCTGGAGCGTAAATACCATATCCAAGAGCAAGATCTGCTAAAGCTGCTCCAACACCTCCAGAAATAGCACCAGTAATAGGACCTCCTATAAAAGCTGCAATATATACGAAAGCTTCCCCTATATTAAAGAAACCAGTTGAGGATGCAATATTAAGATAGAAGATTGATGTAGAAAGAAAAACCAAACCTGTAAACGTGACAATTAACGCTAAACTTCTTATCGATTTAACTTCTTTAGTCATTTTTTCTGTTAAACTAACTTCATTCATTAACTCACCTTCACAACATATACAAGATTCAACTTGTATATTATATTAAAATCTTTTTGGTTTGAAGATAAATAAAAATTTCTAGGTGAACTTTAGTTTTATAAAGCACAAGGTATTCATAAATTCTAAATATAATAATTTTGAATCATATGAAAACAAAAACAATTCTATTTAGTTTCAGTTTGATATTAGTATTTATGATTCTACCACAATTATCTGGTGCAACACAAGTTGTACCAGATGCCACTGTAATTAATGATGAAACACAATTTAGGCTTTTAAGTAAATTTATTGAGCAATTTAGACACCGATTAAATTCTACACTGTGTTCAAATTGTACTTGTGATTGTGATTGCGATAATTGTACTTGTGACTGTGATTGTGATTGCGATAATTGTACTTGTGACTGTGATTGTGACTGTGACTTTTTACGTCTCAGAGATAGAATACAAGATCGTTTACATGATTTCGAAAACTGTACTATGTTTAACATTCTAAATTGTTTGAGAACTAATGAGTGATAATGATGAAATCACTCTTCTTTTTCTATAAGAAATATACTTTAAATAAAATCTATTAGATTTCTCATTTTCTCAATTGTTTCATAGCCTTTTCTTGTCAGTTCATATTTTTTTCTTTTAGCTGTTTTTGATGAAACTGAAATTAAACCTCTCTTTTCCAACTCTGTAAGATGTTGATATATAGATTGTAGAGATTGCATTTTTCCAAGTGTTTCCCATATAGAATAACCATAAACAGCTTTTTCCTCAGCAATTAGATTAAGAATTTCAAATTTTGTAGTTGAACTTTCTGATAATCCCCAAACTACTTTCTTCTTTCCTCTCATCTGAGCTGCATAAATGTTTAAAGCATTAAAACCTGAACCAGACATAATTGCAACAGAATCAAGTGTGTTAATCAAATCTTCTTCTAAAAGAATCTTTGCAGCAACTAATACTGAAGCTGAAGCTGGTTCAATGAAAAGACCTTCTTTTTTTGCTAGTAACATAGCTGAAGATATCATTTCATCTGCTTTTACCTCAATTTCCTTACCTTTTGTCTTATACAAAACATCCTTAACTTCATCAAGTAGAAAAGGTTTAGAGATATTGAGTGATTCTGCAAGATGAGATATTTTCGTTTTCTCTAACGCTACAGCAAAAATCGATGGAATTTCTTCAATCCATCCTGATTTGAGAGCATCTTGAAAACCTCTGTAAATAGAATAAATAAGAGAACCAGCTCCTCGAGGTACAACAATTGATCGTATGTTGGACAATTGTATAGCGAGTTCCAATCCTATTGTTTTTTGGCCTTCTATAGTAAGGATATTTGTGTCTGGAGTAGCCAAATAACTGTTCTTGGAAAGAGCATATTCTTGAGCATTACTGATGGATTCGTTTAATGATCCTCCAGATTCTATTACTTTACTTCCAAATATTTTCATTTGCTCTATTTTTGATAATTCAAGATTCTGAGGGACAAAATTAACTGCTGCAAGACCAGCTTTTGCAGCATATGCTGCAAGACTTATACCAAATGAGCCTGTGCTTGCACCTACAATAGTATTTTTCTTCATCCTAATAGCATCGGATACTATAAGTGAAAGTGCTCTATCTCTAAAAGAACCAGTAGGATTTCTAAATTCAAGTTTCAGATTAAGGTTTTGATAACAATCTAAATTCTTAATTTTCACAACAGGTGTGTTACCTTCAAAAAGTGAGATAGGTTTGTCATATTTAGGCAAAAAATCGGAAAGAGACCACATTGTTTGTAATTGTATCTGCTCTATTTGGGAACCTTTGATTGGAGGAATGACCACTAAATTGTTGCAACTCGAACAACGTAAAATAGGATCATCAAATGTTTTCCCGCATTCAATACATCTTGGTTGTTCTTTCCACATTCAGATTAAAATAGGTACCAAAGAATATAATATTTGTGTCAATTCATTAAAACTCAGTTAAGCCTAATGGTTCTTCATTCTTGTCAACTTCAATATCACACTCGTTAAGCTCTTCAAACAACTCCTCAAGTCTAAATGATATAGGATCCTCAAAATCTAGAAAAAAATCAACATCCATATCTGCTAAGTGTCTGAGTAAAACAATTAACAATTCTTTCTCTTTAATTGAGTTAACTATAATCTTCATGAAAAACAAAAATAATTGATTCAAAAAAACTTTTCTAATTAATATCATATAAAATGAATAGATTAGAGCTTTTGAATTGCCATTCTCATCAGATTTAAAAGGAAAAAATAGAAATTAATTCTAATGATTCAAGCAGTATACATCATTTCTAGAACGGGTGTACCCATTTATTTTCTTGAACAACAAGAATCTACAGATGATGTAACCAAAGTAACATTATTTTCAGGTGTTATTTCTGCTATTCGAACAGCTCTGATTCAGATAGATGCAGGAGAAGCTAATTATTTGACTACTCTAACCCATGAAATTTTTCTAGAAGCGACAGACAATTTTGCAGTTGCTTTTGTTAAAGACATGAATGATGAGTATGATAATAAAACAATGAATCATATGATATCAGAATTAATTACACTGATAGCTTTCCAATTTGTTGAACTTCCGGAAGTAGGGATTTTATCTCCAGAAGAAGAACAAGAAATTGAGAAAATTATAAAAAAATTGCTTGATAAATGGGAAGAAATAATAAAAGAAAGCCAAGCATCGAAAAAATTGAAAGAATCTTTATGGTGATATTATGTTAATAAGTAATGGCATACCAGTATTAGCAATAATTATAGAAAGTATAGTCGCAATAAGCATGGGATTTTTAACAGTAAGAGGATTCATGAAATATGCTGAAAGGAGAAGAAAACCAACCCTCTCTTTATCTCTAAGTTTTCTGTTTATGGCTCTTGCAGTTGCTAGTAGTGCTGTTGGAAAATGGATTCAATTTTTTAAGAGTTCACCAATACTGAGTTATGATGACGGTTTCATAATAATTGCATATATGATGACTGCAATAGCAAATATATTCATCTTCGTCTTTATAGATGAAGTATTCTTGAATTTTGGGAATCTGTTGGTTGCAATCTCAGGTTTACTGAATGGTGTAACTGTAGGAACACTGATAATAATGAATGATTTTGGAGAGGATCTATATAATGAAGCTCTACCTATAGTTATATATCATGCTGCTTTATCTCTTATTACCTTTGGTCTCTTAGCTGGTTTAGCAATAAGAGAAGCTGTAAAAAGTGAACAACAACTTCCTAAAGTAGGATTTGTTCTAATTGCAATGTATGGAATCTTTGTTGCATTAGTATTTATTTTGTTTGCACTTGATTTAGCTATGCCTACAGGCTATACTCCATTTTACTATGCTGCTTGGATATCAGCTGGTGTTGGTGTTTTGTGTGGGTATTTAGGATATATTTTCCCAGAATGGCTAAAGAAAGTTCTAAAACTAGAAGGATAATCTTCTAGTATTTTACTCATTTTTTTGTTTAATGAACAGTGTTTGTTTAGTCGAAAATATTTTAAATAAGTTAAAAACAATCATACTAAATTAACGTAGTGGATTATTATGCCAAAAAAGATTTGGAGTTACTGTGAGGGGATTCCTGACCCAGTAGAGATACCGGAAATCAGTGTAATTGATCTGTTTAGAGAAACAGCTAAAAACTACCCCGAAAGATACATTACTGAATTTAAAGGAAAATTCAAGAAATACAATGAAATTGAAGAGGAAATTAATAGATTTGCGAATTCTCTCAAAGAATTAGGTGTTAAAAAAGGAGATAGAGTTGCATGTTTAATGCCTAATTGTCCTCAATATATAGTAGCATTTTTTGCAACTAACACTTTAGGAGGAATATTTACAGCTATAAGTGTACTATATACCTCAAAAGAGATCAGATATCAGCTCCAAGACAGCGGAGCAAAAGTTCTGGTAACTCTTGACCTCTTTCTAGATAAAGTAAGAGAGATAAAAGAAGAAACTGAACTAGAAAAGGTTGTAGTATCTTCTATAGCAGATGAACTGCCAGGATTTACAGCTTTTCTGTACAAAGCATTATTAGCGAGAAAGAATCCGAAAGTTATAGATGAATTAATCTATAAAAATCTTATAAAAAATGGTGAAAATAAAGAGATAAAGACAAAAGTTAATTCAAAAGAAGATATAGCTGTTTTGCAGTACACCGGGGGTACAACTGGAATCATGAAAGGTGCTATGTTAACAAACTATAATTTAATAGCTCAAGCCACTATACTACCTTATTGGATTCAATGGTTACCTGAACTCCCTAAAGGCCAATACAAAATTTCTGGCTGTTTACCTATGTCTCACATTTTTGGTTTTTCAACCTCTTTTCTATGGACAATCGCTCTAGCTGGCTTACTTTACTTGATTCCAGATCCTAGAGAGATTGAAGAAGTCATACAAAGTGTTCACAAATACAAGATTCACTTCATGTTTGCAGTTCCTGTTCTTTACCAAAAAATAGCAGAACATGAAAGAGTTCACAAATATGATTTATCTTCTCTTTATTTGTGTATTTCAGGTGGAGAAGGTCTTCCTCCTTCAACCTCTGAGTTATTTGAAAAGGTAACAGCTGCCACTCTTGTTGAAGGATATGGTTTAAGTGAATCTTCACCAGTGACACATGTTAATCCTGCTAGAGCTGAACTCAGGAAATTAAATTCAATCGGTATACCTATCCCAAATACTCTAGCTATGATTGTAGATCAAGAGACTCATGAAGAGATTACTGAATATGGTAAAGAAGGAGAGCTCTGGATTCGTGGTCCTAGTGTTATGAAAGGTTATTGGAACAACAAAGAAGCTTCTGATGATGTGCTTAAAAAAGGTTGGTTAAGAACTGGTGACATTGCAACTATGGATAACAAAGGATACTTCTCTGTCGTTGATCGAGCAAAGGACATGATAATCGTTTCAGGATACAAAGTTTGGCCAAGTGATGTTGAGGATGTTCTTTATGCACATCCAGATATTAACATGGCTGGAGTAGTACAATTTAAAGATGGTGACAAAGAACGTGTTAAGGCTTTTCTTGTTGCTGAACCAGGAAGTAAAGAACTTACTCAAGCAGAAATTAAAGCGTATTGTAAAGACAAGTTAGCTCCGTACAAAATACCTACTATTATTGAATATAAAGAAGATCTTCCACGAACTGTTGTTGGAAAAGTATCTCGAAAAGATCTTCGTGTTCCAGAAACATCGTCTCCAAATATAAAAAAAGAAGTAGTTAAGAATAAATGAGAGAATAGACTACTTTCTTCTATTTTTCAATTTTCTTCTATTTTTCAATTTTCTTCTATTTTTGAAACAATTTCCAATTCTTTTTCTCGTCTAAGTTTTTAGGTCCCCAAATACTTAGTACAATCACAGCAACGATTAGATTCAACACAAATACCGCTAGCATTCCTACCGATGGTATCCACAAATTAGGATGAGTAAAAATAACTCCACCATTTATTGAAAACACCTCTAACAAACTAGGAGATGAAACAGCATAATTCGGAAAGAAAGGTAGAACTAAGAATCCTTTTTGCCAGAAAGGTAATAACATAGCTGCTGCATTTCCCATCCAATGAAAAATCATTACTGCAAGAATACTATTAGTATTATTATATATCCAAGTATAAAGTATAGAGATTACCAATTGTAGTAGAATAAAAGCCCAAATAGGGATATACCATTGAGTTGATCCTTTCATAAAATGCAATGGTAAATGCCACACTCCCCAGATTAAACCAAGTATTAAACTGGACATTAAAGCGCTTTTCTTTTTCTGTAAAGATTCCAACGCATATCCCCTCCACCCTAATTCTTCTCCTAATGGTCCTCCAATAAAGAACATAATGAAGACATTAATCAGAGTACTCCACATAAATCCAGTATCCCATGTGTCTCCAGAAAGAGGTACTGCTATGACATATGATATACCTGTAATTACAGGGATTAACAGAAATATTATAATCCACCATTTCCTATCAAATCCAACTCTTATAAGTTTAGAAAGAAGTTCTTTAAGACCTGTTTTACCTGATTTAAAACCAATTACAGTTATAGCTCCGACTGCGGGACCAAATGTAGCAATGTTTGTTACTAATCCAACCCAATCAGGAAGAACAATAACTCCTTGAGAAACTAAAACACTTGGAAGCCAAATTAACCATGAAAAAATAAAAGTTATTGCAAAAAAAATGGTCAAATCTCGATTAGAGTTATTTTCTTGATGTTTTGTACATTCAATCATTCTGAATTCTATTAAAGCATTTATATTTTAATTTTTAGCAAGAACTTTGAATCACATTTTATTTTAGTAGTTTTTCAATCCTTTTTCTATCTTCTTCTTTTAGTTCATCTAAACCATCGACATTATTTATTGACAATCTTTTCCAAAATATACAATTCTCATGATTCCAGCGATAATTTAGATGGTCTTCATAATAATTTGGTTGACCTACGCGTATTGTATCTTTTTCAATTTTCTTATTGCATGTTTTACATGTTGATCTACTGCTTTTAGCATATTCAATTCTCCACGGATCTTTTTCCTCAGTTAATTCAGGAACGTCTTCTTGTAAAGAGTTGAAAATTTCAGCTGGATTCGTACCTTCTAAGAGGTCTTTATCAACCACCAAATGAAATGTATCATAGTTATTCATAACAAAGGCTAATTTAGCTGGTTTATCGGGAATTACTTCTTTTTCTAGAGATACTTTTGGAGGTAATTTGTTTTTTACCAGTATATAACTAGCACACGCTTCTGAAATAAGTTTACTTATCTCTTTTTTATTCATAGGTTGATACTTTTGACCATCAACAATACCATAAGTGGTTTGAATCACTGTTCTATTAAGATCATCTATGTATTCTTTTTCTTTGATAACAACAAATGAACCATCTGGAATTTCATCTTTTATATTATAGATTTTGAAATTTTCTTGATCGATATAATATCCCCATTCAGTCTCTGAATCTAATTCCATCTTCATAATTAATCAACATAAATGTTAAAACAGTAATTTTATAACTTTTTTGGAGAAATAAAAAAAAGAGGGATTTTATCCTCCAGGAGTCCCATGAGTAAAAGCATCTGACCACATGTGATCCCAGATGTCTTCCTCGATGAGAGTTTCTTTTTGAACAACTGTTTTATAAAGCCACCTTAACAACTCATGATGTCTGAGTTCATCTTCATAGATAGCCTTAATCACGATCTTTTCTTTTGCATCTACACAGCACTTACTATCAAGATAATTCCGATATTGTTTCACTGCTTGAGCTTCAAGCTCCATATGCTCTTGTATCGCTTCAGCTATTTCAGCTGAAACTTCCTCGTCAATAGCGGGTGTTGGTCCTTTAATTCTTTTAAGCAAAGCTTGAAGCATTGTTTCATGTTTTTGCGAATCAATTGCAACAGCTAAGATCATTTCTCTAACTAGTGGATTTAAAACTCCTTTAACAGCTTTTTGAGCTGTTGCTATAATTTTCTCTTCAACCTTTATTTGGTTGCTATAAAATTCTATTCGTTCCTCTTTACTCATTAAAGAACACCTGATTATTTGGTTTTTTAAATAGAATATATTTAAATCTTTACAAGAATCAAGTATTTCTTAAGCTAATTTAGATGAGAAAATCTTTTTAATTTCAAATTGTCTCGACATTTCATGCAATTAGCTATTAGTGTGCTATTAATCTTATTACCGTTTGCAATAGGTATAATATTACTAATATTCTTCAAATTAAAAGCTGACTTCGTTGGAACAATTTTATTTATCTTAATGTTAATAATAGGTATTTATGCTTTCAAAACAGATTGGAGAGTTGCTTCTCTAGCATCCTTAGCTGGAATAGTCAAATCATTTCCTATTTCCTTGATGGTATTAACATCCATTTTAATGATTACTTATCAACAGAAAACTGGCTCATTAGATAAAATAGTTGTAGCTTTTAAGAAAATAGGAGGTGGGAACAAAGCTTTTCAAATTATGATTATAAACCTAGCAATTGGTTGTTTCTTAGTAGCAATTGGAGCAACACCAGTTACTATGTTACCACCAGTGTTAATGGCAATGGGATATTCAGCTTTTGCTTCTGTAGCTTTACCAGCAATAGGTTACGATCCTTTAACAACATATGCCTTACTTGCTGTCCCAGCAGAATTTTTTTCGTTTTTTATGAAGGATACATTAATAGTATCAAATATTGCAGATTTAGCATGGTTAGGGAAAAATTCAATAGAACCTCAACTTTTAGCTTCTGGTATCGCTTTCTCTTTTTATATGCCTTTAGTTACTCTAGGTATTGCTTTTGGAATGCTATGGATAGGAGGTGGAAAAAAACTTCTATTTAGTAAAGATGGATTGATTTTTGGATTAACAGGTGGTTTGACTTGTGGAGGAACAGCTATTCTTGCTAACTTCTTAGGTATGGTAAAACTCACAGGTGTAATAGCTGGGATTATCACAGCTTTAGCTTTGATTTTAGTCGCTAAAATTAAGAAGATAAATATAATCGATGATAGCACACTTACAGATGAAGAAAGGAAAACTGATCAAGAAATGCCTTTGTGGAGAGCACTTACTCCTTGGATTTTTTTGATTCTCTTTGTGAGTATAATAAATTTTGTTCCAGCAATTTACAAGCTTTTTAATGAAAAGTTACTCTTTACAATTACAATAGGAGAAAAAATTCACACTAAATTCCTCTCACAAGCATATTTCTGGGTTTTAATTGCTACATTATGTTCTATTCCATTTCTCGGATTAAAGAAAAATAAAGCTGTAGAGACGATTAAAATATGGGGAAGAAGGTCATTAAGACCAGTATATGCAGCAGCAATCTATTTCGCAATAGCTTACATAATGTTATACTCTGGGACTAATATCATAAATGGGATTTGGATCAGATATGACTGGAATTATATGATAAACTCATTAGCTTCAGCTGCGAGCTATGTTTTCCGAGGTTATTATCCACTAATAGTTCCATTTATAGGTTTATTTGGAGGTTTCATTAGTGGCTCTGAAACCTCAGCAATAGCAATGTTTACGACGTTCCATGAACAAACAGCTATCAAATTAGGAATGAATGCAATTGCAGTTGGAACTGCAAATGGAGTGGGTGGTGGTCTAGCTTCGGTTTTATCACCAGCAAAAATACAAAATGCAGCTGCGGTTATAGACAAGGTAGGTATTGAAGGAGAGGTAATTAGGAAAACTGGACCTATAGCTTTGTTAATGACTCTCTCAGTTTCAGCTATATGTCTTTGTTGGGCAAATAGTTTCAATTGGTGGCAATGGATGTCAGTGTTTGCAATATACTTAGTTATAATTGGAGCTATTATCGCACTAATCTATTTTAGAAAAGATAAAACTAAGAAATAAAGGATTAACGTTGAAAAGGTGAAACACCTTTAATCCAGCCATAGACTAGAGTAACTATCAAAAGAATTGCTAGCACAACTGCTATGGTACCACCAAAATATGCTAATGGAGCAGAAATTAAAATCATTCCAGCTTTTATATCATCTAAAGGTAGAATTGTAAAATAAAGAATACCTGCAGAAAGACTAAGTACTGTTGCAAGTAAGGAAATGATTCCAGTAGCATAGCTTAGAAAAATAAATTTTAGGATAGTATTTGCTAATGAAAAAACAAAAACCGCTATAATTCCAGCAACAAAGAAAAACGCCCATATTTTTGCTGTTGATTTTTCACGTAGAGCTAAACCAATAAAAACTACTGCAATTATACCTAGAAATCCTATGCAAAAAGTGATAATATTTGTTGTGTGAATAATTTGATTATAAATAGGTGTGAAAAAAACATTGTTCAAATAATCAATTATTAGTGAAGAGGAAAATACAGTTCCTGAAACACCAGTCTGGATAGTTACTAAGTCAACCAAAAATGAATCAATAAATAGGAGAACTGCACTGATGGCCCAAGAAACTCCCGTAAATACACCTAAAATCATTTTTGATCTAGGTTTTTCGGAATCTATAGAAAAAAATCGTTTTGATTGCTTAAACATTCCCATGACATAATTTGAAAGAAACCTACTATAAAATCTTTATGTAAAAAATTGATTTTTCGAAGAGTTAGTTATGACTTAGAAAGATAAAAAAAGAGTTTGTATTGAAGTTAAATTCAAGAAAGTACTACTTTATTCAAATTCTAGCATTTTTATTTCATAAGCATTAAAAGCTATTTCTATTTGACCTTCTTTTATATTGCTTTCTGATTTTATTATTCGATCGTAAGTGATTTCTCTACAGATAGTAAATCTAGGATCGATTTGAAAAGTTGTTGTTTCATAAACAGTATTAAGATTGAAGATAGTAATGAGTAACTTTCCATTTCTTTTTCTAATTGAAGAGATTCTTAACCAAGGATTATTGGTGAAAAACAATTTTTGAGAAGCTTCTTGAATTTTTTTTGTATCGCGCAAAAGAAATGATTTAGTTCCTAGAGAAAAAACTTCAGCATAATTATCGCAAAGATACATTGGATCTCTCTTTGAATGTATAAGAATACTATATTCAAACAAATACTCTTTATTGAACACTTGAGCGCCAGGAGTTTCAAGAAAAGGTCCTGCATGGAGTGGGCGTTCATCAAAATCCATTCTTGAGAGATATCCAATAGACCTTACAAGTGTTAGCGCTAAGCGACAACCTTCGACTAATTCTACTTCAGGTAGACCTTTGTTCATTAGTGTTATAGACGATTGTTTCATTGTATCATTGATTCTAATATAACGTTTTTGAGCTTGAATTCCAGACGGAGCCTCTACAAAAGTTTTATCTCCATATTGAGTACTATTTCTTTTAATAGTTCCAAAATGTGTTGATGTTTGTGTTTCAAAAGAATTAAATGGTAAATCAAAGCATATTCGCAATCTGTGATCTTTTGCTGTGTTTGTCAACTTTGTTTTAAATTCTATAAGTGGTATTTCTTTATAAAATCTAAATAAAGTCTCAACTGGAATTTCAACCTTACCAATTCTCTTATTTCTATCTTCACTTAAACATTCAAAAACCTCAAGATTACATGTTTGTTTAATATCAAAATATATAGAACCTTCTGAGACAATTTCTCTCTTAACATTCCTTACTTTCACACTTTCTGGGCCAATTCTACCGAAGGTATACTCATCCCCTTTATCTCCCCAATCTTCAAAGTTATGAAGAGAATCATAGCCAATATTCTTTATTTTATCATAGTAATCAAAGGTTCCATCATTGTTGAAAGATACCTCATAATATTTATTGGAAACCGTGTTTTTCGAAACTGTGAATTCTGAATCAGATATTTCTAGAGCTGAAGAAGTAAATTCAAATTTGTTAAAATTCCAAGGAGATAATGTTGCCAAAGCTGTGTATTTCTGTTTTGTTCCTAAAGAAGCTTTTACATGAAATTTCTTGAATTTTTTACTTTCAATTAATTCAATTGCTCTTTTCTTTAATTCTTCAACATCAAAATCTCCAATTGGTACTTTTCCGCAAATCAATGTTACATTACATATACCTGATTCTAAGTCTTCTATCATTATCTGTTCGTTTATATAAAAATCTGTTATTTTCCTTCCTGGAAGAAGTTTTAATCCTGCTTTAAGCATTATTGGAGAAAAACTATTTTCGAATAAAACATCCTCAGAAGAGCTTTCAGTTTGAACTGGAAAAATTTGACCTTGATTATTTTTGATTCCAGTTATTGTAGTTTTGGCATCATATTCAAATGCTATTAAAGTTGGAATATCTAAAGCATTTGAAGGATTATAAACAAGAAGTGAAGGAGAGCTATTTTCTTCTTTATACTCCTCAATTTCCTCTTTTAACTCTTCATATTGTGATTTTGCAATACTTTCAGCCCATGAAAATCGTGATATCATTTCATTATGAGTTTGATCAACTGAACATCCACATATTCCATCATGGGTATGATTCTTAACCAACCATTTCCACGCTAAGGACATATAACTATCTGGATAATCTCTATTACTGAAAATCCAAAAATGTGTTAACAACGGCTCCGTAAAGGATATTAGTAGATCTTCTATTTTCTGATTCCATTGTTTAATCCAGATTCTTGTTGAATAAGTATCTTGTAAGAGGGGTGCTCTAGCTGAAGAACGAAATTCACCGATGTATTCAGGAGGATTGTAAGATTTACTTACAATTGTATTTCTCAATTTAGTAACATATTGGTCAAGTGTACCAAAATCCACATCAAGCTGTTCGATATCCATCAATTTGATAAATGGAATAATTTTTGGATTAGGAAATTGATGATCTGTACCATACATGAGTAGATAGTGTGGAAGTGGAGAAAAAGGTCTTAACTCTTCAACTTTATCTTTAATTGCTTGGATGAGATTCTCTTCCCCTTCAGGTAAGTCTGCAGCATTACCGTACCCAAAAGGCAGATATACACCCAATATACTTTTCTGTGCATTAAACTCACTTTTCCAAGTGAAAGGAACTGTAGTTATTTCAATACCTACACCTCGCCATAATACAGCTGTATTGAATTTAGTAAGATTTGATAAGATTTGGGGTATAGCTCTAGTGTGTCCGAATTGATCAGGTAAATATGCAATAGGCATTAACGGGATACCAAATTCTTTAGCTAAATCTAAACTAATTTCTAAATTCCTGATAAAACTTTCTGCACCAATCAACCATTCATCTGGAAGCAAATACCAAGGTCCTACTGAAATCTTTTTTTCTTGAATAAGCTTCATCAACCGCTCTTTATTTTCTGGTTTAATCTCTAAATAATCTTCTAGAACTATTGTCTGTCCATCTAACATGAAGGGAAATTCATGATTTTCAGTTATATCCATCACATGATCAATAAGCTTAACTAGTTTTGACCTGAAGAATTGAAAAGGCAAATACCATTCTCGATCCCAATGAGTATGAGGAACAATTGTAACATCTAATTTTTCTTCAACCATATTATCACTCGATAAGATTATGAGATTTTAAATTTGATGTATATTTTTGTTTCGTTCTCTCCTCAAAAATCTTATAGTCAAGTAAATAAAACATCAATCAAAAATATTTGCAGGAAATTTAAATGAGAAGAAAAGAAGATGATAGCAATTTTGATGGCATTTCTTCTCGATTCAACACTAATTATATCCAAAGAGAACAAAACATTTCAAGTAAAGTAGCAAGTAAATTTGACATTACAAAAAAGGAATTGATTATTCTTCTTCTATCTCTTTCTATTATTATCACTTTCTATTTAATATATATTAGTAAAACTGATTTAGTAGATTATGATGAAGGGGTATATCTTCTTTCAAGTCATCTATATGTAAATAATTTCAAACTTTACTCACAGATTTTTATATCACAAACTCCTTTATTATTCGAATTTGTAAAGATAACAAATCTCTATGTATCTAATCTCTTGATAGCAGGAAGAATAACAGTAGTTCTTTTTTCTAGTATTGGATTTATAGGGACGTCTTTATGCTGTTTAATTATAGTAAAAAATAAAATCAGAAATCAGAAAGTACAATTAATATCTGAAAGCAAAGCATGGTTAGTTATCCCTTTGAGTATGGTACTTCTTGGATTCTTTTCTAAATATTGGATTTACCATGCTAGAGTTATCATGCCTAATGTCCCTCAAGCTAGTTTTTCAATATTAAGCTTATGGTTTTTTTATCAATCAATTAAAACCATTAATCTATCAGTTTGGGAATTTTTAGCTGGGATGAGCTTAAGTCTTGGATTACTGTTTAAACTATTTGGAGTAATTCCTATTCTATTTATTTTCTTATATTATCTCTTTTCAAAAAACAAGAAAAAGAAAACAATTTTATTTTTAGTAGGTTTAATTCTTCCATTGTTCTTTTTGTTCAAGTATAACTTGGTTGAGTTTTTTAATCAGGCCGTACTCTTTCATACCGAGAAAAATAGAAGTTTTATGTCTATTTTTTATGGATTTGAAGACTTAATAAATTGGTTCCAAACAGATATAGTAATCTTTGCGTTAGCAATTCTTGCAATAATACCTATTCTTAATTCTAAAAACAGATTTGAGATAATCGCACTTGTCTGGACCATCTATAATATTATTGTTTTAAGTTTATATTCACCAATTTATGAACAACATTATGTTCATATAATTCCAGCTATGGTGGTTATAGCAACAATTTCATTATTTAATATACTAAATTATTTGAAAAGATTCTTTGATCAGTTAAAGGCTAAGATAACAAATAGGAGTGTTTTTCTTAATTCGATTGTATCTAAGATTTATAATTTTACTAGAAAAATTACTCTGAATAATATATTAAAAACTACATTTGTTCTAGTTGTTATTTTTGGTACTACTTCTCCAATCTATTTCAACTACATCGATACTTCAACGTCAAATGAAAAATACCTTCTAACAGCAGATTTTATAGCAATCTTAGTACAACCTGATGAATTCTTTCTTACAGACAGTCCTTCAGTAGCTTATTTTTCTAATCGAAATATTGTTCCACAACTTGTTGATATTAGTAATCAGAGAATTTCTTCTGGGAGCCTAAAACCTGTGCAACTGATGAAATATGTATTTGAATATAATATTTCTGTCGTATTATACTATGCTGAACGTTTAGTTAAGATAGAAGAATGGAATTCTTTTGTATTAAATGAGTTTAAATTGTCTTACTATTATAATTCGACAACTCAATCGTGGTTACCTGCAACAATAGAAATGAAAAGTATTTCTCAAATAGAAAATTTTCAAATCTGGACTAAGTAAAAATTAGCTTTGTCTGATCAAATCTTTTGCAGCTTGAATAAGTTTAGGTGCAGTTGTTGACCCAATACCCTTTATCTTAACTAAATCTTCTACTTTTGCTATAGAAAGATCTACTGCAGTATTATATCCTGAAGCTTTTAAAACAGCAGCTTTTTGCCCAACACCTTTCACTTTCTCAATGGGGATATTGGATATCTTCTTCTTTGTTTCTTTATCTGAAGCAGGTACAGTTTTTAACTGAGAGTATTCCATAATCCCTCTAAATTTTCCAAGATTATTGATACGTATATCTTTATCCCTCTTGTTTAAATGCTTCACAGATTTTAATATTTCCTCACTTCTGGAGATCATTTTAATAAATTCATTTTGTTCCTTTTGAGATGAATCATAAAGAAGACCCAATCCATTTATGGCTTCTAAAAAGATAATAGTAGAATCAACAACCAATAATGGATTTGAAAGTTTCATACTTTTACGAAAAGCTGTCTTAGCTAACAGAACACTTTTCTCGAAGTCTCGTACTTTTATCATAATTTTGCAATTTACTAACATTGCAGCTAATTTTTCTACATCGGTAAGTTCTACTCTCTTCTCAATTTGATTCAATTCTTGAATAGCTTCATTATGTTTACCTTGTTCAAGTAATTCTTCAGCTATCCTTAAGTTGTCCAAATATATACCAAACATATTATCTACTCCAAATAAAGAAACAAGATACAGTTTTCTCTGTAGAATTATGTATGGTTTTATAGCTAATAAATCTTAGGTAATCTGTAATTAAGAATACTCGAATAAAGTAACTAAATTTCTATGTATAGAAACTATCATCATTTTCTTCAGATTCTGATAAATTAAAATTAAAGAATAAAAAAAGAGAGGTTTTACCTCTTTCTTCTAATTATAAAAACTATAGCAAAAAAACTTAATCCTAAAATACTGAAAGCCCAGCTATAAGGAAGAACTCTACCAGCTGTTAGTTTCAGCCAAAAGTTACTATGACCAACATCATCATTAGTCAAAGTACTATTAACATATTCCTTTTCATCCCAACTGATAAACGAATAAGCTTCTTCTAGCAAACCAGTCATTTTATTTGTCTTGGTATATACAGTAGCTTCAAGTATATCTATAGTTAAAGTTCCATCTGTTTGTTCTGTATGATCATAGTAATTCACATATAGGTAATCAGTAAAAATATCTCCTGATAAATCAAAGTCTTGAGAAATTGTTCCTTCACTTATGACAGTTGAACTTGGATAAGTTGATGTGTAGTTATTTGTACTATTTTCTCCATTTCCTTCTACTTGATCCCAGATAAGATCATAGATATTGTAAGAATCTGTAGCATTTGTGTAGGTGACTGGATAGACTAACGGAATATCTGAACCATAATCATAAGCATAATATGTCCAAATGAATCCTAGACCCCACAAATCAGAAGCAGATGCTTGATTATTGTTAAGCAACAATTCATACCATGTCTCGTTTGTTTCGTCTGGATCAGCTATTACTTTAAGAGTAATTGTATCACTTTCTTTGATTTGGTTTGTACCAATATAGAAATCTGTAGAAACTTCATAAAAATCACCTACGATATCTAATGTTTTCACTTGCCATTGAAATGATTTGCCTGGTACAATCTCATTAGAATATGTAAATTCATCCAGAGCAAGTACATGGAAATTTTGACTCATTATAGTTGAGAATAAAAATAAAAATGCCAGAACCACAAAAATTTTCTTAGTTTTCATTTTTTGCACCTAAAATTTGATTTTCAAATCTATTCTAGCAATGGATTCTTGACATATAAGCATTTGCAGAAAGGCTAAAGGGAAAGAAAGAGGACTGATTTACTCTATATCTTCTAAATCTTTCGTAATTTCCGGTAATTTACGTGGCCACCAGTTCCAACGAGAAGCAAGACTCATTATTGCTGGTACCAAGATGGTTCTAATGATGAATGTATCAACCAATACAGCGAGAGTTAGAATAAATCCAAATTCATTAAGTATCATTGTACTACTAAACAACATTCCTCCAAAAGCTATAGCCATGATAACTCCAGCCATGGATATGATACCTCCAGTTCGATATAAGCCTTTAATGACAGAAGCTTTCTCACTATAACCATTATTTCGATACTCTGAAATTCTGGAGAGAAGGAATATATCATAATCCAGGCCTAATCCAATGAGAATGCTAAAACTCATGACAGGTGTAGCCCAATAGAGTGCATTTATGTCTCGAAGTGCAGGTATGATGCCATCTACTATACCTACATCAAAGATCAGAGAAGCTATCCCATAAATCCAAGAAAGTGTTAAACCAATTGTTATGATTAGTCTTAATGGCATAAAAACTGACTTGAACATAATAGCGATAAGAACATAGACTATTATGACTATAATGCCGATCATTAAAGGAAACATACTGTAAACAGTATCAACTGAATCAACTACTTCTGGAGTATCTCCAGCTAAATAAAATCCATAATCAGAATTAGCATTAAACTCATGTAGAATGATTCTTGTTTCTTTTATCCAATCCTCTATATAACTACCAAATGGATCAAAACTTGGTTGTATTTCCACTAATACTGTTGAGTTATCAGCATTTGTATATCTTCCAAGTACCATCTCACGATAAAGAATCGCAGTAGTTTCATTATATGAAGGATGAGCTGGATTGAGCCAATCTTCTACAAATACAAAGGGGATAGCAGAACCTCCTCCCCAGAAGATACTAGTAAAAGATTCAGAGCTTATATTCGTATTCGTAACAATATCAATGATTAGCTCTTGACCTGTCGTAAAGAAATCTTGTGTAAAAATACCATTACTTTGATTACTCGCAATAATGATGTACATAGGAGCTAACATTCCTGGTTGGAAATCCTCTTTAAGCATGCCATATGCTTCTGTTGAAGTTGCATTTCTTGGTAAAATATGATTTTCCGCGATAGATGTGCCCATCTTCAGCATTTGAATTGAAATAGGTATAGCTGCCACAAGGGTTATTATGATAACAAGTACAGAGTATTTTGTTGCAAGTTTCCCTATTTTATACCATATACTTTTTAGTTGATTATTTAATTCAATTTTTTTACGCTCTTCTTCAGTTTTTGGTCTTTCTTCTTGTTTCTTCTTTAACAAACGGAATTTTGAGAAAAACTTCCCAAACAACAAGAGAATTGAAGGTATTAGTGTGAGATTTGCCAATAATGTAGTTGTGATACATAAAGCTGCTCCAACACCTATAGATGCTAAAAGACCGATAGGGAAGAAGATTAAACCTATAAAACATATAGCTAAAGTTATTCCTGAAACACCAATTGTGTGTCCTGCATGTTCCATCATTAAATGAACAGCTTCAAAATTATTTCTTCCTCGAATCAATTCTTCTCGATATCTTGATAATAAAAACAAGGAATAATCTATCGATAAAGCTATTACGAGTGACATCATAACACTTGGAACAAAACTGAAGACTGGCATAGTTACAGCAACAGGGTACATTAGAAAGAAAGATGTCGCTATTGAAAAACCAACACTAACAACGGGTACGATCATCAATTTAAAACTTTTAAGAACAAGAGCTAAAACAATCAGAGCAAGAGGTAGGACAATAGAATCCATAACAATTATATCTTTCTCTGAAGCATTTTTCATGTCTTCAAATAAGATATGAGAACCAGTAAGAAGAATAACATATCCTTCTGGTTCAAATAAATTTATAGAATCAGATGTATACTCTACAAAATTATTCAATTCTTGATCAGTCATTGAATTAAGACTGATCTCCACTATCGTTGTAGTATTGGTATCAGATACAAATCCTAAAGCAGCAATGCTCAGAGTTGTATTTAACATAAAATAATATCCTCTAATATCGATAATCTCTGAAGAATAAGCAGAATTTCTAAGGCTTGAATTAAGATCCATACAAAATGAAGCAATCTCATAGGTTAATACTGATTGCGATTTATTTTCATTTTGGATTACTAGAATAATAGATGTCTGGGTATTTACTCCAGGAAATTCCTCTTCTAAGATAGTGTTTGCTAGATGAGAAGGTGTATCTTCTGGCACATTGAAATCAGAGCTTGTTTCAGCAATGAATCTAGGTGCTAACCAGATACTGAATCCTAAAATAACTGCCCAAATTATAATTACAATTATCTTATATTTTTCTAAGAATTTAGTGTACTTTTCAACGAATTTCAAATAATTCCCCCAAGGAACTATTGCTAGTATTGAAGGTCATTTCAAAGTGTTTTAAGCCTTTTTGTAACCATAATCAAATTTGAACTTTTCATAAAAAAGTTTAAAAAGAGCACAAGATAAAAACAGATTTAACTTAAATAAACAATTATTTAATTATACTAAAAAGAAAATAAAACTGCAATAAATAATCGTTTTCGATATAAAAAAAAGTATTTTTTAAAAGAAACCATAAGATTATGTTTAAAAAAGGACGTGAAATCTGAATTTCGCATAAAGATTGAAAATTGAGTTCAAAGTGAAAAATATGACTAGTACAAAAACAAGTCGAACACCAATTGAAAAACAAGCTTTGATTATATGGATAGGGAGTGCTGTGTTTATTTCTATGGGAATTTTAAATTTATTATTTTATTTTACACCTTTCTTTCCAGTGGTTTATTTATATGCAAACACTATCGGGTATGTGTTGTATTCTATTACTTTTGCAAGTTTAATTCCTATTGGGATTGGAATTAGGAATATTACAGATATTTATTTCGTAGATCATATAACAAAATCTGGGCAACAAACAGCAACTTGGATATTCATCTATTCAGCTTCAGTATTAACAGATATGCTTTCATTAGGATTTCCAGTTATCTCAGGTTTTGTTGCACTAGCTCTTATAACTGGTAGAGTAATGGCTTTTGTTAAATTGAACAAAACTTTTGAGAAAATAAAAAGGATATTTGATGTAAAAGTAGGAAGTTTTTTCTACTTGCTTTTCGCGTTCTATTCAATTATTATAATGGTCCTTGGAGCAGTTGCTAATTATTCAGAATCATATGACTTTGAAGTTTTTCTTGCTGTATTTAACGGTGCTATTGAATCTATATTAATGGTTATTGTCGGAGTAGTACTTATTGCTGATATTATTAAATTGAAGAAATTCATTGATGAGAGTGATATTCAGCCTTATGCTGCAAAAAAAGCATATCTTTCTAGAGATCGAACAGCAAAACCAGTATTATCAACTACAAAAGAGCACATTCAATCTCAAACTCAGATTAAGAAATTCCAAGAAAAAGCTACTAAACAAGAAATGAGAATTCAACATATTAGAGAGAAAGAAAAACAAAGAAAAGTGCATAGAGAGAGAGTTGAAGAAAAGGAAGAAGTACCTGTAACCTATATAATCTGTAATCATTGCAAACAGAGAACAGATAAAAATCTTCCAAATTGCATGAACTGTGGAGAATCATTAAAGGAGGAAAGTGAAACTACAAAGAAAGAGATATCAGAAGTGTCAGTTAGAAGAGTCTTATCACCAAAAAGAGAAAAAATTCTTCAACAGCTTACTGTTGCAGTATTTCTGATAGCTTTTGTAGTTTATGCTTTTGTAAAAGGAGAAGGAGTTTTACAAACTTATGCGATTATAATAATCGCTGTGTTTGCAACCTATTTAATAGTTAATTATATCGTATTATTCTTCTCTGGAAGAGGATTTGCTATAACGACAGTAATGAGTGACATTTCATTTCTATTTATTATCATCCCTATACTAAGTGCTATACTCTCATACTTTCTAACCTTAGCTGTAGTTGAAATAACTGAAACTTCTATAGAACAAAACAGATGGTTATTAATTGGATTAACAATTATTCTATCTCTGTTGAGTATATTCTTGCTTTTGAGTTACAGAGTTAGAAAGACAAATATGAGTTTAAAGGAGTATCTAAGATATAGATTCGATTTCAAAGCTAGGGCAGAAGAACTAAATAAAGAACAAAAACGAGTAGAGAAAAAGCGAGCAAATTTTGATAGTCTTGATAGAATAGAAGCTCATATGGCGAGACAAAGACAAGAAAAAGTCATGAAATATGAGGATTTTGATTTTAAGAAGAGATTGAAAGAACTTGGAAGTCCTTTGACAAATGATGAAGAAGATGAAAACGAATAAAATAATTTAAATTAGTTATTCATTTTCCTTACCGTATGATTGTGAGAGTAACCAGAAAAAAAGAAAGATTTTCAACATATTCTCACGTATTTGGATTGATTTTAGCTATAATAGGATGTATATTTTTATTTATTTTAAATGGAAATAATATTCCATATCTAGTTGTAATAATAATTTATACCTTCTGTATATGCTACATGTTCAGTGCAAGCATATTGTATCATGCATCTAAGAAAACTGAAAAAGATCAGACATTTTGGAGGAAGTTTGACCATATAGCGATTTTTTACATGATAGCTGGTTCCTACACCATTATTTCATTTATCTATATAGATGGAGTTTTCAAATGGATTATAATAGCATTACAATGGACTTTTGCAATATTAGGTACCATTCTAAAAAGTCTTACACTCAAAATTCCTATTTGGTTAGATGTAGGGATTTACTTAGTTATGGGATGGATGATTGCAATAAGGTTTGACTATGTATTAGTGAATGTTTCACTCAAGATATTCTTACTTATTCTCTTCGGTGGTTTAGCTTATACCATAGGAGCTATCTTACATGCTATCAACAAACCTTTCCCTCTACCAAAACGGTTTGAGTTTCATGATATCTTTCATATTTTAATTATAGTTGGAGCTGGTTTGCATTATTTAGCAATTTTATTTGCATTCATATGAAAAAATATAGTAAGAAATATAACTAACAATGATATTATAGTATTGCACAAGATTGAAAAAGGGTTCAAATTGAGTCTAAATTCAAAAGTCCGTCAGAGAGTGGAGTATCAATGTAATAATTGCAGGAAAATGAGGATTTTATTCATTGCACCTGCATTACAAAGTACAAACGTTGATAGCCATGGATATACAGAATTGGTTGATGTCCATATGTGTATGAATGATGAACTCACTGCAATAAAACTCTTTGTTGATGCTCATTATGATGTAAGAACTCAAGTTACAGTGAAAAATGAACCAAAAACTGAAGAACCAGTTTTCACTGACTTAGCAGGATTAAACATTCCTATTCCAAAAAAAGCAGATTTTGTTGATCTAAATATTGTTCCTACTAAAGACTTCGGTGGGTACAATCTTAAACATCTTTTCATTACTGATAAACTTAGAAGTAGAGATTATATTCTAGGTACAGAAAAAGAAGGAAAGAAAATTACCACTAAATCTCCATTAGGATTTATTGATATTATAAGTTATTTCGATGAAAGTATTGAAGAAGAATTTGCACAAGATTGGTTATTGAATTTAGCAAACTCCATGGAGACTCTGGTCTATCTGGATGAGAATTTACTGACTTATATAGGAGTATATTTAGATTATATGATTGTCTCAAAACCAGAAGCAAAGGAACTAGTAGAATTGAATCTATTACTCCAATCAACTATGGCAATTCCACATTCAACAGAAGAACACATTTCTATTTTTGAAAACCATGTAGATGAACTGTTTCCTGGTTTAAACGTAGTTAACTACCGTATTTTCAAGGCAATTATGTCAAATTGCTTACAAAATGAACAAAAAACCTTAATGAAAGTATATGAAGATATGAAACAGAATATTTCGCAACTTCATTCTTTCCCTTATTTTCTTTCAATAGTTAGTCAATTAGTATCATTTGGATTTGTAAACATTGAAAAACTAGAATTTTATACACTCAACTAGGGAAAAACAAGATGTCAATAAATTTGTATCAAATAGATAGCAAAAAAGTATACAATGTTGTTAAAAATATATGTAAGAAAGTAGGGGAAAGAGTTTCAGGTTCAGAGGATGAAAAAACAGTAGCTCAACTAATATCAAAGCAAATGGAAAGCCTTGGTTTGAAAGATATAATTGTAAAAACTTTTCCACACACATATTATGAAGGCACAGAAGCTTCTTTACATCATCTTGATACAGGTACTATAATCACCGGAAAACCTATTTGGATGACCAAATCTACTCCTTTAGATGGTATTGAAGGAGAAGGGATTTATCTTGGATCAATTAACCAAATTGAGGAAATTGCATTAGATACAATTAAAGATAAAATCGTCTTTGTTTTCTTCTTAAGAGATTATTTAGAACCTGAAATTTTTGGAAATTTAAAAAAACTTTACAAACTTAAACCTAAAGGAGTCATTCTTCTAAGTAATTACAATTCTGAAGTCACTCGTTCAGATCCTATTTTTCAAGATGATTCAATTTTTTCTAATATTCCTACAATTATTGTTCCAGCTTCTAAATTTTCTATTTTTAAAAATAATCAATTAAACTCTCGTTTTAGACTCTCTGTAAAAGGTAAAAAACAAGAAGGATTACTTCACAATGTTATCTCTCTTCAAGATGGTGAGATAACAGATTCAATACTAATTTGTGCAAATCATGACACAGTAGAATATTCACAAGGAGCAATTGCAAACGCTACTGGTGTTGCGCTAGTTTTAGAACTTGCACGAATACTTTCTAAAGTAGAAACAAGATTCAGTTATGTTTTTGCTACATTTGGTGGAGAAGAACAGAATTTAGAAGGTGCTAAGAATTTTCTAGAAAATTTCTTTAGATCTAAAATTGTTTTATGTATAAATCTTGATTCAATTGAACCCTTTCCTGGATTTGTTGCTTCTATAGTTGCTGGAAACAAAGATCTATTCGAGATGGTTAAAAACGTGAGTAATAAAAATGATTTTCCAGCTTTAACTGTTAATAGTACTCCAAACGAAGGCACTAATATGGTATTTATTCAAGAAGGGATCCCATCAATAATGGTTTTATTTAAAGGATCTGTCTCACCAGGTGTAAATAGAACTGAACTTGATAACTTGAAGTTAATATCTGAAAAATCGTTACAAGAAACAGGGAACTATGTACTGAGATTGTTAAGTAAAATTGAGGAATATGAAGATTTAAGTTTCGCAGATGGTATTCCTCCTAATTTAGAAAAAGAGACAGAAAACTATTTTGAGAGAATGCAATTTTATCTTAAAGATTAAAGGAAGTGATAATTTAACTTTAAGATTTTTGTCGGAAACCAGGTTATTTCTTATTTTGTTTATAAACTTCCCCACAGAATTTATATTATAAGAAAAAATTTTCTTTTCAGATGAATGAAAATCAGAGATCTAGTCAAGAAGCTTGGAGAGCTCTTCAAGAGATTTCTAGAAAAGAGAGAGAGCATGCACAGAAACTTTACACAATAATAGAGGATTTGATCGAAAACCAAGGTTATATTATATCTAAAAAAACACTTCTTACAAAACTTGGTTTTAAATCTGTTGAAGAAATGATAGATTGGGAACTAGATTGGCTTCCTAGAAAGGAATTGAATATAAAGTTTGAATACAAAAATGATCATGTCAGAATTATCAAAGATGCAATTGATGAGAAAGATTTAGGAATTTATGATTACTTCTAATAAGTCAGCAAACCTGTCCAATCCTTCTTTGAGATACTCTTTCTGAGAACCAATTCCTATTCTGAGATAATTATCCATACCAAAGCAATCGCCAGCAACCATAAGTAAACTCTTTTCAGTTCTCAGTCTCTCTGTCAATTCAGTTGAATTCATCTCAAAGAAATACTTTACAAAAGACATTGCACCAGCTTTTTGAGGTATAAAACTAAATAGTTGGTTATGAGATTCAATCCAGTCAAGAAAGAAATCAAGATTCTCGTTCAGTAATTTTCTGTTTCTAGCTAAAATTCTCTCTCTCATTGATGGTTGTAATACCCATTCTGCAATCTGCTGACTTAGTACACTTGGAGAAATAGTAGTATAATCATGATAAGACCAAGCTTTTGAAGCAATCTCCTCTGGAGCTACTAACCAGCCAAGTCTAATTCCTGGTAGACTATATGCTTTTGATAATCCTGCTACTGCGATTACTTTATCATATTGTCCAAAAATGGTTTCAATCTCTTTTCCGTCTAATTCTGCTCCTCGATAAACCTCATCACTATGAATATAGGCATCCGCTTCCTCAGCTAAATCAATGATACACTTTATAACAGAGTTTTCAAGTATTGAACCTGTAGGATTATTAGGATTACAGATACTAATAAGTTTAGTATGTTTGGTTATTATTGTTTTTAATTCCTCTTGATCAGGTTGCCAGTTTAAGTCCTCCTTAAGGTAGAAGGCTTTAACTCTACTACCTAAAGCATTAGCTAATCCCCAAGTTTGCAAATAATTAGGAAGCATACAAGCATATTCGTCATTCCTTCCTAACATGCTACAAATTGAGATGAGATTTGCTTCAGCAGAACCATTAGTAACTAAAATATTTTCCTTACTTGAAGATGGATAAAGTGTGCTAATAGCAGTTCTTAACCCTATAGAACCATTAGTTTGACCATAACCAATTCTCAAATTAAGAAGTTTTTTTAGTTGATCTTTGTTCAAGAGTTCCTCAAGAGTAAAAGGATGAATACCACTTTCAGTAAGATTATATTCAACAAAGTTTTCCCACAAAGATTGTCTTCTTTCTAGCTCAAAAGTTTCGATTTTCATTATTATCAAACTTTGTTTTCAGAAGTTTATAAATTTTTCAAGAGCGAGTAAAAATAAAATTGTTTCAAGACTATAAGTGAAAATTACTCAATTGATTGAGCCCAATAATATCTTAATTTTTATCCTCTGAAAACTGATCCTTGAGACTATTGAATCATAATTTCACAAAGTTTCATAATGTTTCATTTTTCTTTTTCGCTATATTTAATGTATTTTGAGGTTCATACTTCTTATTTAGAGCATTAATGCTCAAAGGAAAGTGAAAAATGATGAAAAACAAACATAAAAAATTATACTTCTTTTCAGTTTCAATTGTTATAGTATTAATACTTCTCTTTGCAACTGTAATCGTTTCAGCTGAAAATTGTGCACCTTCGTCTTATCCTGCTGGAAGAATAGGTCATTCTATGGTCTATGACTCTGTCAACGATGTAATTATTGTTTATGGTGGAACTACAGGAAAATATGATTTGGATAGAAAATATGACACTCAAGCTTATGACTATAATAATAATAATTGGACAAACTTGAAACCTTCTACACATCCTTATCCCTCTGCATGGGGAGCAATGGCATATGATAGCGAATCTGAAAAGATTGTTCAGTTTGGTGGTGTTCCTCAAAATGATTGGGCTTCTAACGAAACGTGGGTATATGATCCAGCCTTAAATACTTGGACAGAAGCTTCTCCTAACAATTTCCCAGCTATGAGAACTGCACATGCTATGGCTTATGACTCTGAATCGGATGTTGTTATTTTACATGGAGGAGCTGTAGGTGCTGAGGATAATCCAGATGGGGTATATGTTAAGTATAATGATACCTGGGCCTATGATCTAAATTCTGATACTTGGACAGATATGAATCCAACAGGACTAGATGTTGGAATTTCAGAAGGTCAGATGACTTATGATTCTGAGAGTGATAGGTGTATCCTATTTGGAGGTTACTTTGTTTATCCGTATGATAATCCCTTAGATGAATATTATGCTACTGAAACTTGGGCGTATGATTACAATACTAACACTTGGGAAAATATAACAACTACAACTGTTCCAGGACCTAGATTTGATCATGCATTGGCTTATGACTCAGAGAGTGATAGAGTCATTTTGACAGGGGGTCATATATCAGAAGGTGATGATACTCTCCAAGGTGAAACATGGACATTTGATTATAATACTCAAACTTGGGAAAACATGAATCCTACTCTTGCACCTAAAAGACTAGGACATAAAATGGCCTATGACTCAGAAAGCGATTTAGTTATTCTTTTCGGAGGTATAGCCTATCCTGATTATACTGATGCTTTCTATAATACAGTTTTTACATATGACTATAACACAAATACTTGGACAGTTATGTCCAGAGAACTATGTCCTGATGATACTATAGCTTTTAATATTCCAATCATAACATCTTTAACTGTTTTAGCTGTTGTTCTAATCTTAAGGAGAAAAAAATAATATTTTCTCCAATTTTTTTCTTATTGATTTACCTACATACTTAATTTTAATATTATAAAGAAGAATTATATTTTGGAGAAATGATAACCGACGAGATTACATGCCCCAATTGTCATACAAGCGGTGTAACGATTTTAGAAAAGAGAGAAAGTAAGTATTTAGATAATGGTATTTACTATAAAGTAATCGAATTAACTTTGGTATGTAAAAAAGGTTGTTGGCATAATTGGGAGGAGTACTATAGAATAGAATTAAAGAATTTTAATGAAGATGAGAAGATTGTTAAAATTCCTTTATTCAGAGACGAAATCATAAATCCTGAGCAAATCAAATTCAATCAAGAATAACTATTATTTTGTTAAAAGTTGAGAGAAATTCTTTTTAGTTAGAAGAAATATATATTTTCTATTGAGTAAAAACAGATTTTCTCTTCGAACTGCATTTATCATAACGTTATTGTTACTGATATCATTTCAGAAGATTGAATCAGAAATTAATAAACCATCATTTGGAGAAAATAAAATTTCATTTAGTGATGATGTTGTCATTTATTCTCATAGTATAGATATTTTAATACAAGATGTTAATTCAATTTCTTTTGAAGAGCATTTCCAATTTATGAATGCTAGAGTTACTCCTATTTCAACAATTAATATTTGGATGAAGAATATAAATGTCAACAATTTACTTGTGAGAGATGAGGAATATGTTGAATTAGATAAGAATGTATTAATCTTTGAAAACCAAACTGCCCTTGTTTCTGTCGAGCTCAATAGAGCTTTAGAGAAATTCCAAACCTATGCTTTTAGTCTATTATACTCAGGTGGGGAATGTATGGAGATACAAGGAAATCCTCCTTATTATCTTTATCAGTTTACCTCTATATTTTCTTATAATACAATAGGTCTTGGGATAAATATCAGATTACCTGAACATTGTAATATAAGAGAGTATAACCCAGAGAATGGTCACCTTGAGGTGGTGGGAGGGTATACATGGGTATTTTGGTCTTGGTCATCTGATTATCTCAATAGTTCCGTGATTTTTCCACTAGTACAAGTATTTTTTGAAGAACCACCAACAAGTAGAACAGCTATATGGATAACAGTAATTGGACCCTTTTTAGGTGTAATTTTAGGCGCTTCTAGCGTATACCTGTTGATGAGGAAAAGAGAAAAGAGATCGGTTGAAATGTTAGGAAAGATATTTCTTACTGATGACCAGAAGCTTATTTTGAGAATTATAATTGAAAACGAAGGTAAAATTACGCAAAAAGAGCTTATTGAACACACGCAATTTTCTAAATCAAAAATATCTAGAAATCTATTCCCCTTAGAAGAATATGACTTAATTAAAAAAGAGAAATGGGGAAGAGAATTTAAAGTTTATATTACTGAAGCAGGAGAGAAAATCTTAGAATGAATTGTTTCACAAAGTTGCAAATTTATTTTGAACGATATTTAATGTATCTTGAAGTGCATATAGTATACAGAATTAGGAGAAGTGAGAAAGGATGAGAGTGCCAAAGAAAGATCTAATTTTATCTACTTTCTTTATCATCATAATGCTGTTTTTTACATTATTCAAAACTTCAGCTGATTGTGTTACAAATCCTTATCCTCCAGGTGAAGTTGCACACTCAATGGTTTATGATTCAGTCAATGATGTTGTTATTGTTTATGGAGGAATGATTGGTTCATATGATCTTGATAGAAAATATGATACTCAAGCTTATGATTATAACAATAATAACTGGACAAATCTGAAACCTTCTACACATCCTTATCCTTCTTCATGGGGAGCAATGGTTTATGATAGCGAATCTGAAAAGATTGTTCAGTTTGGTGGTGTTCCTCAAAATGATTGGGCTTCTAACGAAACGTGGATATATGACCCTAATTTGAATACTTGGACAAATGCAAATCCTATTAATTTCCCAGCTATGAGAAGTGCTCATGTTATGGCTTATGATTCTGAATCGGATGTGGTTATTTTACATGGAGGAGCTGTAAGTGCTGAGGACAATCCAGATGGAGTATATGTTAAGTATAATGATACTTGGGCCTATGATTATAACTCAAATACTTGGATAGAAATGAATCCTACTGGTTTAGATGTTGGTATATGTGAAGCTCAAATGACCTATGATTCTGAGAGTGATAGATGCATCTTATTTGGTGGTTATTTCATTTATCCGTATGATGACCCTCAAGCTGAATATTATGCTAGAGAAACTTGGGCGTATGATTATAACTCAAATAGCTGGGAAAATATAACAACAACAATTCATCCTGAATATCGCTATGATCATGCGATGGCATATGATTCTGAGAGTGATAGAGTGATATTAGTAGGAGGATGGACATACGGAGATGGAGGTATTCATCAAGACGAGACATGGTCATTCGATTTTAATACTAAGACTTGGGAAAATATGAATTCAGTGATAAAACAGCCTAAAAGGATAGCGCATAAAATGGTTTATGATGTAGAAAGTGATCGCATGATTTTATTTGGAGGATTATTAGTTCCTGATCTTTCAACTTTCTATAATACTATTTTTACCTATGATTATAATACTAATAATTGGACAGTGATGCCTTATGATTTATGTCCAACTACAGATGAAGATATTTATCTACTTTATCCAGCTTTGCTAATATCAAGTATCTTGGTAGCAATTGTGAGACTAAATAATAGGAAAAAATAACTTTTATCCATCTATATTTTTTTAAAAATAATGTTTTTTACTAAAATCATTAAATATTGATATTAAGTATTTTTCTTTTGAGAAAAATACAATAATAACTCATTATCAAATCATATCAAAATAAAATCAAGCTACTTTTCAATAATGATGAATATCCTAATATTGTTGTGAAAAACGATTTGGGAAATGTTTTTGTATATTCAAGAAGTAAGATTAAGATATTGAATAAGAAAACAGTAAGGATATTCACAATATCGGTTTTTTTAGGTATTCTAGTGCTTCCTTTTGTTCACACAGTTCAATAACTACTTGTTATAACCAACTGACACAAATATTTTCAAATCTAAATCAGTCTTCTTTATGTTTTAATGACTATACTATCCTTCTTGAGGTAAAAGATGCTGAAAAAATAAAAGTTTATGAAACAATCAGCCTAAAAAAGGAACAGAACACATCTATAATAGATTTATCCTTATATTATAACGAAACTATCTCAATAACAGCTATTGAAGAGGATTTTCAAGAGATTACGAATTTTACTCTATTTCCTTCAAACAATCTTCTTATAGTATTGAACAATGCTCTAGAACCCAATGAATCTAGGGAAATTGACATCAGATATTCAGTGGACAATATTATTATATATTAGCAAGGAAATTATCTTAGAGTATATTTTGAGTACTACAAATATTTAACTACAAAGGAGATATCATTGTTAGGCTTCCTCGAGATTCGAAAATTTGGGGAAGGATAAAATACTTACAGAAAAGTATCCAAGTCCAAGTAATATTAATTTTTACCAACACTGATATTCTCAAGTATTATTCTTGTGATTTTTAGATTGTATAAAAGGAAGAAATAAAATTATTTCTTCTATTTTTTTTCTGCTTTTATCGCTTTATATATCCAGTTCATACATTCTTCTAAGATAGTTCTTGGACAGGCTACATTCACTCTTTCGAATCCTTCTCCTCCGTCACCAAACACACTTCCACTATCCAAAGCTACTCTAGCTTTTTTAAGGAAGAAATTTCTTCTATCTTCATCAGACATTCCTAATGAGCTGAAATCTAGCCAAGCTAAATAAGTTCCTTCTGGTTTAACCATTTCAACATCTGGTAAATAATCTTCTAGAAATCCTTTCAAAAATTCAAAATTCTTTTCAATATATTCCATTACTTGATCCAACCATTCATCCCCTTCATTATAAGCAGCTATTGTTGCAACAATACTGAAAGCATTTGGAATACCTAAACTATTTTGACCAGTTATTGCATTGGAGAATCTTTCTCTTAATTTCTCATTTGAAATGATTATACTAGAATTCTGGAGACCAGCAATATTGAAAGTTTTACTAGGAGCAGCACCGACAATTGAAATATCTTTGAATTCTTCTTTAATATTTGAGAAGACATAGTGTTGACTTCCATTTAAGAGTAAATCGTGATGGATTTCATCAGATACAACTAAGATATCGTTTTCTAAACATATTTCACCTAATTTTGTTAATTCTTGTTCTGACCAAACTCTTCCAACTGGATTATGAGGACTACATAAAATAAACATCCTTGCTAGAGGATCTTTTGCTTTTTCTTCAAAATCATCAAAATCAAAAGTATAGTGTTTATTCTCATAGATCAGCTGATTGTTTAATATTTGTCTCCCATTATTTTTGATAGTTGAAAAGAATGGGTAATATACTGGAGACTGAACTATTATCTTATCTCCTGGAATAGAGAAAGTTCTGATAATTATATTTATTGCGGGAACGATTCCTGGACTGAAAACTATCCAATCATCATCAATTTCCCAATTATGTCTACGTTTCATCCAACCGGAAATAGCTCCAAAATATTCAGGAGTTTTATGCCAGCTATAACCATAAATTCCTTCTTTAGCTTTCCTTTCTACTGCTTCTATAACTGGTTGAGGACACTGAAAATCCATATCAGCTACCCATAATGGTAGAACATCTGCCGTACCAAAAAGCTCTTCTAACAAGCTTTTATCCCATTTTACAGAGTGAGTATTAGTTCTATCTATTACTTTATTAAAATCGTACTTCATGAACAAACAAGTTCTGAACAATGGAACTTTCTTTTAAGTTTTAGCATAAAATAGCCAGTCAGTGAATCATCTTGAAAGTATTTAGTGTAATTTTATGATTTAATTCTATGAAGAAAATTTATATTCTTCAAAACATAATATTTCCAGCTATAAGATACTTCAACAAACTCAATTCCAAACTAAAATTTCTCTGAAAAGAGAGATAAGTATGTGATAAGCATGAAAAAAAAAGTCGGTATTCCTAGAGCTTTACTTTATTATAAATTTGAAGCTTTATGGAGAACTTTTTTCGAAGAACTAGGAGCAACTGTAATTATCTCTCCTAATACTACAAAGACGATTAAAGATTTAGCAGTTAGATATGCACCTGATGAAGACTGTTTTTCTACAAAATTATATTTTGGACATGCTATCTTTCTAAAAGATCAAGTTGATTATTTATTTATTCCTCGATTTGGTAGCGATCATAAAGAAAATGTTGGGTGTCCTAAATTCATAGGTCTTGCTCAAGTTCTACATTCTCTATTCACAGATTTTCCTGAGATTATTATGCCATATTATTCTAAAGCAAAAGAAAATCATGGAAAAGCTAGACTCATCAGACTTATTTTTAAGGTTGGATTTAAATTTACTCTTAATCCTATTAGAATTTTAGAGCTGCAAAACGAGCTATCAAAGCTCACCATAAACATGAAGAAGAAATATATTTAACTGAGATAGAATTAGAAAAATGGTTACAATCTGAGATGACTCTTAGTACAAAACTTGACTTGAAAGACAGAAATGAGCCTTTGAAAATTGCTTTAGTAGGACATCGTTATCTGTTGAATGACAGTCTATCTAACCTAAATATCAAAGAAAATTTAGCTAAAAAAGGTGTAGATATTATAACTTCAGAACAGATGCCAAGAAAATTAATTGAAGATCAAATGAATAAGCTTGATTATAATATGTACTTTGATTATGTAAGAGAGATTTTAGGAACTATTATGTATTTTCAAGAAAACAATACAATAGATGGATTATTACAACTTGCTGTCTTTAGTTGTGGACCTGATTCAATTATTTTGGAATTAGCATCTAGATACTCACAGCGCACATCAGGTCCACCTTTATTACAACTAGTGATAGACGAACTAACTTCCGAAGTAGGATTTAGTACTAGATTGGAAGCTTTTCTAGATATGGTTGAAAGGAGAACTTAGGATGCCATTTACATATCCACACTTCGGTTCCTTGACATATGTGTTCGAGATAGTTCTTAGAGAGCTAGGAAGAACCGATCTAATGCTACCTAAACAACCGAGTAGGAAAACTTCTGAAATTGGTTCGCGTTATTCTCCAGAATTTGTCTGTACTCCTTTTAAGTTAACTCTGGGTACCTTTATAGAAATGTTAGATTTAGGAGCTGATCAACTTGGTATAGGAGGAGGGAATATGTACTGTCGATTTGGTCTATACTGGCCAGTTCAAAGACTAATTTTAGAGGATTTAGGTTATGATTTTGAATTCTTTCCAATACCTATATATGACAAACCATTAGGTCTCGTTAAATCTTTACAAGCAGTAAGCGATAACCGCTCAGTTTGGGAAACAATTAAAGCATTTAGAACAACTTGGGTAAAAACTAGATATATAGAACTAGTAGATGAGTATCATTTCAAATATAGAGCTCTAGAATCAGAAAAAGGTCAAGCTGATAAATTAGTTAACAAGTTACATAGAGAGATAGTTGAGATTCAAGGTCTAGGAAATCTGAGAAGATTTGTTAAACAAATTCCCGAAATATTTGAAAAGACCATTGAGTTAGACAAAGAAAGAGTGAAAAATGCGATTAAAATTGGAGTTTGCGGAGAGATTTATGTTGCATTAGAACCAGTATTGAATCTGGAAGTGCACAGAAAATTGAATGAGATGGGAGTAATTACAACTAATTGTGTCTCCTTTGGGATGCTAATAGATTTTGGAAAAAAAATCAATCCATTTGTCACTTTACCATATCAAAAAGCTCGAAGAGCAGCTAAACCTTTCATAGGTCAACGTTGTGGAGGGGAAACTCAAGAAAATTTAGGTGATATCATTATTTATAAGAAAGAGAATTGGGATGGACTTGTTCATCTATATCCTTTTACCTGTATGCCTGAGATAATTACAAGAAGTATCGCACCTGAGATCAGTAGAATTTATGATATGCCTTTCCTATCACTTGTAATTGACGAACACACAGGAGAAGCAGGATTTTTAACAAGATTGGAAGCTTTTGTCGATTTAATACGCAGAAAGAAGGAGAAATAATTGTTCAATACTCAACACTGAACTAATTTTCTTTCATTTCTAACAATATTTTTTGCCATTCTTTACTATTGTGTAAAGACTTTAACAATTCATTTTCTTTAAATAATTTTATATCATGAAATCCGTGATTTAACGCAATTTGTAGATTTTTGAAGGTGTTTTCCTTATCTTTCAAAGCAGCATGATATGTTGCCAATCTAAACATTAATCGATTCATTGGAAAATATTCTTTAGTGAGAACTGAGTCTTTAAAGTCAAGATCATTCTCAAAAAACGCCTGTAGTGCTTTTTCATACCATTCTATTGCTTTCGTATAATTTTTGTTTTCAGCTTGAGTAAAACCATGAATAATCCAATTATCAATTTTGTTAAAAAAACAGCCTGCTTTTACATACTTTTTGAATCTTTGATAACCTATTTTCTCAGCAGTTTTATATGATCCAATATTACTTACACTACAATTCCAACCTACAGATTTATATTTCGATAAAGCATATTCAGCTGTAGCTGAACCAACTACAGTAGCGAATCCACGTTTTTGATATTCCGATTTAGTTGCTATTCCGACTTCAATCTCATTTTCATCTGTTAGATATTCTAAGGTACACCAGCTTACTATCTCTTCATTGTTTCTAACTAAATAAAATCCTTTATTTTCCTTGAGATTCTCCTCAAATGGCAACCAATTTTCTTCTATCTCTTTTATTAACCAGTCATAGTTTTTCAGATAATTTTTGTCTAATAAAGATAAATCAACTGGTTCTAATGAGAAACCTTCTGGAATCATATCTTTCCAATTTTCTAACTTGATAGATTCTATTTCATAATAATATCTATCATAAAAGTATGGTTCAATTAGAACATTTTTCACTCCTTCTAGCCATTCTGTATTAGCAAAATAACAATCTACTTCATGTTGATTTCGCATAAAAAATTCATTCTTAAGATTTGAAAAAAGGATTTTCCTAAAATTAGAATTAAATTTCTCATTATCAGCTTTTCCGCCAAAAAACAGCCTTGGAATAACAACTATTACAGCAGTTTGAGGTTTTTCTAAATTATCAACAAAGACCTTTTTCTCTATAGGAGTACGTTCAAGGTGACTTCTAAAGATATTAAGAAATGATTTTTCTTTAAACAGATGTCGGATTTCACGATACCTTTCTTTAGGGAGTTCAAATGTCATTAGAAGTAATTTTTAATTATTCAGTTATAAATATGTCCAGAAAAGAGAAATCACAATTAAAGAAAATCTGTCAGTTGTTTTTGTATATATTTTCTGTAAGTATTACCTCTTTTTACCCACTCTACACCTTTCTTTTTTTCTGGAGTAGAAGGTATATCCTTGAGGTCTCTCTTTATTATTGATTTCACATCCCCATATCCCTGATATGAAAAACCTATAGCTTCAACCATTTCTGAAGCTGCTGCTCTAACCTCAGGTTCTTTATAATGCAAAGCAGCTGCTAGAGGCCCTATTGCAAAAGGATCTTTTAAATTTCTTAAAGCTGAAATTAAGGATTTAACAGCAGGTTTTCCAATTTTTTCTAAAGCATATACAACATATTCACGTACTATTGCATCTTCTTGTTCATCTTTGAGAGTTGCAATTAAAGGTTCAATTGCTCTGGGATTACCAATCTTTCCAAGAGTTTCGACTGCACAAACGCGAACTCTACTTTGAGAATTACTTAATTCAGCAACTAAAGAAGGAATAGCTTTATCACCGAATTTTCTTAGAGCAGAAGAAGCTGCAAAACGAATATCCTTATCTTCATCTTTCATAGCAATAATAAGAGGATCAATAACAGGTTCGCCAATCTTAACTAGAGCGTTCATTGTCTTAGAAATAATTCTAGTATTTTTATCTCGAAGATCTGAGATTAAAGACTTAATATCGCCAGAATTTTCGAATTTCTCGATATATTTCTCAACACTCATAGTTAATCTTCTCGGGATAGAGGTGAACCAAACAGATTAAGATTTTTGTATTACATATATAAAGAGATTCCCTCAACACAACTAAACTGTTTAAGTTAGATGCAAAGGTTAATAAAAATCTCTATTGGAATAGGATACATACGGTTAGAAAGAATGAAATTAATATATAAAAGATTAATAGAAATTTTTGTAATTGCAGCTTTTGTTGGTGTAGCAGGAATACTCCCTCTCTATTTAATTTCAGAAAAACCTACTAGTATTGAGATAAATTCAGATAGTGATTTTATCAAATATAATTTTCCTGGTTCAGGTACTTCTTCTAATCCTTATATCATTGAAGATTTTTCTA
>Ga0315550_1000140_pt1 | contig 43315 bp, 58 predicted proteins | sample SalMarSW160190MG_2_FD_203100 | JGI IMG/M metagenome (GOLD analysis project Ga0315550, IMG submission 203100) | Salt marsh sediment microbial communities from the Plum Island Ecosystem LTER, Massachusetts, United States - Salt Marsh Sediment SW1601-90 ...
ATGGATGTGTAGTTTATGCTAGAAAATTCCATGCTCAGAAGAATGAGATCTTATTTAGAATTATTGCTTATAATATGGAAAGAATAGTAAATCTCTTGCTTTTAGAGATTTACTTTCTACAGAACCAGTCTCATAATAACGTTTAAAAAGCCTTTAACATTAAATTTTTTAATGAAGATTGCGTGGATGGTCTAACGGTTATGATTACTGGCTTCCATATAGATTTTTGATCTTAAATCTTCTATGAAGATACCAGTCGATCCGGGTTCAATTCCCGGTCCGCGCATATTAAGAATAATAAAAGTATAATGGACACCGCAGAAAAAATAGTTGAAGAATTAGAAGAAAAAGAAAAGAAACTTGGAAGAAAATTTGCAAAGTTTTATAATGAAAATTATAAAAAACTACTTATAATTCCCGCTATAATTCTTATTTTATCTCTTGGTTATATTATTTATTTTTACTCTGTGACTGGGGATTTTATAAAAAGAGATGTTTCTCTTTCAGGAGGAACAACTATTATATTATTTCCAGAAAATGAAATAAACTTGCAAGAATTAAATAATTATCTTTCAAATAATTTAGATGATTTTTCTATTAGAGAGCTTTCTAATTTTAGGTCTGGAAAACAAGAAGCAATTGTTGTTGAAAGCCCATTAAATTCTTCACAAGTTAAAAAAATATTAGAAGATTTTTTAAAATATGGACTAACAGAAGATAATTCAAATATAGAATTTACAGGTTCAACCCTAAGTTTATCATTTTATAAACAATTAAGGCTTGCGGTTATTATTTCTTTTATTTTAATGGCAATAGTTGTTTTTGTTATTTTTAGAACCATCACTCCAAGTGCAGCAGTTGTAATTTCAGCATTTGCAGATATTGCAATGACTCTAGCTTTAGTAAACTTTTTAGGAATGACTATTTCAGGTGCAGGAGTTATTGCTTTTTTAATGTTAATTGGTTACTCAGTTGATACAGATATTATGCTTACTACAAGATTGTTAAAAAGAGGAGAATCTGATAATAAAGGATTATCAAAAGCATTTAAAACTGGAATAACAATGACTCTAACTTCTATTGTTGCAATAGGAGCTGCTTTAATAATCACACAATCATTTTCAGAAATACTAAGACAGATTCTGACTATTTTATTAATTGGGTTGGGTTTTGATATACTTAATACTTGGATTACAAATGCTTCAATTTTAAAATGGCATTTGGAGAGTAAAAGAAAATGAAAAGGAGGAACTTACGGAAAGGGAAGATACATCTAAGAAACCGTAGGTGTCTTGGATAATGAAATTAAATTGGAAAATTTGGTTACTAATTTTTGCAGTATTAGGCTCCTTATTAGCAATATTTCCATTAGATTTTAATGAAGGAGTTGAAATAATAAATATTGGACAAAATTCATCTGCATATAATGAAGGATTAAGGCCAGGGCAAATAATTACTCAAATAAACAGCCAGGAAATCGGTTCTTTTGAAGATTATAAATCTGTTATTAACTCACTGTTTCCAACAGAAGATCAGATAAAATTAACAATAAAAACAAAAACAAATACTTTTATTTTATTTACAAATCAGACTCCTGAAATTTCTGTTAAAGATATTGAAAAAACAAGAATTAAAACAGGACTTGATTTGTCAGGGGGGTCTCGTGCACTAGTTTCAACAGAAGAAGATATTTCTTCTGCAGAATTAAATGATTTAATTGCAGTTACTGATGAAAGATTAAATGTTTATGGGTTAAAAGATATTGTTATCAGGCCTGTAACAGATTTATCTGGAAAAAACTATATGCTAATAGAAATTGCGGGCTCTACACCAAAGGAATTAGAAGATTTAATAGCAAAACAAGGAAAATTTGAAGCAAAAATAGGAAATGAAACTGTTTTTTCAGGAGGAGAAGATGTAACTTATGTTGCGAGAACAGGAGAGCAAGCAGGAATTTATTCGTGCGATACTTATAGTGATGGTGATGCATGCAGTTTTAGGTTTGCAATTTCATTAAGTGAAGAAGCTGCTAAAAGACATGCAGAAATAACAAGTAAATTAGATATTAATGCATCAAATCCCCAATATCTTGAAAAAAAACTTGATCTTTATTTAGATGATAATCTTGTTGAATCACTATTTATTTCTAAGGATTTAAAAGGAAGCAGGACAACACAAATTTCTATTAGCGGCTCTGGAGCCGGGTCAACAAGAAAAGAAGCTTATGACAATGCAGTAAAAGAAATGAAAAAGCTACAAACAATCTTAATAACTGGAAAACTTCCTTATAAACTTCAAATAGAAAAACTTGATACAATTTCTCCATTACTTGGTAAGAGATTCATAAATACTATCATGATTGCAGGTTTTTCAGCAATACTTGCAGTAGGATTTATAGTTTTCTTAAGATATAGGAAGATAAAATTATCTATTGCAGTTCTTTTAACTAGCTTGTGTGAAGTTTTGATTATTCTTGGAATTTCTGCATTATTTAAAAGAAATCTGGATCTTCCTGCAATTGCAGGAATAATTGCGGCAATTGGTACCGGGGTTGACTCTCAAATAATTATTTTAGACGAGTCGCAAATGAATAAAACTATGTCATTAAAACAAAGAATAAAAAATGCATTGTTTATAATTCTTGGAACTTATATTACTACCTTATTTGCTCTTTTGCCTTTAGTATGGGCAGGAGCAGGATTATTAAAAGGGTTTGCAATAACAACGATAATAGGAATCTCAGCAGGTGTTTTTATTACACGTCCTGCTTTTTCAGAAATTGTCAAGAAAATCTTAAAAGAATAAAAAATGTTACCATTATGGCATGTGGTTTTTGGGCTAATTATTTGTATTAGTATCTATCTTATTTTTCCAATAACTTTATTTGAAGTATTTGTAATTTTTATTTCCTCAACTATACTAGTTGATTTAGATCATTACTTTAGATACATAATTATAAAAAAATCAGTTAATCCTTTTAAGTTCTGGAATTGGTATATGCAAGAAAGAAGAGCCTATAAAAAACTTTCTTTAGAACAAAAAAGAAAATGCAAAAAACCCCTGTTTATTTTTCACAATATAGAATTCTGGATTTTAGTTTTTATTTTATGTTTTTTGCATAATATTTTTATGTTTGTGCTAATCGGGACAGCAATTCACATGTTTATTGATTTACTATAAATAGCTATTTTCAAAACAGAACTTTACCCAAAATTGTCCTTGATTTACACAATTTATAAAAACAAAAACAAATAATCCTAAAAGATTTGATTAAATAAACAAATCTTTAAATACCAATTTAAAACTTATATATTAATCTAGAAAATAAAGCAAAATGTCACCAGAGGATATAGATAGAAGTAAAGCAGGGGTTGTTGTAAGTGGAATTATACCTTCGCCTTACTGGAGTGCAGTAGATCATCCGTATGCTCAAGGGGGGTCTCCAGAATTTCCATTAAGAACAATTGTTGAAAAGAGAATAAAGCCTGTAACAGAAATTATGAAGCTTTCACATCCAGAAGCAAGAATTGAACCAACAAATAATTGTAATTATAATTGTATTATGTGTCCAAGAGAGCAACTTACTCGCCCCCTTGGTATAATGCCCATGCCATTTTATATAAGCCTTGTAAATGAATTAATTTTAATGGGTGCAGATCAAATTTCTTTTAGTAATTATGGAGAACCTTTTGTAGATCCAAGACTAGAAGATAAAATTCTTTATGCTGCTCAAAAAGGATTAAGAACTTATGTAATCACTAATGCTTCTCTACTTAATTTAGAAAGCCGGAGCGAGTTTGCAAAACAAAAAGGTAAAAAATTAAGTAAAATTGAAGCTGCAGTTGCCGCAGGACTAAGCGAGTTGAGGATTAGTTTTTACGGAATAAACAAGCAAGATTATGAAAAAATAATGAGAAGAGGAAATTTTGATAAAGTAACTAGGAATCTTAAATTATTAAATAATACAAGAGAAAGATTCGGAACTCAAATGAAATCAAAAGCTGGAACTCAAATAAAAAATCCAGAAGTTTCAATTTACTTTTTAGAATTTGGTGATGGAGAAGGACTTTCTAAAGAATCAAAAAAATTTTTAGAATTTACAAAACCTTTTGCAGATTATGTTGAAGTCTGGAGGCCTCATAATTTTGGAGATGGAAGGCAATACAGGGATGTTACTGGGGAAAAGCAAAGTTGTATGAGGATGTTTAGTGGGCCTATTCAAATTAATTGGCAAGGTATTGTTGTACCTTGCTGTGCAGATTTTAATGAGGCTCTTCCGATGGGGAATGCAGCAATGCAAACCATTGAAGAGATTTTAACAGGGCCGGCTTATGAAAAATTAAGACAAGTCCATAAGGCCGGAGATTTTGAAAAAATTCCTTTTTGTGACAAGTGCGATTTACTTCAAGAACATGAAGATGCTTTAGTATTCACAACAAATCCAGCGCATCAAGGAAAATCAAATAAAGCGATTATGAAAACAAGTAATGCAAGGCCTGATGTTGAAATCAAATAATTTATTCTCAACCATCAACTTTAATAAGTTTTAATCATATTCTATTTTTATGAAGAACCTAATTAAACAAGAAAAAGAAGATGTTTTTGGAATTTTGAGTATGATAAAACATCGTAAGTTTAAGGGATATACAGGATTAGCTGTTAAAAATACTATCTACGATTTAATGAAAACAGTAACCGCAAAGTTAGGCTCTCTTGTTTTAATGATTTTTTTGGCAAGAGTTCTCTTGCCAGAATTATTTGGTTACTACAGCCTGGCAATTGCAACAATTCTTTTTTTTGTTAGTTTTACTGATTTGGGGATTAAACCAACTTTAATTAAATTTGTTTCAAGATGCCTCAGAAGAAACAAGAATGGAATAGCAAAATCTTACGTAATATATCTAGCAAAAATAAAGTTTTATCTTGTTGTAGTTGTCCTTTTAGTTTTATCTATCTTATCTAAATTCATAGCAGAGGTTTATTATCAAAAACCCTTATTTTTAGCCCTCTTAGCAGGGTCTATTTATATTCTTTCGATAGGGTTCATTGATTTCTTAGACTCTATTTTTCAATCAGTTAATAATTTTAAGCATAGTTTTTATAAGGAATTATTTTTTCAAATTAGTAGGATAATCTTAATTCCGACTGTGATAATAGTTGCATTTAAGTACCCTTTTTCAACTGAAGTGAATATTTTCCTTATTATAAGCACACTCTCTCTTTGTTATCTCCTGACCTTGGGATTTTTTTTCTTTTTATTAAGAAGAAACATTTCTTTTTTAAAAGTAAAGCCTGCAAGGATAAGTAAAAAAGAAAAAAGAAAAATAAATAGATTTATGCTTCCTTTGACTGTTACTGCCCTTTCAGGAGTTTTCTTCGGATATTTAGACATGTTGATGTTAGGGAGATTTGTTTTAGCAGAATATATTGGATATTACCATGCTGCATTTAGTTTAATGGGAACTTTTGTCCCTTTAATTAGTTTTTCAGTTGTTTTATATCCTCTATTCAGTCGTATAAGTGGTAAGAGATTAGAAAGGGCTCTTAAAAAATCAGTTAATATAACCCTTCTATTAGGGATTATTTCCATGTTTTTTATTTTTATTTTAGCACCTCAAATAATTCAAATTATTTTTGGAAAAGAATATATTTCTGCAGCCCCTTTGCTAAGAATTTTTTCTTTATTTTTAATTAGCGCTCCCTTAATTTCAATGTATTCTAGTTATACTATTGCAAAAGGAAGGCCAGGAGTTGTAGCAAAATTGCTAATAATTTCTACACTTTTGAATCTTGTTTTAAACTTTATCTTAATAACTGGATTATTGAAGTATAGTCAAAATGCTGCAATTATAGGGGCAGGGATTGCAACTCTAATAAGTAGATATGTTCATTTGGCGGGATTAATCCTTGCAAGAAAATTTATTATAAATTAGTTAATTCCTGCTATAACTAAATCATGAATGTGAATCAATCCTACAGGTCTTTCTTCACTATCTACTACTGGGAGGACAAATATTTTTCCAGGCCGATCTTCCATTAAATGCAATGCTTCATTAGCTAATTTCCCTAATTTAATATTTATAGGATTTTTAGTCATTATTTCAGATAATTTTTGATTAAATATGTCTGAACCATATCTTTGGAGAAATCTTCTTAAATCTCCATCAGTTATTATTCCAACTAGACATCCTCTTTCATTAACAATACTAACCCCGCCTGTTCTTTTTGAAGTCATTTTGATTATTGCTTCTTCTATAGAACTACCTTTATAAATCACTGGATTTTCATCCCCTTTTCTCATTACATCCTCAACTTTTAAAAGTAATTTTCTGCCAAGACTTCCTCCAGGATGCAAAACAGCAAAATCTTCTGGTTTAAAATCTCTTTTAGAAACAACAGCCATTGCAAGAGCATCTCCTAATGCAAGAGTAACTGTACTAGAAGTTGTTGGTGCTAAACCAAATTTATCTGCTTCTTTTTGAATTTTTAGATCAAGGATAATATCTGAATGTTTAGCTAAACTTGATTGAGTATTATTTGTTATTGCAATCATTTTTATTCCTAATCTTTTAATAATTGGGATTAATTTAATTAATTCTTCTGATTCACCGCTATTTGAAATAGCAATAACCACATCATTACTTTTCATCATCCCAGCATCCCCATGCAATGCCTCTGTTGCATGAACAAAAAAAGCAGGAGTTCCTGTTGAAGCAAGAGTTGCGGCAATTTTCCTTCCAACAATTCCTGATTTTCCTAATCCAGTTACTATAACTTTCCCACTACACTTATAAATTAATTCAACTGCATCTAAGTAAGCAGGACCAAAGTTTCTAGAAAGATTTAAAATAGCTTCCCCTTCTTCTTCAAGTGTCCTTTTTATTTCATTCCACACATCCATCTTTGTATATATGATAAAAATTAAGTCTTTAAAAGAATATTGTAACTAGATTATGTTTTTTTAAATGACAGAATATAATGGGTTGGTTCTTTATCCTTATAAAAAATATCAAGTATTTTATTAAAATAACTAACATAAAACCTGAATCTTTTAGCAGAAGAATAAAAAATTCCTTTCTTAAATGTTAATTTAAAGCCTTGCTTTTCCATTTTTTTTATAACTTCTTCTAGTGAAAATTCATTAATAATATTAACCCATTTTTCTTTTTTATTTTTATCTTCAAACCTCCTATAAGGGGTGCTCTCTTTATTAGGTATCTGCATAATAACTTCTCCATTTTTCTTTAACAAAGAATTTAATTTTTTTATGAAATTTTGATCAAAATTAACTAAAAAGAGCATATTCATAAAAAGAATACAATCAAATTTCTCATAGTTTGAAGTTTTTAGCTTATCAATATTATCTGTTTTAAATTGAATTTTTTTATTTTTAATTAGTTCCCTATCAATTTTTATAATAACATCATTAATATCAATTGCTATAATTTTTAAAGCCAATTTCTTCAGTTTAATCTCGTAAAAACCATCATCACAACCGAGGTCTAAAATAGTTTTATTTTTAAAATTAAAATTTTTCTTTAATATTTTAGAAATAGTATTTCTATGATAATCTAGGTTTTTTAGGTGAAATCTTAAGTGTTTTTTTAATCTAATATCCATAATAGGTCTTACAACGATTAGTTTATATAGGTTTTTATTAAAGTTGTTTTTATTTTTGTTTTTATTTTTTACATTACACAAGTATTTATAAAACAGTTTGAGGATGATATTTTAAATTAAAATGGAAAAATTCATTGTTTCTGCCAATGAGGCAGGATTATGTAATAGAATAAGAGTATGGGTATCTGTAACAAGGCTTGGAGAAAAGCTTTCTAGAAAAGTTCTTGTTTTCTGGCCAAAAAATATCCAATGCTGGAGTAATTTTTCAGACCTTTTTGAAAATAAAACAAAGATAATTAGTGAAGGAGAATTAAGGAAGATTCTTAAATCTGATGTAAAAAAGTATATTGGAAACTTTGATGGAAAAGATGGTTCCCATAAATATATTTTATTTGATAGATGGAGATTTGTTCTTTTTCCAGGAGAAATTCCTAAAGGTTTTGCAAAAATGAACCCAAGTGAAGATGGTGCAAGTATAGATTTTGAATTAGATAGAATCCCTTCAAAAGTTAAAAAAGATTTTATAAGAGTCTTAAAAAAATTGAGACCGAAAAAATCAATTAAAAAAGCTGCAGAAGGTTTTGCAAAAAAATATGATTTGGAAAATTTTGTAGGTGTCCATATAAGAAGAGGCAATGATTATAAATATTCTCCAATAAGCATGGGAAATATTTCTTCTGATGAAAGGTTTATTAAGAGAATGAAGTGGTTAGTCAAAAAAAACCCTAAAACAATTTTCTTTCTTTGCACAGATTCTGAAGATACTGAAAAGAAGTTCAGAAGAATTTTTAAAAATAAGATAGTGAGTTTCCCAAAAACAAATAGATATAGAAACAGCACTGTTGCAACCCAAGAAGCATTAATAGATATTCTCTTGCTTTCTAAAGCAAAGTACATTATAGGAACTTTTCCAAGTACTTTTTCTGAAATGGCTTGGTGGTTTGGAGGAGGCAAAGCAAAGGTTGAAATGATTGGAGCAGAAAACACAAAAAAGAAGGATAGAATTCATAAATTACTAAATAGCAACAAAATTTACGCTAAGATTTTCAAGAAACTTTATTCTTATGTTTGTGTGTTAGAAAGAAGAATTTTTCTTGGAAGATACATAGATAAATCAAAGCATAAAAATGTAAATGAAGTTTTCAAAAGCTCTTATAGGCACGGAGTTAAATAATAAAATGAAAATAGGGATAGCTAAAGTTTGGCAAGGATTTCTTCCTTTATTAGTAAATCTTGCATTATACATGAAAGAACAAGGAGAAGGAGTTTATTTTATTGACCCAACCCCAAAAACAAGGAGGGTTTTAAAAAAGTTTAAAATTCCTTATTCTTTGTCAAAAAAAACAAATCAAAAAATTAAATTAGATGAGGAAACAAAAAGACAAATAAGGGCTAATGCAGGATATTTAAGAGGTTTAGATGTTGGTTCTAAAAAGATTATTAATAAACTTGAAAAAGATTATGTTAAAAAATACTTTTTATTAAAAAAAGAAAAATTTGACGTAATCTTTTTTTATAATGGACATTTAAACATAGAGCCTTTAGTAGCAAAAAATCTTAATATAAAATCAGTTTTCATAGAGCATGGATGTTTTGCAAACCATATTCAGATTGATATGAAAGGGGTTGGAAGAAATGCCAGTCACGCAAATTTAAATTATAAACAGTTTCTTAAATATAAAGGCTATGCAAAACCATTACGCGGAAAAAAAGATTTTAAAATAAGAGATGTAAAAACACCTTTTTTATCAGGGCTTTCAAATCTTTTTATACTTTTTGAAAACCCCAGAGATTTTTTTAAAGCTACTAAGTGGGCAAAAAAAGGATTAAAGATTCTATTAAAAAATAAACTAAATCCAATGGACTCAAAGATGAAAAAAATTCCAGAAAACTTTATATTTATTCCATTGCAAGACACTACTGATACTCAGATTTTTTTTCATAGCCCGATAATAAAACACATGGGAGATATTTTAGATTTTTTTTATAAAGATATAAAAGAACTTTTACCAGATTATAAAATTATTATTAAAGAGCATCCAGGAGAGCAAGGAAGAGTGGATTATGATCCTTGGAAAAAAAAATATCCAGATACGATTTGGCTAAAAAATTATGATTTTAATGCCTTATTAGATAAAAGCAAATATGTGATTACTATTAATTCAAGTTCAGGATTACAAGCACTAGACCAAGGAAAAAAAGTTTTAATTTTAGGAGAATGTTTTTATCAAAATAATCCTTTTGTTGAAAAAATAAAAACCAAAAAGGAATTTAAAAATAAGTTAAAAAAATTAAAAAACAAAAATCTTAATAAAGTTCAGGTAAAAAAATATACAAGCCATTTTAAAAATGATATTTTTATTAAAGGAAGTTATAAAAAACTTCAAGTAATTACTCTTCAGCAAATATATTCCTTTATAAAAAACTTAATAAAAGACAAATAAAATTGGGATATAATGGCAAAACAATTTAATAGGGCAGTTAGAAAAAAAATAAAGCAATGTTTTTATCTTTTAGGATTAGATATTTCTAGAAAGCCCCAAATAGATTCCCTTAAGAAAATGTTAGATTATCAGAAAATAAATCTGGTTCTAGATATTGGGGCTAATAAAGGGCAATATGCAATAAGATTAAGAGAAATGGGATATAAGAAAAAAATAATTTCATTTGAGCCATTATCTCAAGTTTACCCAAAATTATTACATAACAGTAGGAAAGATAAAAATTGGATTGTTGCAGAAAGATGTCTTGTTGGAGAAAAAGAAGGAGAAGAAACAATTAATATTTCTGAAAATTTTGTAAGCAGCTCGATATTGCAAAACTCTTCAACTAAGGCACTTACAGAAAATTCTCCAAGAGCCCGTTTTGTAGGAAGTGAAAAAGTGAAAATGCATAGATTAGACACCCTTCTCCCAAAATATATGAAAAAAGAAAATAATATCCTCTTGAAATTAGATGTTCAGGGTTATGAAGATAATGTTCTTAAAGGAGCTAAAAAAATCCTTCCTAAAATTAGAGGAATTCAATTAGAGTGTTCTTTAGTTAGATTATATAAGGGAGAAATTCTCTTAGAACAAATGATCAAAAAAATAAAGAAGATGGGATTCAAATTATGGGACTTAATCCCTGAATTTAGAAATTATAAATCAGGAAGATTAATGCAAACAGACTGCATTTTTTTTAGAGAAGATTAAAGAAACTTATTTATATAGATATTTATTTTACATGCAATGAATAAAAAAACATTATACCTTACATTTGATTGTGAAGTTTGGAGCAAGAACAAAAATCTGATAAAAGATTTTTATTATCCAACTTTAACTATTGCTAATTTTTTTGAAAAAGAAAAAATACCAATAACTTTGTTTATATCTCTATCTAGGAAATTTCCTAATGTAAAAGATTATTATAAGACTTTAGATGGTTTGTTAAAAAAATTAAAAAAATATAAATATATTTCAGTTCAACCACACCTGCACTTTTATGATCTTCCAGTGAAAGGGATGAAAAGCAATTCAGATTTTATGGATAAATATTCTTATAAAGATTTAGAAAAAATGATGGGATGGGCTTTAAGGTTTTTTAAAAAATATAAATTCGACCCAGTTATATTTAGGCCAGCAGGATATCGTATAAATAAAGATTATTATAAATTATTAAAAAAATTTAATCTCAGTAGCTCGAATCTAATAGAAGACCTGACTAATAAAATAAAAACTTATCCAATTTCTACTTTTAGAGCACACAATAGATATTTCAAACCAATTAATAGCATTATAACTCCTGAAATAATTCCTGCAAATAAAGTTCATAAAGAATTTCAAAAAAACAAATCAAATGTTTTAGTATCAAATTTTCATAGTTTTTCAGTTTTCTCGTCGACAATATTATCATGGCATCCGTCTTCTTCAATAAAAATATTGAGAAAATTAAAAGATAAATTTTCCAAAAAGACAAAAGAAAGTTATGAGTGGAATCAAATGAAAAAATTTATTAAGTTATACAAAAATAAATACTCTTTTAAAAACTTTTAAGATGAAAATAAACTTTTTAAAAACAAGTTTAATCAAAAACAAGATTTTAAAATGAAGAAAATATTAAGAAAATTATCACCTCTGCTTCCTGAAAGAAAACTAAAAAATAAATTAAGATGTTTAAGAAATAATATTTTAACTAAAAATGAATTTAAGGTAACTCAGGATAAAGATAAATTTAAATTTAAATTTAATAACAAAGTTTCATTTTCATGTTTTATTGATATTGGAGGAGGGACTCTTATTGAAGAAGCAAGAATAATTTCTAAAGCATATCTTAAATATTATAATTTAAATAAATCAGATATTGTAATTGATTGTGGGGCTCATATTGGTATGTTTAGTTTATATGCTTCACAAAAAATAGGAAACAAAGGAAAAGTAATTGCTTTTGAACCAGATGAAGAAAATTACGAGAAATTATTAAAAAATATTAAGTTGAATAATATAAAGAATATAATTGTTTTAAAACAAGGAGTCTGGAATAAAAAAACAAAACTAAGTTTTGATAGTTCTTTAGGTGCAAGTTCTTCAGTATCCAAAGAAAAATTAGGAGAAAAGATATCTGTAGATAGTATAGACAACTTTGTAAAAAAATTAAAACTCAAAAAAGTAGATTTTATAAAAATGGATATAGAAGGCGCAGAAATAGAAGCAATAAAAGGAGCTAAACAAACTCTAAAAAATAATAATGTAAATCTTGCAATCGCTTCTTATCACATTAGGGATGGTAAGAAAACTTATAAAGAATTAGGAAAAATCTTAAAAAAATATAAGTATAAAATCAAAATAGGATTCCCAAATCACTTAACAACTTTTGCTAAACCCTAATTCCTTAAAGAGTATTTAACAAAACAGAAACAATCCTCTTACTAGTATTTCCATCCCAGTATTTTGGAATAACCCCTTTTTTGTATTTATTTTTTAAAATCATATTCACAAAGAGAAGGATTTTCTTTTTATTTAATCCAGTAACTGCATTAGTCCCTTGTTTTACAGTAGAAGGTCTTTCAGTATTCCCTCTTAAGGTTATGCAAGGAATTTTTAAATAAGTTGTTTCTTCTTGAATTCCCCCTGAATCAGTCAGCACAAACTTGGAGTTAATAACTAATTTCATAAAATCTAAATAACCAAGAGGTTCTGTAAAAATAATATTCTTCAAGGAATTAAATTTTTTTTCTAATTTAAATTCTTTCATTCTTTTTTTCATACGGGGATGAAGCGGCCAAACTAACTTTATTTTCAAACTAACATTCTTTAATATATCATAAACGTTTTCTAAACTCTCTTTTGTATCCACATTTGAAGGTCGGTGAATTGTTACAACTGCAAATCTTTTTGATACTAAACTATATTCTTCTAATGCTTTTGATGTTTTTATTTTAGGAAGATTATTTATTAAACTATCAATCATTGCATTCCCAACAAAAAATATTTTTGATTTTTTAATTCCTTCTTTTAAAAGATTATATCCTCCTGAAATCTCAGAAATAAAATGATAATCTGATAAAGAGTCTGTTACAATCCGATTGATTTCTTCAGGCATATTAAAATCCCTGCTTCTTAATCCTGCTTCAACATGTGCTAATTTTATTTTATTTTGTTTTACAGCATACGCGCTTGCAAATGTTGAGTTAACATCCCCAACAACAATAACTAGATCTGGGTTTTGTTTTTTTAATACCTTCTCAAGTTCTAGCATAATCCTTGCGCTTTGTTCAGTAGAACTTCCCCCACTAATCCCTAAATTAATATCTGGTTTAGGAATCTCCAAGTCTTCAAAAAAAGATTTTGACATATTTTCATTATAGTGCTGGCCAGTGTGAACCAAATAATATTTTAATTTAGAAGGATGTTTATCTATTTCTTTTATTATTGGAGCTATTTTCATGAAATTAGGGCGTGCCCCTGCAATAATTAATATTTTTTTCATTTTTAGAGTTTTCCAAACATTTAGACACACCCCTTATAAAATTTTTAACAAAATTCTCAAAACTGAATTTTTTTCCTAATTTTAGTGAATTTTTAGCATATAAAACCTTTTTGTTTTTATTAAATATGTATTTTATCTTATCTGCTAGTCCACTAGAAGACATTTTCCTAATTAAAAAACCATTATAATCATTAATAACAAGATCTTCTGCGCACCCATCAGCAAGCGAAGATACAATAGGCAACCCATGATAAAGTGCTTCATTTAATGCTAAACCTCCTGGTCCAGGCAAAGCAAAAACATCTGCAATCTTAAAATAGTTCTCCTTACTCTGAATTACCTCTCCAACAAATTTTATATTTTTAATGTCCTTATATTTTTCTTTTAAACATGGAAGATAATCCCCTTTTCCAACAATCAAACAAGCATAATTATCACCTAGTTTTTTAATTGCTTCTAAAAGAATTTCTATTTTTTTACTTTTAATTATCCTCCCAACATAAAGAACAATTTTTTTATTTTTTAGTGAATATTTATTTTTTATTTTATTAATTTCTTTTTTATTATAATTAAAATTTGTTTTAGTGGAATTATGAAGAATGGTTATCTTATTTTCTGAAATCCTATAATGAGTAAGGAATTTTTTTGCAGCAGTGTGATATGCTAAAAAATAATCAAATTTTTTAAAAAATTTCCTAAGAAGCAAATCTTTAATTTTTCCAGTATAATTTTGATATCCACAAACCCAGCCAATTAATTTAAAATTAAATTTCTTTTTTAATCGAGTAATTTTCCAATTGCTAATATTAGAGACCATAGCCTCGATAATTACAACATCTGGCCTAATTTTTCTTATTTTTTCCTCTAAATTAATATGCTTCCATATTTCAAAATTTTTTATTTTAGTTTTCTTATTTATCATCTTAAAATGTTTTGGATTTTTCAATTCAACATCTGAACCAGAAACAGAATCATTTTTCCCTGTAATAAGATAAAAATCATATTTTTTTGATTTTAATAAATTTTCAAATAATGGAACTCTATAAAATGGCAATTGCCTCTGGATTATCAGTATTTTTTTTATTTCCATCTTATTTGTTATTCTTTCTCATGTTCTTTTTTCAAAATCATTCCAATTTCCCCAGACATTAAAGAGGGCCAAAAGTCATGGAGAATTCCAAATCTTCCACTTCCAAAACATTTGATAACTTCAAAATCATATTTTTTAGCTAATATTTTTAATGTCTTAAATGTAAAATATTGTAAATGCCCCCCATCATATAATTTTTCAGGAGCTGTTCCATAACCCTCGTTTTTAACAAAAGCTGTTGAAGGATATCTTCCAAATAAGAGTTTAATTCTATTTCTTAATTTTGCTAAGTTTGGAGTCAAAATAACTAAAAGGCCCTTAGGTTTTAAAATTCTCTTTAATTCTTTCATAGAATTATCCCTATTAATTACATGCTCAAGAACATCTGATAAAATAATAATATCAAAGAAATTATCTTTAAATTTTGATTTCTTTTCAATATCCATTTCTATAAATACTGCTTTATTTTTAAAGCATTTTTTTAAATTATGAAGCCTCTTAGGAGATAGTTCGCTTCCGTAAACAAAATCAGATTTTTTTATTAAATAATTAAGAATAACTCCCCCACCACACCCGACGTCGAGAATTTTATGGTTTTTTTCTATTTTTAAAAATTTTATAGAGGCTTCATATCTATTTTTTGGCCACCTATTTAAATTAAGTTCTATGGGTTTAATTTCTTCCTTCTCATAAAATTTATTATATTTTTCTTTTAAGTTTTTCATTTTAAACTTTCCCTCAAAATTTCTAATAATTTATTTTCAGCAGTTTCAAGGAGAAAGTGTTCTTTAAAATACTTACGGATATTTTGTTTATTAATTGGTTTGTTAATATTTTTTTTAAGATATTCATATAAATCTTTATAATTATTTTTAGCAGATATAAATCCTAATTCCTTAGTTTTCATTATATCTTTTATAGCCCCGGTATTATAAGTAAGGACAGGTATACCAAACATAAACGCCTCCAAAATAACTAAGGGATAGCATTCTTTTTCATATTTTGTTGGAAATAATAAATAATCTGTTTTACTTAGGATATCTAATTTTTCTTGACCATACTTTTTTCCCAAGTATTTACATTTTTTTTCTAAGTTATACTTTTTTAATAAAGATAGGAATTTTCTTTTTGTTTCTTCATTATCCCAAGCACCAACAAAAAAGCACTCAAAATTAAAATCTTTTTTTTGCAATAAGTCACAGATTTTCAAAACTTCTAAGGGCCCTTTAGACTCAATCATATTTGATAAAAATAAAAATTTTTTTTTCTTGTTTTTAATTTTATTTACTTCTTTGAATTTTTTATCTCCTAACTCATCAATTATTCCGTTTCCAAGAAGATAGGCACTTTTTCTAGGAATCACTTTAGAAAAATATGGATAAAGGGTTTTAGAAAGTATAATTGCTTTTGTATTCTTAAATACAGATTTAGCATATCTAGATTTAATCATTCCCCTAGCATGAAAATGAAATAAAATCTTTCTTCTAAACAATTTACACGGCCAAACAAAGAAACTATCTCTAATAAAAGCCTTTCCAGTCGGAGCAATTTCAAAATAAATAAGATTAGGCCTATAAAAAATTAAGTTAAATAAAAGCCTGAAAAAAGCTATAAATATTTTAAAAATTTTCAATACACTAAATCTTCCTAACCCTTTTAAGGATTTTGAATAATTTAGTTTGATTTTTTTTATTATAAATTGATTATTTATAATTTTACTATTTAAGTATAATTCATTCATTCTAGCAGCTCCGTGCATTGGAGGTGCTAACCTTCCTAAAAACAAAATTTTCTTTTTCATCATTTTACAGTGTTTGTTATGTATAATAAACTTAATAAACTTCTTAAGAATTTCCTTCTAGAGTATTTAAAATCTGTAATTAATCTGTATAACCATTCAATACCAATAGTTTGGATAAGTTTTGGAGCCCTTTTCTTTTTTTCACTTATAAAATCAAATCCTGCTCCAACACTAAATGCAAAATCAAAATTTACCTTATCATATAATTGATTAGCTAAAATCTCTTGTTTAGGATTCCCAATCCCAACCCATAAATAATCAGGTTTGTGTTTGTTTATCATTTTAATCATTTTTTCTATTTCAGGTCCTGAGAATTTATCTCCTTTTATATAAGGTGGATTGTATGCTCTGACTAGTTCTTTTTTTAAAAAAGAGTACTTATTTAAAATAAAATTTATATCAAAATCATTAAAGCCAATAAAAAAATGTTTTTTATTTTTTAATAATTTTTTATTATTAAATAGGGACTCTGTAAAATCTGGCCCACGTACCCTGTGCCGTATTTTGAGATTTTTTATAGAAAGGAAAAGAGAAACAATTATGCTATCAACAAAATTAATATTTTTTGTTTTTTGATTTGTTAATGCATCATAAAAATTTTTATTTTTTCTAAATAAATAAATACTATAAGCGTTAAGAAAGTTTAATATTGTCTTTTCAGGTTTTGTTTTACTAAGCAAGGTTTCAATATCTTCATAAGTTTGTGAAGTAAAAGTTAATTTTTTTGTCATGATTTTAATAGTTTTGTAAAATTTATAAATATGATTAAGATTGTTTTAATGCTTCTTCATAGATCCTCTTAAATATTTTATTTCTCTTTTTAATTGAGAACCTTCCATTTTTAATACACTCAATAGCATTTTTAGACATTTTTTCTCTTAATTTTTTATTTTCTATTAATACTGATGCTTTTTCTACCATCTTTTTGATCAAGTTTTCTCCTTTCTCATTAATTGTTTCATATTCTATTTTTCTTGAAGGCCTTTTAATAACAAAACCTGTTTTTCCATCCTCAACAACCTCTTTTCTAGAGTATCCATCAACAGTAACAATTGGAACTCCAAAAGATAGCGCTTCAGTTAATGCAAACCCAAAAGAATCTATATATGCAGGATAAATTAGCAAATCTATTTGAGGATAAATTTTTTTAAATAATGTTTCTTGAGGAATCACTTCAATAAACTTAATTTTCTTATTTTTAGAATATTTTTTTCTAATATGTTCGGGAGTAAGAGAGTTAAAAATTGCCTCAACATTTTTATATTTTTTAATCAATTTATCAATGACTTCTAAAGCATGAAGCCCCCCTTTACAATAAAATCTCCTCGAAGTAAATAATAATTTTATTCCCTTATGTTTAACTTTCTTAAATTTCTGAGCAGGAATCCCTGGATAAACTAGTTCTGTTTTAGATTCTAATTCTGGGTAAATTTTTAATATTCTCTTTTGAGTAATATCTGTCCAGCAAATAATTTTTTTACAATATTCACTATTAAGAATTTTTTGAAGGGCTTTGCTTCGTTTTATTAAAGAGGACCCATTTACTAAAAATTGGCCATCCCACTCAAAATCAGCGACCCAAGGTTTTTTATTTAAACTAAGGCAGTGTGCACAATGAATAATATCATATCTTTTTTTTGAGTGCGTAAGATGAGCATTAGGGACTTGTATTTTTAAAGCTCTAACAATTCTTCTTACATTGTCTTTTAAAAAATTAAAAAGGAGAATCTTTTTTTTACTTTGAATAACCCCTAAATCTTTTTTTTCAAAATTTATATAATCAACATTATTTGGGGGGTTTGTAAGAAGGTATTTGTAATAAGAAGAGTCTGAAACCTTTATAGGGTATTGGAGATAAACTTTTATTTTTTTCATTTTATATTTTAGCTCAAACGGTTTTAAAATGTTTGGCTTATTTTAAATATTGCAGATCATCAAACTCTGCATATTCCCCATTTTCCCTCAGAAATTCTTCTCTAGAGATAATTTCATCTGAATGCCTAATTTTCCATATATTAATCGGTCCCCTTGCTCCATTAAAATAAACAACCCCATTTAAGTTAGCTCCTTGGGTGTTTAAGTATTCAACATTAGGGTCTTGTGTTGAACTAACAAGTTCAAAATTTTCATACAATCCCTGCTTGTTTCCTAAAAGATATAATTGAGCAAACAAACTATTCATAGTCTTAGGAGAGAGATACATAATTAGTCCGAGATTATCTACTTGTACTCTTCCTTGCTGGTCCTGATAAACTCTTGGAACCAGCTTAATAGTAACATTTAATCCTTGTTCATAATCTATTGTTTCTTGATTAAAACTTAAATACCTGAGAGGCATTTTATACTGGTTTCCATTATCAAAATAAATTCCTTCAGGTTGTTTAAACATAAGAGAATTATTCTTATTAATTGTTTCTAAAACAACTGCCATAAGTCCTGCTCTCCCTTCTGGCAAAAATATTTGGGTTCCATTATTATCATAAACTATGTCTCCATCAAGAGGCACTAATGACACTTGCCCATTACGAGCATTTTGATAAGTTCTTATTGAACCATTTCTTGTTTCTTGGATTTGATTAGCATCTATAGAAACTGTAGGAATCCAAGCAAGTCTGTCATTTCCTTCCTCATCACTCCCGATACTGCTGTATGCAGGATACTTTCCAATATCTGTTGGATCAATTAATAAATAAGAGACATTATGAGCTTTCATAAAACTTAGTGCAGTTTCTGGATAAGGTGTCGTGAGAACATACCTTCCAATTAGATGGTCCCAAAAAGTATTTTTATGCCCCCCATCAGTTATAGTAGCTCTCTGACCAAGATACTGGACCCAATAACCATAATCCCACCAATGAACAAATATTTCATTTTTACCAGTATTTTCTCTTACCCATTTCATTGAGTTTTGCCACTGGTAATTAGCAGAAGGGCCGGTATATCTTGCTTGTTGTATAATCAATCCAGTAAAATTAATAATATTTGAGATTAGCAAGATAATTGTTATAATAGATGCAATTATGAAAAGCAATTTAAAAACCTCGTCCTTACTTTTTCTAGCCCCCTCGCATAGATTAAAAACAGTATAAGCTACCATAAGCGAGACAAAAGGTGTAACAACAAAAAAGAATCTAATAGCCCCCCTTCCTGCTATTAACATAGTAAACATTAAAATAGACATTATTAAAAGTTCTTTTTTAAATCTAATTTCTTCTCGAAAATAAACACTTATAAAATATCCTAAAAATAATAATAAACTACCAAAGAACACAATCTTGCTCACAAGATTAGTTCCGTTTAATAAAGAGCTTTGGGAAGTTCTACTAAATAAAATTCCAAAGACCATTATAATCCAGCATACTGAAAAGAAAAATCTTTTTCTTAATTTTCTTATTCCTTTTGAAAGATTTGTTCCAATAAATATCATTCCAATAACAAATAATGCAAAGAGAGTTTGTCCAGACTGGCTTACCCAATCTGTAAGATAAGGTTGCTTGCTTTCTGCAACTGTTAATCCAATCCTATCCCCGCTAAAAGGAGTAACAAATCTATTAATTATAGATTGAACCATTGAAATAATACTTTTCCCAATAAGAGTAAGAAATATTGTCCCTAAAATAAGAGTTAGTACAAAAGTAATAACAACTCGGTATCTTCTTAAGTTTTCTTTTTTAATTAATTCTTTTTTCCATATTAGTATAGAATCTATAATAATAAAACCTAGTGCGAATACGCTTGCTATACCATTTGCATTAATTATATATTTGTTAACAATTCTTATTATAGCAAACCCAAAAATATTGCTGAACAAAATACTAAAGATAATCCAACAAACATAAAATAAGATATATCCCAAGAGTTTATTTTTATTTTCTTGATCTGGTTTTTGATAAATTACAATCCAGTATAATAAAAAACTTAAAGGAATAATTAAGAAGAGAAAATTAGCAACACCACTCCATCCAGCAATTGTAAATGCAGTGACAAGACCAAGCAAACCTCCTAATAATCCTGACTTTTTTAAAGAAGCCTTACGTTTTTCAAAGATGTTTAATGAAACAATATAAACCAATAAAGTTAGAAAAAATCCAAACATCCCTATAGCTTCGTGATCTGCAAAACCAGCCATGGTTCTATAAAGATATGCAGGGATTGTTGCAAGAATGAGGCTGCTTAGTAAAGCAGTTACCTTTGATTTTGTTAAAATCCATATTAAAATAAAAAATACAGTCATGCCTAAAATAAAAAACACAACCGGATAAACAACATCTATATATCCTAAGGTAATATTGTTATTAAAGACTTTGGACACTTTATACATAAAAACTAGAGTTTCTGGCAAAATTTCTTCAATAAAACCTATATGAAGTGTTGGGTTTCTCATAGAATCATAAGCAGGCAAACCCCCTTCACTAATCATTGTTTCAGCAGCCCTCAAAAAATAATAAGGATCTAGTGCAAGAGGAATATAATTTCCAGTAGTAGAATCCTTAAGCAGACCTAAATTAAGAAGCCTTGCAGAGGCTCCAAAGAAAATAATCCAGATCAGCAAAATAATAATTGCTATTTTAAATTTTTTATAATAAGCTAAAATACTTGAAATAATCAGTGCAACAAAAGAAGTAGCCCATTGAGAACTGGTCAGGAGTTTACTAATATTAATAAAATAATTCAAAAATCTAATTATAAAATTCTGGCTGTTTATTATTTTGATTCCTAGAATGTTTAAGAGAAGAAACATTAAAAAGAACGCAGTTAAAATACTAAGGACTAAAAGATATTTATTTTCTTTTAAATTTCTAATAATTTCTTTTTTTATTTTTTCTAAATCTAATTTTTCTTCTTCTATTTCCATTTTTTAAATTCACAAACGAGCTTTAAAATACTTTGCCTTATATTAAAAATAACCCGATAATAATAAAGATTATTTGGATAATAAATATAAATCTCACAACATCTACTTCATAAACTTTTCTTTTAAACTTTTTTAATATAAATAAAGACAAGTGTGTTAATCCATATATTTTATCATAGGGTATTTCCAAACTTTGATCCTTATTAGGTTTAGCAAATGAGTATTTTCTTAGTTTGCCACGAACTTTTAATATGACTTCCAATATATAAGGTATAAAAACAAAGACAGCAATTTTTTCAAAATTACCTAAGATTGCCATAATAGCAATTAATGCTCCAACTGAATAAGTAAGAATATCTCCTGGAAATATTTTTGCAGGATATTTATTATAAAAATAAAATCCAATTAATGAAACAGCCATTATTAATCCAATTAAAGCAAGCCAAGCAGAGCCTGTTTTATAAGCTACAAATGATAAAAATGATAAGATTAATATCCCCTGTCCTGCTTCTAAACCATTAAATCCTGCTAAAAAATTATAAGTTGTAGCAGCACCGACAATTCCAATTGGGATAACAATCAAAGGATAAATAATACCTAAATTAATCAATCCAAAAAAAGGAAAATTCATAGAAGAACTTCCTGCATTAATAACAACTAAGGGTATTGATGCAATTAAACTTAAAAAAATTCTTAATTCAACTGATAATCCTCCGTGTTTCCAACCCAGAAAATCATCAACTAAACCAATTATAGCAAAAATCAAAACAACTGCTAATAATGAGAATATTTGTAAGGTGGTTCCCCCATCTGTTTCAAATAAAAAGGTCCTAATAGCAATATAATATAAAACACCTAATACAAACCCCATAACAACAATAAGTCCGCCTGAAGAAGCAACATTTTTTGGATAATCATATTTATTCATGTCTTCCCACAAAAATCCAACTTTTTTTATTTTTTTAATCCAGAGAGGTAATGCTATTAGAGTTATAAAAAAACCTATTACAAGGGAAAATAATAAGACTATTTCCATGATTTATCTTTGTAATTCCTGCTTTTAAAGTTTATTAATAAGAATACTATAGTTTAACTTTCTAGAATTTCTTCTATTTCATCTAAAAGCTCACTAGCATCTTTTTCTTTTTCAATTGTTTGTTCACCGCAATAAGGGCATTCAGAAGAACTTTCTAAATTAGATTTGTAATTGCAGTTTGTGCAAACATAGTTAGCCATTTTTTTACTAGCTACTTTATTCTTTATAGTTTAGTTTACCAACAAAGTTTTGTGGGATTTTCGAAAGAACCCCCTTATCTGATCCAAAAACTTTTTCAACAGGGTGAAGTAATTTATCTGAGATATCATTAGGGTCTATTCCAACAAGTTTTGCTGTTACAAGATCAACATCAAGTGCATTATTTCCTCCCACAATTAAATTAAGATTTTCTTTTAATCTAGCTTGCTCTGGAGAAGGCCCGTCAATTGCAGTAAAAATCCCTTCATTTATAAACACACATTTGAAAAGAGCACAATAAATCTTATTCATGTCTAAAATTGCATAAGAAAGTATTTTTTTCTCATGATCATGATATCTTGGAGAGCGTTTTGGATCTGGAATCAATCCAAAAAGGTTTTTAGTAGATAAGGTCATCACACAATCAACATCTGTTTTAATTTTTGCAAAATCAACAAGAACCGCGTTTCTTAATCCAAAGATTTTTTTAGGAATAATCCCATACAATTCTTTGTGATTAGTTGGAGGGAATTTTTCTTCTACTATTTTTTGAATAATCCCTGGATCAACTGTCTCTCCCTTCCATACTTCTTCTGTAATATTTATGTATTTTACATTATATTTATCTAATACTTTTTTTAAACCAGTAAATTCAAGAAACCAAGCATCATTTTCTCTTAAATAATCTTTTTTTTCATCTACATTATTCTCATTTACTATCATTTCTCCAGTTTCAAGAAGGCACTTGTTTCTCCAAGCAGTATGGCTCTCTATTATTATTTTTTTGCCTTTTAGACACTCAAATAACCATTGCAAAGGTTTTGGTTCTGTATATTGCCCCTTACTTGGTTCTACCCAATTAAGTTTAATAATAAAAGTGTCTCCTGAAATATCTAGTTTTTCAATAAACTCTTTAAATTCTTCAAAAGTTTTAATTTTTTCAAAATATACTTTTCCTATTTTCATTTTTATCCCCAAGTTTAGGAAACTCTTTTAAAACAGCGCCGGAGTAATAAAAACTTCTATTAAGGCTGCAAAAAATAAAATTACTACAGATAAAATAACAAGATTTAGTGAATCTTGTAAAATAACCCAAAACTTTTCTGAATGAACATCATGGTTAATTACTGCTATACTAATAATTCCTCCTGCTAAAGCCCCAATAAAATAAGCAGCTATTTCAGGAATCCCATGAATCATATATCTTGCAATACCTAAGGGAAGTTTAGAAAGAGTAGAGCCTGAAAATATGCCAATTGCAGCACTTATGACACTTGCGTTCCAGGCTAAGATAAATATGGCGCCAGCTCCGAAGATTAATGAAAAAACCAGTGTGAAAATCAAAACATAAATATTATTTGCAAATATATTCACAATTCTTTCTTGCGCAGTTGAAAAAATAGTTGTTTTAGAAATATGTTTCACACCATATTCTGCAACGCAATCATCAAAATGAGCTGGCTTATTTATCATACAATAAGTTTCTATTTGAGCCCTGAAATTTTGATTTCCATCTGCAAAAATAATATACCAAAAAGAAAATGCAATAATAAATCCTAAAAACAGGAACATTAAATAAATAAGGGCTTTATTATGTTCTTTTAATAATCTTCCAAAACCTTCTATTCTAAGATCTTTTTCTTCCTCATTTTTTAAAACATAGTACATAAAAGGAATTGTAAACATAACACAAAATGTTACAACCAATATCCCTGTATATTTTGATAAAACAGGATCTCCTGAAAAAATCCACTTTACAAGTATCAATGAAATTGTAGCATAAAAAGCGCCAATAAAAAACATCTCCCAAGGTCTTTTTTCAGCTTTTGCAGGATTAATTAACATTTCTAACATTTTGTTTATCCTCTTTTCTTATTCATATAAATATAATGTTCCTAGCTTTTAAATATTCTTATTCAACAGATTTTTATACCCTTCTTCTTTATTAAAAGAATAAATAAACATGGATAAAAAAAAGAGATTTAATAGAATTTGTAAGGATATTGAGTCTATTAAAATACAAGGTTCAAGGGACATAGCAAAAGCAGCATTTAAAGCATACAAGTTAATTCCAAATTTTAAATCAAAAGAAAAGCTCTTGTCTTTAAGGCCAACAGAGCCCTTGCTTCACCATATACTAGAAAGAGCAGACGATTTGTCTTATAAGGATGTTCATAACTTATTAAATGAAAATCAGGAGAAAATAAACAAGCTAACTTTTAAATTAATTAAAAATAATTCAGTTATTTTTACTCATTGTCATTCATCTTCTGTTGTCAAAGCTTTAGTTTATGCAAAGAAAAAAGGAAAGAAATTTGAAGTTTATAATACAGAAGCCCGCCCCATGTATCAAGGTAGAAAAACAGCACGCGAATTAAGAAGAGCAAAAATCAAAACAACTCTTTTTATTGATTCTGCTGCAAGAATAGCTATTACAAAAACTCAGGATACAAGAGATGTAGATTTGGTTTTATTTGGTGTTGATGCAATAACAGAAAAAGGAGTTATAAATAAAGTTGGAAGCGGTATGTTTGCCCAGATTGCAAAACAAAACAAAATACCTGTTTATATCTTATCTGACTCATGGAAATATTCTGATAAAATAAAATTAGAACAAAGGAACCCTAATGAGGTTTGGGTAAATAAAAAAATAAAAATAAAAAATCCTGCGTTCGAGCTTGTTCAAAAAGACCTTATTAAAGGAATAATTTCAGAACTTGGAAACCTTTCTTATAGCGAATTTTTAGAAGAAGTTAAAAAAGATTAATTTAAATCCTGTTCTTCTAATCCTTCTGCTTTTAAAACTTTCCTTACAGACCAGCCAAGAATCCGGCCAAATAAACTCTCTTTTTGATTTGTCATTTGTTTCCGAGTTTTTATTTGTTGTTTCATCACACTATAACAAGGAGCCCTTTCCTCTCCTAAGTCAATCCTTCCTCTATAACTAACACAAGGACTTAATTCTGCATCATACATAAAACATCTTCCTGATAAAGGGCATTTAGAATCACCAAAACATATTCTTAATTCATCAAAAAAATAAGTTATATTTTCAAACATCTTACTTTTCCTTTTTATTTTTCTTGCTCTCTTTCTTGCCTTGTTTTTCTTTTTCTTGAGAATCCCTAATTTGTTCTATTAAAGTATTAACTTGTTCTTGTAAATCATTTAATCTTGTCATTATCTCTGTTTTTCCTACAAAAAGTTTTTTAATCTGCTCTTCAATAACCTCTTTTGTTTGAGGAATTGATTTTTTAATAAAATGCTTGTTTCCAATTTCAATAATCAGCTTTTTTTCTTTAATATTAACAGGGAGGTAGATTCCTTTTCCTAAATTTGAAAGAATTTCTTTGCCCTGATTTTTTTCTATTGCATCTAAGCTAAGTTCAATTTCTTGTAAATCAGAGATATTTTGGTCAATTAATTGCAATTGCTGATTTAATTGATTGCTTTCTTGCTCAATTATCTGAATCTGAAGTATTTTCTGATGGTCCATTTTTATTAGAAAAATAAAGCCTTTTTAAGATTTTGTATTGTTTATGTTATTTTATATTATTTAAATTATTAATGTTCCTTATGCTTATTGAAGTCCAACCATTTTCCTTAAAATTGTACTAAATAATATAGAAGCTCCAATATACCACCAGACCCATGAAGGAAATAAAAAAGCTTTATTAGCAAGCACAGTTCCTGCATAAACACTTCTTAACCATCCAAATAATATAAACAACGGAATTATTGTGATAATAGCAGGCTTCATAGAATGTTTAAGCTGCTCTGGCAAATCTTCCATCATTTGCTTATTTAATTCCATCATTTTTGCAGGATCATGTTTATGTTTTTTAATCTCTTTTTTCAGGTGTTTTTGCTTGTCTCTGATTTCTTTCATCCTTTCCCTATCTGTCATAAAATATGTAACAATTGTAATAAATAAGGTTACAATAAATGAGAGAACAACAATTGCAACTCTTGGATTATTTTGAACTAGTTCTGTTATTGCCATTTTAACTCTTCTTATTAATTATCTTGGGTTTTTTTGCTTTTTAATGCTTTTGCTTTTGGATTTTTTAATTTTTAAGCACCCATCATTTTCTTCAATGCAGGATTCATATCCATTGCATGCTCTTTTGCAATGCTTTGGTAGAACTGGAATGTAATCATAATTCCTAATAATAATGCAGTTCCTCCAACTAATGTTCCTAAAATATCTGCTGACGCAGCTAATAAACCTATGGCCAGTCCGCCCATAACTGTCAGAGGCATAACATACCTGGATAATATTGATTCTAAAATTCTTTCATCCTTTCTAAAACCTGGTATTTGAAGTCCTGATTTTAATATATTTTGTGCTTGGTTGGAGGCATCCATGCCACTTGTCTTTACCCAAAATACGGAAAATAATGCTGCAAAAAACATAAAAAATATAATATGCCCAAAAGTTTGCCCTAATAATAACCAGCTCCATCTTCCTTCAATAATTGCACCAATAATATTTGTAGAACCTACCCAATAAAGAAGTCCGCATCCTGTTTCTTCACAAACTGCCTGTCCATCTCTAAAATTTCCTAAAATTGTTGGATGGCCCAGCCTTGTTTGCAATAATCCTCCAAACAATTGTAAATTGGCAATCAGGGCAGCAGTTAAAATTACTGGGATAACTGATGCATAAAAAAACTGTAATGGCCATTTCATTGAATACCCTCTTATCCTATCATAACTTAATGGAATTTCAATTTTAAGAGATTGAGCCCAAACAACAATTAAAAATAAAATAATTGTTGCAAGTATTGCAGCTAAAGCAAGCATAAATCCTTGAGTATCTGGAGGGCTTGACATTAAACTAACTATTAAAACCCAGACTCTTCCTGTAGCTTGGATAGCTCCTTCTGGACTTAAAAACCCGAACGCTGCAGTTATTAATCTCCAACCAATTCCAGCAGCAATAAACAAACTGACACCAGAGCCAAAACCCCATTTGTTGCATAATTCATCCATAAATAAGATTGCTAATCCTCCTAAGATTAATTGAAAAATAACTAGCCAGGGACCAAAACTTCCTAATCTTGGATCAGGAGCAATCCCCCTCATAAAAACATAAATAAATGCCTCAAATATTATGAAAAAGAAAACTAGTAGTTTTTGCAATCCTTGGAAAAATCTCTTTCCTTCTACAGTTGAGGTATCAATATCAAGAATCTTGCTTCCAACTAATAATTGCAAGATAATAGAAGCCATTACAATTGGTCCTATACCCAAACTTATAATTGAACCAAAACTCGTCCCCATAATTATAGCGAGATATTCAAATCTCTGCAAAGCACTAGGGTCTGCACCAAAAACTGCAATATTAGACATCACAAAAAATGCTACAAGAATTATTATAGTCCATTTTAATTTAACATTAAAACCTAATTTTTTTTCAGTAGGCCCCTTTACTTCAGGCAAGTTTTTTAATATGTCTATGAATTCCATATTTTTGTTTTATAATTAATATTTAGTTTTTAGCTTTTCTTTTTCAGTTTTATCTTCTATTTTAGTTTTTAATTTGTCTTTTTTTCTTTTTCTAATATCCACCTTCCGTCAAGATTTTCAATTTTTTGTTTAGCAGATTCTGTAAATGCTTTTGCTTTTATTATTAATTTTTCTTTTAATTTCCCCTCTCCTAAAATTTTATAACCTTTTAAATTAAGTTCTTTAGTTTTTTCATTTCCAAATTTTTTTAATAATGAAGAAAGATTATCTTGAATAGTTTTTAAATTCATTACTAAATTTTTTCTTTTTCTTGTTCCTTTGCTTGTAATTCCCTGCTTACCAAAATACTTGTTCCCATACAATTTTGTAATAAGTGTTTTTTTATGGTCTGCTCTTTTTCCACTTCCAGACATTCCTGCGCCTCCGTGGTGCCCGCTTTTTTTATGTTTTTTTCTGGCGCCCCACCCGTGAGTAGAAGTGCCTCTCATTCTTTTTGCTTTCTTTTTCTTTTTAATTTTAATTACCATTTTCCTCTCCCTTCTAATGTTTCTTGTAATGCCTTATATTCACTATCATAAACGTCTACTATGGTGCATGACTCTTCCTCTAGTGTTACTTTTTTAGGACTGTGATAAGTAATAGAATAAGAGCGAAGTTTTATATTTTCTGAATTAGGACATTTTTCTATAGTTTCTATCGTGTCTGGAAGGCCTGTTGAGATTGTTAGTTCATTTCCAAGAAATTTGTCTAAATATATATCTTTTAATCCAACTACTCGTGGTTTCTCTTGCCCTTTATCTGCTACTGCCTCTGCCATTTTATAGCATCCTCTCAATTAATTTATTTATATCTTTTTTATTATTTCCTAAAACTCCTCTTGGGTATTGGAGTTTGCTTTTGATTCCTTTTCTTGGTGGATGCAATCTAAAAAAAGATTTAAATCCTAATTCTTCTAAAGTTTTTCCTTTAATTAGTTTTTCACAAATATCTTTTGCATTAATTTTTGGTTTTTTATTTCCAATTTTTCTTGCTCTTTCTTCAATTAATTTCACTAATGTTCCATGATTAATCTCACCATAAGCAATGTAATATTTTATTTTTCCAAGCATGCCTTTTAATGACTTATTTTTTAAATTAAGCAAGATACAGGAATATTTTCTTCTTAGTCTTAATCTTTGCAAAGTGTTTTCAATTTCTTTTTTAACTTTTACCATACCAGAAATTCTAATAATTGCAATTAAATTAGTTTCTTTTGAATCTTTTTCTTCTTGTTTTTTAGATTCTTTTTTTATTTTTTGAATCTCTTCAGAAGTTTCTTCTGCTATTTCTTTAACTTCCTTATCAATTTTTTTGTCAGCTTTTTTCTGGCTTATCTTTCCTTTATCTACTTTTTCTTCAACTTCTGCAACTTCTTCTGCAATTTCCTTTTCAGCTTTAGCTATCTCTTCTGAAATCTCTTCTGCAGAACCTGCTGTTCCTTCTTGTATTTCTTGATTTGTTTTAACTTCCATTCTATTTTTACATTTATGTTTAAGTTTACCTTACCACCTTCAAATTCTATTTTATGCCTTTATGATATATCTATTGTTTCTTCAGGAAATCCTAGTTTTACTAAAACTCCTTTAATTTTTTTTCTATGGTCTCCTTGAAGTTCAACAACATTGTTTTTTGCTGTTCCTCCGCATGCAAGTTCTTGTTTTAAGTCCTTTGCAACTGATTTCAGGTCAACTCCCCTAAATCCAGAGACGATTGTATTTATCTTTCCAAACTTCTTCTTAATAGTTTGGATGTGTATTCTCTGTTCGGTTTTTACTATCTCTTCACAAATACATGCTTGTAAAGGCAATCCACATTTTGGACATATGTTCATATTTTTATTTTTTATCAACAAGCTTATTTAGTCTATTGAATGTAAGTAATCTGGCAATAGTTTTTTTAATCTCCCGCGTCTTAATTTTTCCACCCTTATTAGCTGAAACTTGCCCTTTTAATAATTCCATCTTTAAATCATTGATTTTAGTTTTGATTTCTTTTTCTGACATTTTTGATATATCTTTAGTTTTTAATATTGCCATTTTGCTCTTCCTTAACCTGTTTAGTTATTTTTTCTTTAATAGGTTTTTCTTTTTCTTCTTTCTTCTCTTCAGTTTGTTTTTCTTCTTTCTTTTTTTCAACTGGTTTTTTATCTTCTATTTTTTCTTTTCTAGGTCTTTCTTCCTTGTTTTCCTTTTCCAAGTCTTCTTTTGTTTCTTCATCAATAATTTCTTGGGGAACTCCTTCTTCTAACTCTTCTTCAATTTTCATTGCAGTCCCATCTTCTTCAGGTTTAATATCTTGCGATTCTTTAATTACTTTAACTTTTTCCTTAGGCTTTTTTTCAGTTTTCTTTTCTTCTGGTTTGACTTCCTTCTTTTTTTTAACTCTTGATTCTACTCTTTCTTTGATTTTACTTTCTTCCTTGGGCTTTGATTTTTCTGCTTTAGTTTCTATTTTCTTTTTCCTTGGTTTTTTAATTTTTTCTCCAGGTTTTTCTATATCTGATTTTATCTGGTTTTTTATATTATCATCAATTTCTATCCTATCATATATTTTTGCATCAGGAGCCATAATAGCAACCTTTATTCCAATAATTCCAGTTTTATTCAACGCAGTTGCTTGTGCTCTATTAATTTCTTTTCTTGATTCTCCAGCCTTTTTTAAATAACCTTCTGCAAATCTCCAAGGTCTCGCTCTCTCACTTGGAAGTTTTCCAGTTAATCTTATTTCACAACCTAGTGCTCCGCCCTTCATTATTTCAGATAATTTTCTATAAGCAATAACTTTGAATTTAAGATTACCCATCCTTTCTAAAGCCATTGCGATTTCATCTGCAACTAATTGAGCATCAAATAAAGGATTTTTTATTTCACTAATTTCAATATGAGGGTTTTCAAGTTTAAATCGTGTTTTTAATACTTTTGTGAGTTCTTCTATTTTTTCTCCTCTTCTTCCAATAACAAGTCCTGGTCTGCTTGTTGAAATAATTATTTTTTCACCAATAGGAGTATACTCAATATCCAATCTGCTGATTTTTCCCTTACCCAAATTTCTTTTTATATACTCTTTTATACCAAACTCTTCCTTCTTCAATCTGATAAATTTTCTTTCTTCCATTTTAAATCTTGTTTTTGATTAAACTTGTTTTTAAAAAGTTTACTTCCATTTTACATCTCCATTGTCTTTTGCAACGCATCCATGCACGCTTTTGCTAAATTTATTGTTGTTCTAATTTTCCCATTAGTGACTGAATAAACATCTTTTATTCCTGCGGCACTTAATATTTTTTTACATTCATCTCCAATGACTAATCCTGTTCCTTGTGGTGCGGGAATTAACTTCACTCTGCAACTTCCTGCTTTTCCCTCAACAATAAAAGGGACTGTATGGGGCTCTCCACAAGTACAATCAAAACTAGAACACGCCCTTTTAATTTTAATAATATTAAGCTTAGCTTTTCTTAATGCTTTTGCTCTTGCAGGAAGGGTTTCTTTAGCTTTTCCATAACCTAGTCCGATATAACCATTAGTATTTCCAACAACACACATGCATGAAAATGTGGGTTTATTTCCTTCAGCAGTTTTTTTCTGTGATTGTCTCCAAGCTCTTCTTTTTCCTCCCCCAAATTTTCCTTTTGCTTGTCCAATATTAAGTATTTCTGAATTTAAGTTTAATAAAATATCCACAATCTCCTGTTCAAGGATTTTATGTTTAAGAGCTTCATCTATTTCTGTAATCTTTTTAGTTTTGACAAGTTTTCCTAATTTGGTTTTAGGAACCCACCCGTCAAGTTGTTTTGCTTGCTCTTGTTTTATTTTTTCTTCTCTAAGTTTATTTCTTTCTTCTTTAGACACTTTTTTCCTTGTATCCAATTTGTTAAACATAAAAATTTTTTTATTCATTTTATTTTCTCCTTAATTTTATTGAAAATTTCCTTGCTTATCTTTCCGTTGGCTCCTTCTATTCTTTCTTGTGAAGGCATTACTTTTTCATTATATTTAATTTTAATTCCAGAATCTGAAACTCCTTTTACTGCAGCATATACTTTTGAGCCTTTCGTATTTGGTATTAATCCGCTATCAAGGATTATTTTTTCTTTTAAATTTTTAGCTTTTGCTCCTAATAATAATCCCCCTAAATAAGCAGCAGGCAATGATTTTAAACTTCCTTTTAATTCCTTTGGCCAGCCTTTTTTTAATAACTCTTTTGTATTTATAGAATATATTATTTTATCTTGAGCTTTTTTACTCTCAATTATTTGCAAGATAATATACTTGTTTGTCTTTCTAATAACTAATCTGGGAAGATTTCCTTTAAGTAGTATCAATCTTTTAGTATAATTTGTTTTATTTCTTCTCCTTCTTATTTTTACTAATCTTGTTTGTTTTTTCATTGTTTTTTCTTCTTTGCCTTAGTTTTTTTTGAAGGTTTTGCTTTGCTTACTTTTTTTATTTTACTTGCCTTTTCTGTTTTTTTAGTCTCTTTTGTTTTTTTATCATCTTTTTTAGACTTAGAAAATTTTTGTAAAATCTCATTTGGTTTTAAACTTATTTTCTCATTTGCTTCTAAATATTCTTTCAGGTGGGCCTTGCTTCTAAAATTTCTCATTCTTATTTTTTTCCTAAGTTCAGTAAATAATTTTTGGTTTATTACTCCAAGTTTTTTAAGTTCACTAACATAAATTCTTAATTTTCTTGTTATTTTTACATAAATTTGTTTTCTCTTGTTTATTGTTTTTTTAATTTTTCCAGGCCCTCTTCTTGTTTTTCTTTTTTTAATTTTTTTTCTTCCTTTTATAGGTCTAATACTAATTACACCTTCTGCGCGCAAGTCTCTTATATCTTGCTTTGTAATGGCCTCTTTTATTTCAGACATGTTACCAGGGCTAAATACAATTCTATTTTTTCCCACCTTCAATGTTTTTGCAGCAAGTTGTTTTTTCTTAATTAGGTTCATTTTTTATCCTCCTTGCTTTCTTTATTTTCATCTTCTGCATTTTTTGGTGTTTCAGAATCTTCTGATTCTTTTTCCTTTTCTTCCTTCTTCTCATCTTCTGGTTTTTCTTCCTTTTCTTTTACTTTTTTCTCAGCTTCTTTTTTTGATTTTTTATCTCTTATCTTCTTTTTTAATTTCTTTTCCTCTTTTTCTTGCTTAGCTTTTTCAATTTTTTCTTTAGTTTTTTCAAGAAATTTCTTAGAATTAATATTAAATAATTTAAGTTTGTTTTTTAAAGCATATTCAGCAATTTCAATTTTCTTTTTTATTCCTATTTTTGACAAAATCCCTATTTCTCCTTTTTTAAGATTTTTTAAATCATGAAGATTGCTTATTTTAACTGGCTTTAATTCATTAACCAAGTCTCTTTTTGATTTTTCACTTCTAAATCCTATCATAACATTTCTTAAATGACCTTTCATTTTTAGTCTTATCTTATTGTCTAATCCTTTCGCTTTCCTATACTTTTGTTTCTTTTTTCTTCTAACCCCAAGTTTTGAATATTTGTTCACATTTGTTCTTAGAAACTTTTGTTTTTTTACCATTTTATAAAAAAGCCCTCCCGGGTTTTTCTGTAATAAATATTCCGTCTTGGAAAACTCTCCTATCCTTTTTTCTAACCTTTGTCCCTTTTTCAATGTTAGCAGCACATTGACCCGCTTTTTCAATATCTATTGATTCTATTTCAATTTCTTTTTTATTTACCTTAACATTGGCCCCTTCTACTAATTTTATTCTCCTATTTTTTCTTTCTCCTAAAAAATTTTTAACAATTAATTCATTTGTTTCTTTGTCAACATTTGCAGTCATTGGAAAATGTACATTAGCTATCTCCATTTTGTATTTAAACCCAGTTGTTAAACCCTCTATCATATTTTTTATATGCGCTTTTATTGTTCCAAACATTTTTCTTTTATTTTTAGTAGTTTGATTTGCACTAAGTATGATTTTATTTGCTTCTACAACTGTTTTTATTTTTGTGTCCAGTTTTCTTTTTAATTCATTATTTTCTTTTTTCATAATTATCACATTATTTTCTATTGACACATTAATGGCTTCTGGAATTTCAATTTCTTCTCTTAAGTCTTTTCTCAATACTTTCTTTGCCATTAAAACATGTACGCGATTACGCTCCCTCCTAGATTTTTCTCTTTAGCTTCATAATGCTTCATTAGCCCCTTATTAGTTGAGATTATTACAAACCCAAAATTCTTTGCCGGAAGAAATCTTCTGACATATTTGTTTATGCTTTTCACAGAAACAGTATATCTTGGTTTAACTGCTTTTATCTCATTTAAGTTATTTATTTCAACTTTTATTTTAGTGCCCTGAACATTGTAATCTAAAATTCCTGCTTTTTTAGCAATGTCTAAAATATTTCTTAATAATTTTGAATGATTTTTTATAATTAGCTCTGATTTTTTTGCTCTTTTAGCATTCATTATCCGGTTTAATGCATCTGCAACAATATCTTGGCTCATTTTGTATAAAATACCTCCTGGCTCCTTAAAACATTCCAACTATATTTTACATAGCCATTAAAATTATTTCTTGCTCCAATTTTGTCATGTAAATAGCATCTTGCCATCCAATTTAGCTCTTCTGCTAATTTAATAACATTCCCTAAAAGGCCTTGGTTTAAGGCTTGTTTAATATCTTGTTTTGTTGACTCGCAAACCCTAATTCCACTACTCCCATCTTCTAATTTTTGTTGATATCTTCTTTGTTGTTTTGCCATTTTAACTTTTAACTATATTTTTTAAATCCTAAATCTTCTGCGATTTCTCTAAAGCAGTGTCTGCATAAATTTATTCCATATCGATTTATCATAGCTCCAAATCTCCCGCATCTTTCGCATTTTTTCTTAGTTATGCCAGTAGTCCTTGTTTTTGGCCTGTTGTGTTTGATATATTTTGTTCTTATTGCTGGTTTTTTTATAAATTGCTTCAATACTTTTCTCCAATCACTTGCTGTCATCTTAAATTACCTCCACCCCAATATTTTTATTTAAAAATTTAATTATTTCCTCTGTTTTGATATTTTGTCTTTTTGGATATTTTCCTTTTTTGATTTTTTTTATTTTAACCCTCTTGCCTTTTCTTTTAAAAACAATATCCACTTCGAAACCAAGTATTCCTATTTCTCTTTGGTATTCTAATCCCGGAATTTCTATATATTCATTAACACCAAAACAAACCTGATTTTCAGTTATTTTTTTCTTTGAGATCTGATTATCACTTACTGCAAAAAATCTTTTTAATAATTCAATTATTTCCTTTTTATCCCTTAATGTTACTTTGCACCCGCTTTCTTTTCCAGGACTTATTCCAAAAGCAGGAATCCTTCTAGTTGACCTTGCTTTGTAAATTTTTCTTTTTGTTATCATTTCAAGCAATTTCACTGATTTTTCTAATTTATCTTCAGTTCCACCACAATGTAGGACCATTTTTTCTATTTCAATTTCTTGCATTTTATTTTTTACCATTTTATTCTATTGCAATTATGTTTTTAGTCCAAACATTTACTTTTTTATTTTCTGAGATTATTTTTGCAACTTCTTTTCCTCCCCGATGAATAATTTCTTCTATTTTTCCCTTGTGACCAGCATGCTTTCCTTTGATAACGAACACAAATTCTCCTTTTTTCATAGGCACAATTTTTACTATTTTATCATCTTTTAAATTTAATACAACAGAATCCCCAGTGTTTACTTTCTCTTTTGAAATGATATTTTTCCCATTCATTAAATTCAATTGTTTAATCTTGCCAGGAAGTATTTTTTTATTAATAACCTTAAAAACCTTTGTTCCAGAATTTTCTTCTGAAACAGATTCAAAAATCATTTTTTTATTAGGGGATAATAAAGCTTTATAATTCTTTTTTAGTTTTGGGAAATTAATAACATCAAATAAACAAACTGGATAATTAATTTCCCTTATTTCCTTATGGTTGATTTGTATTTGTTTTTCATTTATTAGTCTTTGTAATTCTTTTTTGTTTTTTATAAGTTTTAAAATGTCTCTTAGAACAACAGATAAAGGGATTGCATCTTTTTTATTATAAATAGGCCTAGCTAAGAATTTTGTTCCTTTTCTCGGAACTGGCCAAAACTTTCCAAGATTATTTCTTTTTAGATGCATTTTTTTCTCCTTGTTTTTTGTTTTTTCCTTTATCTAGTTTTTCTTTTACTTTTTTCTCCTGCTTTTCCTTTTCTTTTGGTTTCTCTTCTTTTTCCTTTGTTTTAGATTTTCTTTCAAGAGATTTAATTCTTTTCCGATCTTCTAAATTTAATTCTTTTATTTGTAAGTTTGAAGGGCTAAAAAAGACACCAATTTTTGTTCCATCTTTTTTAATTCTATTGATTCCTTCTATTGTGGCTCTTAATTTTTTTAAGTTAATTAGATCAATTTTCCCAATTTTTCCTTTAAATTCCCCCCTCATTATTTTGACTTGGTCTCCTTTTTTTAATGGGAAGGTTCTTCTTGCATGTTTTTTCCTTAGTTCTTTACTAAGGTTTGCAGACATCAATTTACTCCTTATATGTAATGGGGCATTTGCTCTGTATTTTCTTTGTTTTCCTGGCATTTTGCTTGCTCTCCATTGTTTTAAAAATTTTTGTTTCATTTTTATAATATAAATTTTGCTATTTTGCTCATGAACTGCCATCTTTCAGCAACCTCTTTCGCAATAGGTCCTTTTATTTGAGTTCCTTTAGGATTTCCTTTATCATCTTTTAATAATGCAACAGCATTATCTGTAAACGCAACTCTTTCTCCTGTTTTTCTTCTAAAAGGTTTTTTTTGTCTTATAACTACAGCATCAAAAACTTGTCCTTTCATCTTCGGATCCCCTTTTCTTACAGATACTTTTACCCAATCTCCAATCTTTGCATACTGTTGTCGAGCTCTTTTTGTTTTTCCTCCTTTTACGCCAACTATTTTTACAATTCTCGCCCCGCTATTATCGCTAGCTAAAACTAAGCTTCCTATATTTAACCCTTTTGTTAATCTTGCTCCAATTCCTTTCATTTTATAGTTTTTTCTAATGATTTATTTTCTGGTTTATTAATAATATTTCTAAATTCTTTACTAACTTTATCTCTTAGAACTTCAACAAGGAGACTATAATAGTCCTTACCTTTATTTAACATTTCAGATTCAAAGATATCAAAAATATTGTATATCCATTTTCGCATCTTATAAATCACACCAAAGTGATATTGTCTCTCAGCAAATTTAATTTCTTTTGCAAGGTTTATATGAGCTTCAGTAAGTCTGGCATATGCTGCATAGATTTTTAGATCATCGCTTATTTTCATTTTTTATCCTCCTTCTCTCTTGAGATTTTCTTTGTAACAATAAAGCTTATTGTCTTGCTGACTGGTCTGCACTCTTTGATTTCAATGTAGTCTCCAACATCAATATTCTGTGCCATACAATCAGGCAATCTAGCATGAAGTTTTGTTTTCCTTTTTGAATATCTTTCATATTTTTTTATGTAAATTGTTCTTTCAAATTCAATACAAACTCTTTTAGGGAATTTCCTTATAACTTTCCCCTTAAAACTTCTTCCTCTAAGAGAGATTTTTCCATGTGTTGGACAAAATTTATCTTTACATCCTTCTGTTTTTTGCTTTGTTTGTTTTGCTGCCATTTATTCTGATTTATTTAAAGGTATTAATTTAATTGTAATGTGAGTCCTTTTGAATCTGCCTCTTCCAAACCTTTTATAAGGGCGAGAAGCAATATTAGCTTTGCAAGCTATTTTATACTTTTCAAATTCAATATCATTAATTAGTGCATTTGCTCTTAGGCTTTTTATTAATTTTATAAAATGATTTATTGCATTTATTGGATATCTTCCTGACATTATTCCTTTTTTATGAGGAATTTCTCCCTTCATTGGAACAGGAATCTTTTTTTTACTTGCTTTTTCTAATAATTCTCTTGCTTCATCAATTTCTTTTCCTTTTATAAAATTACAAAGAGCTACAGAGTGTTTCATTGAAATTGGAAGGCTTTTTCCACTAACAATTGCTTCTGTCCTTTTAATTAAAATTTCCTTGTGTTTTTTCTCAGCTTTTTCTTCCTTGCCTTCTTTTTTTTCTTCTACTGTTTTCTTTTCTTCTACTTTTTCTTCTTCCTTCTTCTCTTTTATTGGTTTTTCTTCAGCTTTAATTTCATTATCTTCTTCTATTTTCCTTTCTTGTCTTATTTCTTCATCAACCATTTTATTTAACAGACATAGATGCGCTTGATCTTGTTGCACCAACTCCTGCTGCTCCATGTTTAACTTTAGTTCTAGTAACTGCAAATTCCCCTAATCTGTGCCCTAGCATTGGCCCGATTATCTCAATTGGAACAAAATTCTTTCCGTTGTGAACCTGTATTCTTAAACCAACCATTTTTGGAACAATTATCAAATATCTTGAATGTGTTTTTATTGGTTTGTTTTTCTGAATTTTTTTATTGCATTTGATTAAGAATTTTTGTATTTCATCAGACTGCCTTAATGCAGTTCTTTTTTCATTTGATTTAAGTAATTGAGCAAATTCACGAATATCTAGTTTCTTTAATTCTTCCAAAGTTTTTCCGCGATATGCGAATTCTTTTTTCTTTATTTTTATTTCTTCTGCCATTTTTAAGTTTATTTCCTCTTTCCAGTTTTTTTAGGTCTGATATGCCCTACTTTTCTTCCAGGAGGAGCATTTCTTTTAGCAATCTTGCTTTTAATTCTTTTTCCTCTCCCGCCTCCAAAAGGATGATCAACTGCATTTACTTTAACAGCAGAGGTTCTATGCCACTTTCTTCCTTTTGAAGCCATTAAATGATGCTTTTTGCCTGCCTTAATAAAAGGCTTCATTGTCCTTCCATCTCCTGCAGCAATTCCTATAGTTGCCCGGCACTTTTTGTTTATTTTTAATCTTCTTCTTTTAATCTGAACTTCAACAAACTTATCATCCTTATTCATTACAATTCCCGAACATCCAGAGCCTCTTAATAATTTTCCTCCTTTTCCAGGAGCAAATTCAATATCAAATACTTTTGTTCCCTGAGGTATGTTTTCTAGTTTTAATATATTTCCAATCCCCACATTACCATTAATCTCAATTTCCTGTCCTTCATAAACTCCTGATGCTGCAGGACAAATAAAATTTTCTTTTCCAATATTAACTTTTATAAGAGGAGCACTGTGCCCAGAAGAATTAAATAATTTTACAATTTTTGCTTTTCCTGTTGCATTTAATGATGGATATCCAATTTTATATCTATAAGCTTTTGGCTTAACTCTAAATGTTAAGCTTCCTTTTCCTCTGGCTTGTTGTGTTATTCGTTTTCCCATTTTAACCATTTACTCCTAAGATAAAATTTTTACATTCTTTCTTATTTGATGATTTAGCAGTTTCAAATATATTATTTAGATTATCATGGTTTGGGTGAGCAGTTTTAAAAGTCTGGTTTATTACTTTATTTAAATAGGGTTTTTTAAAATTATTTAATATGTGAGAGATTATAAAAGAATGAATATCTCTTGTATCTTCTATTCCTTCAATTCTTTCTTCGATAAAGATATGTTCTCCGAGAGATCTTTTCCCCGCATAAACAACTTTGTAAAATGCATCAAGTTTTGTTGAACCTGAAGGAAAATGTCTTTTAAGACCAAGACATATTACTTCACCAATCTTTACACTATCTATTATATCTTTTAAATTATTTTCAACCATTTTATATCATTCCAAGTTTAGTTGCAATATCAATTGCAGGATTTTCTTTTTTTAATTTAATATAAGCAATTTTTTTATTTTTCTTTATTAATGTATTAATTGAATGAATTTTTACATTAAACATTTCTTCAAATTCTTTTTTTATTTTATCTTTTGAATTTCTTCTATCAACTTCTAAAACCAGCATGTTGTTAAGTTCAATTAATCTTACTGCTTTTTCTGTAGATATTAGTTTCATTTTAACAAGCTTGCCTCCAGTTCTTTAATTGCTTTTTCAGTGAACATAGTAACTCTGGCCCCGTTGTTTGCTAAATCAGTAACAATTAATCTATCAGCATTAACTGTTTCAATACCCTTTGTTTTTGCTTTTTCATCTCTTCCGATAACAAGCAAGGCTCCTGCGTTCTTCTTATATTTTCTTCCTCTTAATTTTCCAATACCTGCTCTTATGGATTTTTTTTGTATAGAAACATCGTATAATTCTTGTAAAATCTTTTTTAATGATTCTAAAAATTCTCTTGTTTTTAATTTAAGAATTTTTTCTTCAACAATAATCGGGAGGCCTTTATCAATCTTTTTATTTTTTAGAGAAGTGTATTTCTTTTTTAGTTCTTTAATTGAATTTACATATGATAATGCAGAAAGTAATGCTTTTTTTAATTCTTTTTTATTTATTTTTTTTAAATTAACAGAGCATTTTGGGGGGTGTGCACGTCTTCCTCCTCTTGCAGAAGGAATTATGGCCCCCTCCCATGAGAATTGTGTTCCCCTTCTCCAGAGTATTTTTCTTGGGATTCTTGAAAGGCCCCTCCCTCTATCTGATTTCCAAACATGCCTTCTTTTTCTTTGGATTCCAGAAGCAGAACGGTCCATGCCTGCTCTGTATTTTGGAGAACTAGGGTGTTTTAATTTTTCTGCTTCTATAACTTTAAAAATAATATCCTCTCTTATTGGCTCTTCAAATAAGTTTGTAATTATTTCTTTTGTTTTCTTTCCTTCAATATCTAATATTTTTGTTTTCATTTTTTAAAATTTCCATATTTTGGATAAAAAGTATAAATTCCCAAACCAAAAGCTTTTTTAGTTAGGTATTTGCCTCTTCCAATGGGCAGGCCTCCAATATGATAGGGAACTGCCACTAAATCATATTTATCTGCTATTTTTTTAACTGCTTGGGAAATATCACTTTGTTTTGCTTTTAATTCCTTTTCTACAGTATGCTGAAGACAAAATCCATCTGCTTTTGGAAAAAAACTTAAAGATATTCTTGGAGGATAATTTTCAAAATCTAAAAAAGGATTTGCTGTTTGTAAATCAGAGAAACGAGCTTCTAAATCTAATTTTAATTTTTGGAAAATCTTTTTTATAGATGTTTCTGCTTTTACATAATCTATTTTACTCTTATCTATTTTTTCTTTTCTTATTTGTATTGTTTTGGGGTTCATTTTTTATTTACCTCAACTCAATGAATTCATAATTTTTTTTATTTTGACGTTTAGTTTCTCTTAATGGGATTGTGATTAATAACGGCCTTTTAGTTGGTCCTTGCACACTTCCTTGTAAGATTACATAATCTGTTTTTATTTTTCCAAATTTTTTAAACCCATTTTTAGGATTAATTTCTTTTTTATTAATGCTTTCAATAAAAACTATCTTATTATTATAACTCACTCTTGTGAAATATCCCATTTGCCCTGCCATTGGCTGAGTGAAATCAACTCTTGCAGGATGCCATGAACCACCAGTCCCAGGCCCCCTTCTACCTTTTTCTGATTTATGAAACCTTAATTTTAATCCAAATCTTTTTGTAGGACCTTGAGTTCCTTTTCCTTTAGTAACTCCTCTTACATCAACAACCCCTTCATTAATAAATTCCTTAACTGATATCTCCCTTAATAAATTATTTTTAATAAACTCTAATTTTTCATTTAAATTTCCTGAAATTTCTATCTCACTAATATTTGGAGATTTTTTAATTCCTGTTTTTTTAACTTGAGAATAAACAATAGCTCTGACATTATCATAATCTCTTTCTTTAAAATCCTCAATTTTTTTGTTGAATTGCTTTGGAATTTTAACCTTCTTTTTTAATTCCTTATCAATATTTTGATTTAAAACCTCTCCAATTAATTTATTTTTTTTATAAAACCGAACAGAAAAAATTTTCATTGTAGGACATTCAATAATTGTTACAGGAACAGTAATTCTCTGCCCTTTAGTTAATGAATTTGATGTATTATCTCTTACATATGCAGATTTCATTCCAACCTTATATCCAATAAAACCTAAAAAATTAGAACCTTCTCTAAAAAGAGCTTTCCAGCTAACTCTAGGCAAAATTTTTTTTGCTCTTACTCTTGGATAAAACTGCAGGCTACCCTTCCTTGGTTTATGATGTTTAGGCATAATAATCTCCTTTTGATAGCTGACTAGAAAACTAAATCTAGTTTCTGAGCCTGTTGGTGAAAACCAACTGCTATCAAAAACACTGCAATAAGATTAATTAATTAATCTTAATAAAAATCAAAGAAGATAAGGGTTTTTAAAGGTTATTACACAGCAAAATCTTGTATGTCCAAGGGACATATGTCACTAGGAAGAACCGAAAATTAGTTCTGAATTGAATTTCTAATTTTCTTATGAAAAAAGAAGAAATTAGGAAAGAATTTTTTAAGCTAAGAGTAAAGCATCACTCTTATAATCAATGTAGAAAAATATTGAAAGCTAAGTATGGATATGAAATAACTAAAAGAACTCTTATTAGGTGGGTCAAAAGATTAAACGAAACTGATTGGGATTTAAGAGATAAATCAACTAAACCAAAAAACACCCATTCAAAAATAACTAAAGATATGGAAGAGAAAATAATCAAAATTAGAAAGAAAACAGGATGGGGAGAACATAAGATTTCTGAATTTATAGAATGAATATCCCATGCTTCTGTTTATAAGATTTTGAACAAAAACTCTCTTACAGAAAAGAGTAAGAGAAAGAAAAAAAGATTAAAATATATTCGCTGGCAGAGAAAACATCCTAATTCTCTTTGGCAAATGGATGTTTCAGACCAAAAGATTAAAGATAAATATTGCTTTGCTGTGATTGATGACTGCTCAAGATCTTGTTTAGGATTATTTGATTTAAATAGGGTCACAACTTCTGTTGTGACACAAACATTAGATGAACTTGGAAGAGTTCATGGATATCCAAGAGAAATTTTAACTGATAATGGTAATGTATTTGGATTGAGGAGTAAGCATAGTAAGTTTGATAGATGGTGCAGAAGAAGAGGGATTAAGCATATCAGAACAGCTATTCATAGCCCTACAACAACAGGAAAAATTGAGAGATTTTTTAAGACATTAATAAATGAATTAAGCTTCTGCAAATGCCCAGAAGATTTTAGAATGAGATATAATCATCTTAGACCTCATTCAAGTTTAGAAAAAAAGAGTCCTGCAAATGTTTATTTCTTGTTTAGTAGATTGTTTTAAAGGGGTGACAAATGTCTGTAGGAAGCACAT
>Ga0315550_1000141_pt1 | contig 43221 bp, 47 predicted proteins | sample SalMarSW160190MG_2_FD_203100 | JGI IMG/M metagenome (GOLD analysis project Ga0315550, IMG submission 203100) | Salt marsh sediment microbial communities from the Plum Island Ecosystem LTER, Massachusetts, United States - Salt Marsh Sediment SW1601-90 ...
CCCCGGGAGGACGGATGGGCAGTTATTCACCCAGAACGGCTTGGGCGGCCTCTGGCCACCATTTGAAAGTCTCCAGCGAGGCCCTGAGGTCCGCGCCGCGCGCGGGCCACTCGTCGATCGGGACGATCATGACCACGACGGCCAGGATACCGTCGTTCTCCTCAACCCACGCCAGGCCGTGCAGATCCTTCTCCTCAGACTCGACCTCCATGTAGAGCACGTGGGATCCGGTCCCTCCCAGCTTGCGATCCAGCTCGATCGTGTCCTCGCCGAATCCGGACACTCCCGCGAGGGAATAATCCTCGGCGAAATTGTTCCACTGTTCATCGGTGAGGGCCTGGCCCACGTCGCCAAAGTAGACGTAGATAATGCCCAAGCTACCCGAGGCGTCGAAGGTGTAGGCGTATCCCCCTCCCGAGCCCTCCTCGATGTCGTCAAAGTCGGGCGGGTAGCTGATGGCAAAGACACCCTCGGGGTCCTCGAAGGGCACCAGGGCCAGCTCCCGGACGGTGAAATCGTAGCGCCCGATCTCCTCGTCGTTCATAATCAGCGCCACTTGATGTTCGCCCTCCGGCCAACCTCCGTCGGGAAGGTAGGAGAAGAAGAGGCCCACGTCTGTCTTGTCTTCATCCGAAGTGATCCTCTTGGTGCCTTCCTCGTCTAGCTCGCCATCCACGTACCACTCGGCCCTCAGCCAGGTGTACGTACCGACGTCTGCCTGGGCCACCAAAAAGACCTTTTCGTCCGGGGCAAAGGTGGTGCTTGGTTCAACAGGATTATAGTCGTCGTCCACGTCGCGGGCCAGTGTTGCCTCTTGGAGCACAGCGGGGGTCGCACCGGCCGGCGGCACCACGCTGAAGGTATAGCTGTCGATAAGCTCATCTTCGTAGTAAACGTCGGCCCGGTATGCCTGGCTGATGGGCAGCCCATCGTCTTTGGATACCCAAAAGTTCATGTAGGTATTCTCACCGAAGGAAAAGATGACGCCCTCGTTGACGTCCCTCAGATCCAGCTCGACTTCACCGATGGACTCGTCGTGTATGTAGAACTGGGTGGTGACGACGCCTTCCTTGGGTCGGCCCTTGACGACCAGGGAGAGATAGACGGTGTCATCAGGCACGAATTCGGTATCGGGGTCCACGGGCCCGCCCTCGTCGTCCAGATCGTGGGCGAAGGTGTGTTCCAGGATTTCTACGCCGGTGGGGTGTGGGGTGTCGGTGGGCGGCGGCTCGGTTGGCACCGCCGTGGGCGCCATTGTAGACTCCGCACCAGAGCCACAGGCCAGCGTCGCAGCTAGCAGAACCGCTACTGCGAGAATCGGGATTGCGTAAGAGCGTTTCATTATCGGCCTCCTTTATTTGGTTTTGGAACTCTCACGACACTCACAGGCTACCAAACCGTCGTGACGAAATCGTGACGAGTTCAAAGTGGACAACTGTTGGTCTAGCGATATTGTCTGGGAGCGACGCGGGTGATGACGGGGGTTGGTAGGCGGCAGAGTTTGAGGGACTTGTACTACAATCACAATTATACCACCCCTTTGGGACACAAGGCAACCCTCTCCGCTTCTGATAATCAGCGGGTGAGTTCTGCCAACACCTCGGCGGCGACTATTTCCAGGGGTCTCGGCGCGCCTTCCGGCGGAGCGAGGTTCAGGTCGGCGAGCAGCCGCTGGGCGCGGTTCTTGACGTCCAATTCGCTGGCGGGATGTTGGCTGGTCAGCGTCAAGAGTTCGGCCGCCCGGTCGCACTTGGCAAAGAGCATGGCCAAGCTGACCAGAACTTTTGATAGCATAGCCAACGTATGAGTCTCGTACGCAGTGGTCAACGCCTCGGCTAGATAGGTCCTGGCGTTGTCATAGTCCTCCAACGCGCACGCCGTCTCTCCCAAATTGTTCAGGCAGGCCAATATCACCCACTGATCCCGAGTTCTGCGCCCGATGGGCAACGCCTCTTGGTAATACGTCAGCGCCTCGTCGTACGAGCAAAGCGCGTAAGCCACCTCGCCCAAATTGCTCAACGAGATGGCCTGTCCACTCCGGTCACCGATCTGACGCCGGATATCCAGACTTTCCTGATAGTACGGTCGGGCCTCTGCGTATTTCTCGATGACGTGCAAGATGGTGCCAAGGTTATTGAGGAGCATGGCAATGCTGTGTCGATCGTTTAACTCGCGGCCTAGCTGCAGGCACGACTCGAACAAAAGCCGGGCTTCGTCGTATGCTCCCAGATGACACGCGACGTCGCCCAGCGCGTTGAGCGCGGACATCGCTACGTGCCGATTGCCACACTCCCGGCTCATGGCCAGGCTTTCATCGAGCAACGTCTTGGCCCGCTCCACCTGTCCGGTTCGATACCGAAGCATGCCCAGCGTATAGAGCGCGCAGGCTATGCCGCGGCGGTCTTCGCACTGCTCGAACAACGCCTGGCTTTTCTGGGCCAGATCCTCTGCCTCGTCGTATTTTCCAAGATTGCGGTTCAGTTCCGCCAAAGTGACCAAACAAAAGGCCTGCTTGGGATATACTCCTAGGCGCTCGAAAATCCTCAGGCTTTGTTCCAGGACCTTCTGGGCCTGATCATAGCGGCCCAGGCGGTGACAGAGCGCACCCTGGCAGGCCAGGGCTTGGCCGAAAAGGCGCGCCTGCTCCGGTACCTCGCGCCATCGATCTGCCGCCAGAGCAAAAAAGAGCAGTCCCCTCCTTGAACCGACATCGTATGTTGTAAAAATGGTACAGGCCCTCCAGACTCTGTGCGATCTGCTCCGCCCATCCGCGTGCCAAGGCCACCTGCCAGGCACAACGCGCGTTCTCAATCTCAGCGGCAATCTCCTCCAGTGCCTGTCCCTGTTCCTCACCTTGAAGAAGATCCTCATGTTGAGCCAAGAAGGCTGCAAAGTAGCGGGCATGTTGCGCCTGCGTTTCCTCGTACAACTGCGAGTCCGCCTGCAATTTCTCGAAGGCATACTGGCGCAGCATCTCGTGCATATCGTATCGGTCGGGTGACGTGCGGCGGATGAGGGACTTATCCTGCAGCGTAGTCAGCAGGGAGAGAGAGACTCCCGTCACAGCCGCGGTGCGTGACCGCAGGCGCGGCGTCAGGGTGGCGCGTCACCTGCCCCGCGCCGTCCACCGCTTCCAGGTAATAGTCCACTATCGTACCGTCGGGTCGAGCGGGGGATGTGCGCGCTGTAGGCGCCGCTTCCAGACAGCGACTGGGCCTGAAAGCCGGCGCCCGCATCCACCCACAGCGTCGCCGAGATGATGGGCGTGCCGGCGGTGATGGCGGCGGTCACCGTGACCCCCTCCCCTGCAACCGGCCACACGGGCGCGCGCGCCACCTGGGAGAACCGCGGGGGCAGGTAACGATTGAGCTCGCCCGGCGTGGGCGTGTCCATCGCGCGCCACGCGTCGCCGCCATCCGGCACGCGGCCCCGGGAGACGTCCACCGTCTGCGGATCGTAAAAGACGGCGTCGATGGGCGCATAGTGGTTCGCCGCACTGTCGAACAGGCCCACGTACTCGCCTTCGCCGGACAGCTCAAAGTTGAGATGTCTGCCCACGCCGTCGCCATCCGCCCACAGGATCAAGTAGCCCCCGGCGGGGACCACTGTGCCGGCGGGGAGGGTGTACTGCGCGATAAGGCCGACGTTGTTGGAGAGCGCCATCCCGCCGACGACGTAGCGATAGTCCCCCTGCGGCCAACCGGGCCGGTCGCTGCTCGTCATCCCCGCCGCGTCCTCCGCCGCGACGACGTACTCCACCCAGGTGCCGTCCGCCTGAGGGGGGATGACGCCGGCGTAAAGCCCCCCCCCGGCAGCCGCCATCGGCAGCGACGCGTAATCGGGCGGGGACGTCCCGGCGGCGAAGGCGCGATACCGGATCGTGGGCGTGAAGGAACCGTCGTCGGTGATCGTGGCCGTGACGGTCACCGCGTCGCCGCTGGCGGGCCAGGCCGGGGTTTGGGTCGCGCCGCTGATGACGGGCGGGCGGCCCGCGTTGTGCCAGCCCAGAGACGGCGCGGCGAGGACCTGCCAGGTTCCGCTCCCATCGGGCAAGCGCCCTTGGGAAACGTCGACCGGCTGCGCAGAGAGGTCCATGGCGTCGATCTGTGCGTTGCCGAACACGTCCCTGTCGAACAGCGCGATCTGGCCGCCGCCATGGGCCAGCGCAAAATTGGCGTGCAGCAGGCCTTCACGCTCTCCATCGGCCCAGATAAGGAGCGTGCCGCCCGGCGGGATGCGCGTATCGTCGGGGATGCGCCACTTGGTCGGCTCGCTCGGATCGTCCGTCAGGTACATCCCGCCCAAATCCCACGCCAGCGTGGCGCTGGCGTTGTGCACCTCGAACCAGGCGTCGTAATCGCCGGCCTCGTCGGCGATGGTGCCGCCGTTATCGGCCATCACCTCGTTGATGGAGAGAGGCACCGCCAGATCGGGACAAAAGCTGGGGATCTCTCCCTGGAGGTAGCCGATGCGGTTGGTGACGTAGGTCTTGATCTCTGTCGGTCCATCGGAGAATTGAAAGCCCGTCGGCTGCCAGCGGTTGGGATCGGCCTCGCCCCACGCTTACATGTAGCCAAAGGCGGCGTCGATGCGCGGGAACGTCTCCTCCGGGCTGAACTCGTCGGCCATGATCTCTTGCAGGCGGCGGCAGTAGAAAAAGCGAAACTCGGGCGCGTCCATCATGCGGTCGATCAGCACGTTCCACTTGTCATCGATCTTTTGGCTCTCGTAGGTGCCGCTGTCGATCGGGTTATCCCAACTGATGCTCGTATCGAGCAGATGCTTGTAGATCGGATCCCCTTCCGTCGTCGATCCGACCTCTACGCGCCGCTTTCAAAGAACTGCGGGTACTGGGTTCTCAGCCTCTCCCGCAGATCGCCAAAGACGTTCGGTGCCTGGGGGTACACCAGTTCGAGCATCGCTATGCATAGCTCTCGAATCTCCCACTGCGCCTCAGGGGAGATGCGCAGCCGGAACAGGTGCAGCAGCTCGCGAAAGTTCATCGTCATCACGATGCGCGTGGCGGCGGCGTTGGGCAGCGCAAAGCGGGCGTCCTCCTTGCGCACGCCCAGCTCCCGCAGGGCGCGGTAGGCTGCCTGCACCTGCCCGGAAAGCTGACTCCACACCACCTGCGCTTCGGGGTGGTCTGCGATGGCGGGCGGCAGCACCCACTCTGGATCGGACCACTCGACATACCTTTGGCTCTCCTGGCTGTAGCTGGCCAGCCGGTGGCGCACCAACTGGTGGCTGGCTGCCCGCGAAAGGCCTCCGATCTCGAACGTCGCGCTGGCGTGCTCAATCAGGCTCTCGTGCCCCTCGCCGATGCGCGCGCGCAGAAAGCGGCCCGGATTCCCCCGCCCATCGCTGCGATAGCACACCCGTCCCGCGTGCTCCAATAGTTCCTCCGGCGTCCCATCTCCCTTTAAATAACGCGTCATCGCAATCAACTCTACCTGCATCCCAATCTCCAGTCTCCAATCTCTAGTCTCTAATCCCCACCCTTACAAACACCCGCCCCGGCAAACTCCCGTGCCCCCGTATCCACATAGCCCACCGCCTCGGCCAGCGCGATGCTGGCCTCGTTGGCCTCGTTGACCACGTACAGCGGTTGGCGGGCCGAGCGCACGGCCCACGTGGTGCAAGCCGATAGCACCGACCGGCCCCACCCGCGCCTGCGGGCATCCGGCTGCGTTTGGACAAAGACCTCGGTAAAGTGGGGCGAGACCCAGTTGAGCCCGGCCTCTGCGGCGATTCCGCCGGTAGCGACCTCACCCTGCGAGCGGATGACGAAACGCGGCAATCCGCCGATCCCCTCCTCGGTCACGACCAGCACGTTGATAATGGGCTGGAAGCGCGTCGGTTCGAGGCTGTAGAGATGATTGATCTCCGCCTGCTGCACATCCACGACCTGCGCCACCGCGTCCATCAGGTCCAGTGTGCTGATCACAGTGTAGGGACGGCCGGGAATCAGCGCCCGGCGCAACACGTCGACTGCTGCGCGCTCGTTTTTCGCCCGCAGCGCGACGGTGGGCTGGAACAGCCGCTGCCCGGTCTGGCAGACGGCGGCGAATCCGTCCGCGTGGCCGTCGGCGTCCTCGTGGATAAAGAGTTCGGTGCGCCGGGGATCGTGGTAGAGCGCGTAATAGGCATACAGCGCGTCGACGGGATCGGACAGGTGCAGCAGGACACGTGCCTTCAAACGCAGCGCTTGCAGATCAGCCATCGCCGGCGTCTCCCAGCGTCCAATCCTTAAAGACGACGGGGAAAACGTACCGCCACGGCACGACCGTCTCTACCGGCACACCCATCACAGGTGTGAACACCTCGGCGGCTCGCACGCCGTAAACATCGTTGACGATGACCGTTCCTCGCGGCAGGTGCGCCACTGTGACCGCCAGCGTGGCCGTCAGCGTCTCGCCGCCCGCCAGGCTCGCCGCCGTCCAGGTGACCACGCCGTCCGCATACACATAATCCCCGCTGGCCCAGGCAAAGATCGTACTTGCAGGAATAGTATCTGTAAGGGTGGCATAGTTGAGGGTATAGTAGGAGGTGTTGGTGACGCCGAGTGTGTAGACCAGTGTCTCGGCGAAGACACCTCTCTCGAAGGCGGCGCGCTTAACGATCTCAAGCTCGGGCTGCGCCGCTTCCACCGCGGCCAGCGCGTCCACGACGCCCCAGCCGTAGACGTTGTTGGGCACGTCGCCCGGGCCATCGCCGCCGCAGGTCTGCGTCGTCGTCTGCGGCCGGGCCGTGTGCGCGATGATCCATTCCGTGGCGTCCACGTCGCCGATGAGGTAGGGAGCCGAAGACCACACCAGCGCCACTGTCCCCGCTACGTGCGGCCCGGCCATCGAGGTGCCGCTCTTGGAGCCGTACCCGCCGCCGGGGAGGCTGGAGCGCACCCCCACGCCCGGCGCCGAGACGTCCGGCTTGCGCCGATCCGAGCCATCCACCGTCACCGGCCCACGGCTGCTGAAAGAGGCGATGTTGTCGCCGCTATCGGTCGCCCCCGCGGAAAAGGCCGCATCATAAATGGCGGGCGGGTACATCACCGTGCTGCAGCCAGAGCCCTGGTTGCCCGCCGAGGCCACGACCACTATCCCTGCTGCCCGCGCGTTTTCGACGGCCGTCTGCAGCGACGCCCAGTCGCACCCTTCGCTGGGTGGGCAGACCCAGGAGTTGTTGATCACGTGGGGGGCCTTGGCGGGGTCGCCTTCCGTCAAGGGATCGCCGCCGACGGGATACGGTGCCAGGAAGAACTCGAAGCACTCGATGTAGGTCGCGGGCGTGCCCACACCGCGATCCATGTTGCGGCAGCCGATCCACTGCGCGCCGGGCGCGACGCCGATCTGGTTGGCGCCGCCATCGTCGCCGACGATGGTGCCCATCGTGTGCGTGCCGTGGCTATTATCGTCGCAGGGTTCGGGCGAATCGGCCCCGCAGATGCCGCCCCCGCTGTGGATCGCATCGTGCCAGTTGTAATCGTGGGTGGCGGTGACGCCGTCGTAGCCGCGGTACTGGTTGATCAACGCCGGGTGATCCCAGTCGTAGCCGGTATCCTGCCCGGCGACGACGATGCCGGTCCCTGTATAGCCCAGTGTCCAGACGGCGTCGGCGTTGACGCGGGCCACGCCCCACTCGATGCCAGTCGGCGCCGCGTCTTTTCCGTCCGGCGACGTCTTGGGCAACGGCTGCCGCACGCTGGGGTTGGCGGCGATGCGCGCCACGTCGGGCCGGGAGGCCAGACGCGTGACGAGGGCGCGGTCGCCCTGCATCACCATTGCATTGACGATGTAGAAAGGGCGATACGCCACGCCGGCAGCATCCAGTTCGGTGCGCAAGGGAGCCTGGGTGCGACGCGCCGTCTCCTGCAACCTATCGTGGACGTAGCGAAAACGCACCTCGCGATTGGGTAGCGCCGTCGCCCCACTCAGATCGGTCTGCTCATCCAGGATGACCAAAAACGTGGTCTCGCCTCCATCGGCCACAGCCTCCCACACCTGAGGGGCAATGCTGGCCGGAGCCGCTGGCACCGCGGCGTGCGTCGTGGCGATCCAAGCCAGCAGGATCAGCCCGGCGAGACCCAGCGACGTGCCTATAGCAGACAAAACGCGCCCGTTTTTCATCAACGAGAATTATAGCAGAAGTGCATAGCTTGACAAAAGCTTTCTCTCGTAGGATAATCACCGTCAACTACCCAAGGAGGTTTAAATGGAACAAGCAACATTCACTGTAACTGACGACGCATTCGAGAGTCAAGTGCTTCAGGTGCCAGAGCCAACCCTGGTGGATTTTTGGGCCGAGTGGTGCGGGCCATGCAAGATGGTTGAGCCTGTGGTGGAGGAGGTCGCTGCGGAGTATGCAGAAAAGCTGCGCGTGGCCAGGATGGATGTGGATCAAAATCCCAAGACGCCGCAAAATCTAGGAATCAGGGGCATCCCCACGCTGATTCTGTTCAAGGACGGGGCAGAAGCAAAACGCATCGTCGGTTATCGCACCAAAGAGGCCTTGTTAGACGCACTGTCGCCTCACATAGAATAGCTTGACGTCACGCTGCTGGCATGGTATACTTCCTGCACAATTCAAAATCAAAGACCGCGATCGGGAAGAGTAAACGCCGAAGCGAGGTTCAGAGAGTTGGGTACTTGGAGAACCAAGGGCTGAGAGCCCGATACCGGCGCCGGTGTTGAATGGGCCCGTGAGTCGCCTTCCGAAAGAACAACGGATGTTTGAGTAGGTCAGGCCGGAGACGCCACCGTTATCAGGGCGCAGGGTATCGCTCTGAGTGCAGTCGAAGAGCTGTGCCCGCAAGAGTGAGGCTGGCTCTCCAACGTGTACGCGACGCGCCGTCACCGGCGCGTTAGGTGTTTGTAGGGCCTGCCTAACCGGGGTGGCACCACGGGTGTTTGGAGAAAAAGACGCTCGTCCCTAGAGGGGACGGGCGTTTTTCATTTGTCGGCAGGTGGAGGTTTCACATGCATCTCTTAAAAGTCAAGATCAATAGCACGGACTATCCTACACATCGCTTTTACCCGTTCAACGTGCCAATCCTGAAAGACGCGACTGAGCTGACGTTCAGAAGCCCCATTGTCTTTTTCGTCGGCGAGAACGGATCGGGAAAATCAACCCTGCTGGAGGCGATCACCAAAAAGTGCGGCGTCCACATCTGGCACAAGCCCAAGCGGCATATGGCCCATTACAACCCCTACGAGACCAAGCTTTCTGATTACATCACCGTCACCTGGGCCAACGGCGGCGTGCCCGGCTCTCTCTTCCGCGCCGAGACGTTCCGCGACTTTGCCGACTTTCTCGACGACGTGGCCCTGTGCGACCCCGGGCGGCTCAAGTATCACGGAGGCCGCATCCTGAACACGCTATCGCACGGCGAGGGCATCCTGAGCTATTTTAGCACCCGCTATCACATCAAAGGCATCTACTTTCTGGACGAACCCGAGGCCGCGCTCTCTCCCTCAAGCCAGGTCGAGTTCCTCCAAGTGCTGCAAAAGGTCGAGGCGGCGGGCCACGCCCAGTTCATCATTGCCACGCACTCACCTATCCTGCTGGCTTACCCCGGCGCGCAGATTTTTAGCTTTGACGGGACGCACATCGAGGAAGTAGCTTACGAGGACACGGCACATTATAAGCTTTACAAGCGGTTTTTCACCGACCGGGATACCTTTTTGGCGTCTTGACCGGGAGTAAGGGATTAGGGGAGTAGGGAGTAAGGACAGTCCCCTACTTCTTACTTCCTTACTCCTCACTCCCAAAGAAGGAGGACAAGTATCGAAAGAAAAAACACCCCCTCGCTCACATCGGCCTTAATCAATTCACGCAAGGAGATATAAAATGCAATACAAATACTTACTCAATGAAAGCGACATGCCGACCCATTGGTACAACATCCTGGCAGACATGGAGAACCCACCGCCGTTCTACCGGCATCCCGCAACGCTGGAGGAGATGAAGGAGCCTCCTATGCCGCCGCCGGTCTTTCCCATGGCCTTGATCGAGCAGGAATTCAGCCCGGAGCAGTATATCGAGATCCCGGACGAGGTGGCGGACGTGCTCAAGATGTGGCGTCCCTCGCCCGTCTACCGCGCCCATCGCTGGGAGAAGGCGCTGGATACGCCGGCCAAGATCTATTACAAGTGGGAGGGCGTCAGTCCTCCAGGTAGCCACAAGCCCAACACCGCCGTGGCTCAGGCTTATTACGCCAAGGAGGAGGGCCTGAAGGGCCTTGCCACCGAGACCGGCGCGGGCCAGTGGGGCAGCGCGCTGTCCTTTGCCACCAACTACTTTGGCCTCAAGTGCAAGGTCTTTATGGTCGCCATCAGCTTCCAGCAAAAGCCCTACCGGCGCATCGCCATGGAGACGTGGGGCGGCGCCGTCGTCCCCAGCCCCAGCTCGGAGACGAACGCCGGGCGCGCGATCCTGGAGCAGGATCCCGAATCGCCGGGCAGCCTGGGGATCGCCATCAGCGAGGCGCTTGAATATGCCGTCACCCACGACGGGTACAAGTACTCGCTGGGCAGCGTGGTCAGCTTTGTGCTGCTGCACCAGACGGTCATCGGCCAAGAGGCCATGAAGCAGATGGAGATGGCGGGTGACTATCCCGACATCGTCATCGGCTGCGCCGGTGGCGGCAGCAACGCCGCCGGTATGATCTTTCCCTTCCTGAAGGACAAGCTGACGGGCGACAAGCCCGACCTGCGGGCCATCTTTGTCGAATCCACCGCCTGCCCCAGCATGACGCGCGGCATCTATGCCTACGACTGGGGCGACACGGCCAAGACCGGCCCGGTGGCCATGATGCACACCATAGGTCACAGCTTTATCCCGGCCCCCGTGCACGCCGGCGGTCTGCGATATCACGGCATGGCACCCTCCATCTGCGCGCTTCTGGATCAGGGGTTGGTGGAATCCCGTGCTTATCACCAGAACGAGGTGCTCAGCGCGGCGGTCAGCTTTGCCCGCTCCGAGGGCTTTATCGTCGCACCGGAGACGGCGCACGCCGTCAAGGCGGTGATGGACGAGGCGCTGGCCTGCAAGGAATCGGGCGAGTCGAAGGTGATCCTGTTCAATAACAGCGGCCACGGCCACTTTGACCTGGCGGCCTACGACGCCTTCTTCCGCCAGGACCTCCCCGACTATCAGCTCGACGAGTCGCAGATCGAGGTCGCGCTGACAGAGCTGCCGCAGATTCCCGCGTAAAGTGTAGACGAGGAAACGAGGAGTAAGTAGACAAGGGAATCCTCCCTTGTCTACTTTTTTACTTGTCTACTGGTCACTTCCGTGTACAATCATGCTATGAAGCTCATCTACCGCGACAGAGAATGGAAACTGCAAGGGCAGCGGCGCGTGCGAGACGCGATCAAGGCAGTTGGGCTGATGCCCCAGACCGTACTCGCCGTGCGCGAGGGCAAGCTGCTTACCAGCGATCTGATGCTAAACGAGGAGGACGAGGTCAAGCTCGTCGCCGTGATCTCGGGCGGGTAGCGTATGAAATGCCGCAAGTGTGACCGCCGGGCCGTGTTCAACATGCGCCGCCACAAACTGGCGCTGTGCGAGGTCCACTACCCCGAGTGGTTCATCGCCCAGACCGAGCGCGCCATCGAGAAATATCACATGTTCGCTCCTGACGCTCGCGTGCTGGTGGCGGTCTCTGGCGGGAAAGACAGCCTGGCCCTGTGGGACGTGCTGCTAAAGCTGGGCTACCAGGCAGACGGGCTGTACATCGACCTGGGGATCGAGGGCTACTCCACCCCCTCGCGAGAGAAAGTGGAGCGTTTCGCGGCGCAGCGGCCCGGCGCGGAATTTGTGGTCGTCGACCTCAAGGCCGAGTACGGCGAGTCGCTGCCCGAGGTGGCCCAGCGAGTGCGGCGCGGGCGCGGCAAGCCTTGCTCCGTGTGTGGGCTGATCAAGCGCCACGCCATGAACCGCGTGACCCTCGAGGGCGATTACACTGTCCTTGCCACCGGCCACAACTTGGACGACGAGGCGGCGGTGCTGTTCGGCAACGTGCTCCACTGGCAGACGGGCTACATCGCCCGCCAGGCCCCAGTGCTGCCCGCCGACCGGGAGGGGTTCGCCCGCAAGGTCAAGCCCTTCTGCCGCCTGTACGAGCGGGAGACGGCGGCATACGCCCTCATCTCCGGCATCGACTATATCTACGACGAATGCCCCTACGCCGTCGGCGCGACCAGCATCCGCCATAAGGACGTACTGAACCGCATGGAGGAGGAATCGCCAGGAGCAAAGGCCCACTTCTACCTGGGGTTTCTGCGGGCGCGCAAGGCAGGGTTCTTCTGCGAGCAGGCCGAGGAGACCGAATTGCACCCCTGTACCAACTGCGGCCAGCCGACGAGCGCGCCGGGGCTGTGCGCGTTTTGCCGGTTGTGGAAGACAACGAATGGATAACGGATAAACGGATGTATCTGATGCTTGCAGCCCTCGTCCTCGAGGACTGACTGTAGGTGTAGGGGACGCCCTCGAGACGGAGGCTACGAGCAAAGGGCAAACGCTTGTGGATTCAGCCCCGTGATGTAGAGGTGAACGATGACGCCAGCACCCACTGTCCAACAAATCGTACAAGAGGCCTCTAGCAAGGGATTGGTGGAACCGGCGTTGAAGAGGCTGCCGAAAAACGTCACCAGCGCCCTCCGCGCGATGGTCGCCGGGGAGCGTCCGCCAGCAACACTATCGCCCCGCGAACTCGCCAAGCTGGGTAAAACTATAGCCAAGTGGGACGTGCCATACGGGCGTTTGACGCTGGGTTTTGGCATGTCGTCCATGATGGCGGCGATAAGCCAGATGGCTGCAATCGGACAGCCGCCGCCTGAAAAACCTCCGCCCCCCAAGAAAGCACCCAAGGTATCGGATAGCCTGATCGAGCATCTGGGGCTTGCCATGGATAAGGCCACCCGCGTCGAGGCTATCGTCCACTGGCCCATCGGGTTCACCCGCGCGGACTTGTCCAGTGGGGCCTGCTCTCCGAGGAGGAATCTGAAGCGGTGTTGGATCACATCGTGCGCGAGTACGGCCTATACACGTCCGGGACACTGTACGCCGCGCCGTGAGTCGAGACGATGCCTGGAGAGAAAACTATGCTGAACAACCCGAATCCCGCGCTCAATGAGGAGGAGGTGGCGCTGCTGACGCCCCAGCCGGAGGAGTGCTTGCGGCGTGCCGTGCAACGGGGCGCGATCTCACTCAATCGGGTGACCGAGGCGCTGTCGCCGCGCGTAGCTGCCGCCGTGCGCAGCATCGTCACCGGCGAGCGGCTTCCCGCATCTCCTGGCGAGAGATCCTTTCCCGCTCTGCCCGAAGAGCTGATACGCGGCTTCGAGCAAGCCCAGGGACACCCACCGACCAAGGCGGATCTGGAGCGGATGCGCGAGTTTGTGAGCATGCAGACGGGACAGGCGCAAGAGATCCTGGCTCCATACCCCCTGCTCCAGCGCTTGCTTGATGAGCAGGCGTTAAGCGGGGCCGAGGCGACTGCGGAAGCTCACGCCATCGATCATATTCTGGGCCGCTATCTGACCGGCACCAGATACGCCGCACCGTGAGATCGGCGATGGGCGTACGCCTCCACATAGGCTGCGGTCTGATCCACCGTCCGGGATGGATCAACCTCGACCGCTATGCCGCTGAGGCTGCCGACCTCCTGGCCGATGCTGTTCTACTTCCCTTTGCCGACGGTTGCATCGAGGCCGTCGAGACCTTACAGTTGGTGGAGCACCTGGGCTACGTGGGCAACCCTGTACGCCTTGCACGAGTGGGCACGCGTGCTGTCCCCCGGTGGTGTGCTGCTCGTTGAGACACCCAACCGCCCGGCCACGCTTCGCGCTGCTCTAGATGGTGAGACCAGCGAGACGGCCCAGCCCTGGCTGTTTGGAACCGAACAGCGGGGACAAAGCCACCGCTATCTCTTCACCGCCGATGAACTGGCGCAGACGGCATCCAAGGCCGGGTTCGAGGAGGTGGCTGTGGAGCGCGTCGCCCGATCGCCTGCACGTCCGATCCTGCGGCTCACCGCCCGCCGCGCCGCCGATGCACCGGCGATCCGCTTTGCCATCCGCTTCCGCCGCACCCTCGTCACCTCCGGCGTCGTTGATCCATCCGACGCACCGCAATATCTGGCTGCACTGGAGACGGTCTGTGATCGAGGGCGCGAGCTGGTTTCCTCGCCCAGTACCGAGGCGTTGATCCAACTGACGAGCCTGGCGGCCCGCTATAGCCCGCGCGTGGCCACCTGCACGCTCGACGCGCTGCCCGCCCCATCCGCGTGGCCTGAAGGGGAGTTGGCACGGGTGCGTGATCTGATCGCCGAACTGGAGAGGGAGCGATTCCTGGCCCGGCTGGCCTGCCGCTGGCGCAAGCTGCCCAAACAGCCTGGCGCCGCCGACGCGGCCTGGGCGCTGCTCGAACGCGAGATCAGCCTCTATCTGACGGCACGACTCTATCCGGGTGAGGGGCTAGACGAGGTGAAGGAAGCTTTTGACGCAGCCACCGTCGAACTCACCCCACTCGACCTGGACGTGGATTTCTTCTGCCGCGAGGCGCTGACCGACGCGGCGCGCCGTTTGACCGCGCGCGGCGTGCGTGCCTTTGCGCGGGATGAGGTGGAGCGGGCCACGCAGGCATTGGAGGCCGCCGCGGGTTACGACCCCGACCTGACCTGGCCGCGCCGGAACCTGGCTCGGCTGTATCTGAAGCAGGGACACAGGCTGGATGCGCTGGCGCAGTACGAACCGCTGCAGGTAGGTCTGCCCGATAGCTTGCGATCGGCCTTTGAGCGGGAGATGGATGCGGTCACGGGACGCAGCGGGAGCGCAGAGAGCTTTGCCGTCCCTCTGGCGGATTTGGGCGAACGAATCAGCAAATGAGCGAATCAGCGAGCCAGCACGTGAGCGCACAGTGGATGCGCCGACGCTGGCGTGCTGCGTGTGGGAGCTGACCCTGCGCTGCAACCTGCGCTGCCTGCACTGCGGGGCCACCGCCGGCAGCGCCCGCCCCGATGAGCTGACCACCGCCGAGGCCCTGCGCGTGGCAGACGAGTTGGTCGCGTTGAAAACCGACGAGGTTACGTTGATGGGCGGCGAGATTTTCCTCCGCTCCGACTGGCTGGCCGTGGCTCAAGCGTTGCGCGCGGGCGGCGTGCAGGTGGTTATCTTTACCAACTGCACGCTGATCACGCCAGAGCGCATCGCGCAGCTCCAAGCGCTGGAACCCCGTACTATCGGCACCAGCATCGACGGGGGCCGCGCCGCCATCCACGACGAGATTCGCGGCGTCGATGGGGCCTTTGCCAAGACCCTGGCCGCCATAGACGACCTGCAGGCGGCGGGCTTGCGCGTGGGCGTCATCACCACCCTCACGCGCCGCAACCTGTACGAGTTGCCCGCCATCGCGCGGCTGCTGGTGGGGCACGACGTTCGCTGGCAGATCCAGGCCGCCGGCGGCGGCGGCGAGCGACTGGAGCGCGCCGATCTGCTAACGCCACTCGAGTTCTACTTTGCCGCGCTCTTTATCGCCCGGATGCGGACTACCTATCCGTGGACGGCGCTGCCCGTCATCGGCGCGCACGATTTCGGCTACTGCTCGACGCGGCTGCCCAGCCTGCGCGTGCCGGGGCAGGTGTGGACCGGCTGCGGCGCGGGCCGCAACACGCTGGGCATCCAGAGCGACGGCGGCGTTAAGGGGTGCCTCTCCCTGCCGGGGGAATTCGTCGTCGGCAACGTGCGGGAGCAATCCCTGGTGGAATTGTGGAAAGGAGACACCTTTGAGGCATGGCGAAGGCCGGTTATCCGCCACGGCTTTTGCGCCGAGTGCCCCCACGGCGAGGTGTGCGAGGGGGGATGCATCGAGCTGGCCGTCACCTATTCCGGCCGCCGGGGGGATAACCCGATGTGCTTTTACCGCATCGAGCAAGCGTCACCTTTTCCTCTCAAGCTAGCTCCTATTAAGTAGGGAGCTGTCCAGTTGCCCAAGATTGCTGTGGAAACGTTCGAATCTATAGTCAAACTGGCCCAAGCGCTTGATGCCAGCCAAGTGCAGAGGCACACCGCTTTTGGCGAGCTGGTCGTGCGCTTCCAGGATATGGCCTATGGCTATGCGTATGCTATCCTGGGAGACGCACAGATGGCGCAGGATGCGGCACAGGAGGCCTTTATCGCCGCCTATCAGAATCTGGACCAACTCCGCGAACCCAAGGCGTTCCCCGGCTGGCTGAGGCGCATCGTTTTCACACAGTGCTGCCGCCTGACGCGCGGCAAGCGATTGGCGAATCAATCCCTGGATACAGTCCAGCTTTCGTCGAGCCCCCCCCCTGGCGGCGCTGGAGGCGCAGGAGATGCAGGAGCAGATTCGAGCCGCGATCCAGGCGCTGCCGGAGCCGCAACGGATGGCGACGGTGCTTTACTACATCGACGGCTATTCGCAGAACGAGGTGGCCGAGTTCTTGGGGATCTCGGTGGACGCGGTCAAGAAGAGGCTGCAACGAGCCAGGGAGCAGTTGCAGGAAAGGATGGTCGAGATGGTGCAGGAGAATCTACAAGAGCAGCGCCCGTCGAGGGATGACGAGTTCGCCAAGTCGGTGCAGTTGTTCGATTCGCTAGAGGCAACAGCCCAGTACAGCCAGTTGATGTCCATCGAACAGATGTTGATCGATGGCGTGGGCATCGACGCCAGGGACGAGAACGGCCGGACGCTGCTGCACTGGGCCGCACAGCACGGGTATCTGGACGCCGTCGAGTTGCTCATTCAGCATAAGGCCGACCTTCACACAAGGGACGACGCCGGCCAGACGTCCTTGCAGATCGCGGAAGAGATGGGACACGGCGAGGTGGTGGATTTGTTGCGAAGGCACGGCGGAGGAACGTGAAATCTCTCCTAGTTAGTGCCCATGTCCCTCGTGTTCACGCGAAGGCACCCTTGAGCCTCGACCAGTTCGCCAACGAGCAGAGCAGCCAGTTTCGTGCGCTCGGGTGTCGGGGTCGTGATACGCTCGCCGCTACAGGACGTCACAGCAAGAAACAGGGCGATGAACACCAGGTATATCTGCCATCCACTCGTTGATTGCTCCATCCGTTGCAAAAGGTGGCGGGACAGCGACAAGGGAGCTGTTTTTGAAGAAGTGCTTTCCTGTGCATATTTGGTCATCTGAACCCACTTACGGTATCCCCATCCACAAACGCGGCAGCACCTCAAGAGATCGCCGAGCTGCGTTGAGGATGTACGGCTCAACCCCTCCCAACTCTGCAATCCAGGCCACTGTATCCTCCCAATACACTTTGTGCTCGCGGCGCACCGCCTGCACCTGAGCTGTGGTCCTTCCCAGGCGCTTGATCATCTCAAAATATGACTCTGCCGTTCTGCCATCCATGACGTGCGGTTTGACGATGCGCCACATCCTCCGAAAGACCGCGTATGGCACGTGCGTCAGCACGTCAGGCACCGAGGCGGCGTTCAACTCCGAGGCGACGGAGAAAAAGTCGATGTACATCTCGCTGCTCGAAACGTCGAAGGCGGTCATAAAGACCTCGCCGGGCACTGGCGTGTCGGCTAGGGAATTGATCCCCAAAGCCAGCATCACGTCCTGCCCCAATCGCTTCCACACCTCGTCTGCCGCCAGGTGGCAGAGATAGCCGGCTACAAACGCCCGCTCGTGCTGCGCCAGCTCACGCCACGGGCGGACCAGCAGGGTGTCGAGTCGCTCCAGAAAATTGTCACAGCTCTTGCGGAAGGCGTCCTCGCCATCCTCGTGCAGGCGGCCCACAAAATGCGTGACACGCCGGTCGATGTCGCTAAAGCCGTGCACGTCGACCAGGGCGCAGCCGAGGAGGAACGACCCATAGGATGCCGGATCGAACCGCCGCAACTGCGCAAAGACGCGCTCGCCTACGACCAGGTGGGTGATCAGCGGAGCCATTCACTTTTTCCCAAACACCCGCAGCCACTCCTCGACCTCTTCCGGGGAGAGCTGCGGTCCTTGTTCAGATTCAGCCGCATCTGCTGGCGCGCCCAGTCGAGCGGCGAACACCTCTGCCCGCATCAAGCGCACCTTTCCGGCCTTGGCCGCCGCGATGACCGCCCGATCCGACGAGATCACCATCAGCGCGCGCGGGTCGCGCGCCTCGCGGATGCGCTCGTGCAGGATGCCGTCGGCGTTGCGCCCGGCGGAGGCAAAGACGACGTTGACCCCGGCACCGGAGAGCGTCTCTGACCACCCGCCCGGCAGCCCGTGGTCAAAGACGACGGTGGCCCGTTTTCGCTCTCGCGCGCAGTAGGTGCGCAAGCGCGCCACCAGCTTGGCCTCGTCGTCGGGATCGTCCAGGCGCAGGTCGGGCATCTGCCCGATCAGATTGTGGCCGTCAATCAGCAGCGGCATGGTCGCCTCCCACACAGATGGTGATGCATCCGTCGCCGGTCGAAGCGTGAATATCCGATAAACACGCTGCGACCGCGTCGGCGTCTTGGAGCGCCTGGCGCGGATACGTCGTGGCGACCGCGATGACGGGCATCTCGGCCGCCCGAGCGCCCTGGATGCCCGCCGGCGCGTCCTCGATCACGACGCAGTCCGCCGACGGCACGCCCAGCCGCTCCGCCGCCAGCATGTATACGCGGGGATCGGGCTTGCCGCGCTCGACGTCGTCGGCGGTGATCAGGACGGCGGGCAACGGCACGCCAGCAAAGGTCAGGCGGGTCGTGGCAATCTCCCGCGTACCGGACGTGGCCACGGCCCACCCGCCCTCCGGGAGCGAGCACACGAGCTGGCTGGCTCCCTCTATCCTGACCAGACCCTCCGTCTCGCGCGCCTCCTGAGCGGTCAGGCGGGCGGCCTCTGCCTCGGTGTCGAGGTGCGGGGCAGCGAGGCGCACCGTCTCCACGGCCCGCCTGCCGTGGGCCACCTGCATAACCGCCTCAAAGTCGAGCCCGCGCGACGCGGCCCAGCGTCGCCAGGTGCGCTCAACGACGGCGGTGGAATCGACGAGGACGCCATCGAGGTCGAATATCACGGCCTGGCACGTCAGCCAATTCACATCAGACCTCGGATGTCTCTAACGATGATTTTGTGTCAAACATTGTCTTGATCAACCCTGTCTCCTGCTATCAGAGAGGTTCGCTAGAGACCTCCGAGGCCTTGTCGCGCCACGTCCGCGTCCACCATCATCTCGATCAACGCCTTGAACTGTGTCCGCGGCTCCCATCCCAGCTCCGCCTTGGCCCGGGCGTAATCTCCGCGCGCGGCGTTGATCTCGGTGGGGCGCAGGAAGCGCTCGTCGACCTCGACGTGGCCGTGCCAGTCCAGCCCCACGTGGGCGAAGGCGACTTGGCACAAATCCTTGACCGTGTGGACGGTGTTGGTGGCAATGACGTAATCCTGCGGCTCGTCCTGCTGCAGCATCAGCCACATGGCCTCGACGTACTCCTTGGCATATCCCCAATCCCGCACTGCACCCAGGTTGCCGAGCTTGACCTTGTCGTCGGCCACCAGCGGCTCCCCCGCCTCGTTTAGCGGGGGATGCTCGACGCCCAGGTGAATGCAGGCCACCGCCGTGGTCACCTTGCGCGTGACAAAGTGCAGGCTGCGGCGCGGACTCTCGTGGTTGAACAGGATACCGCCGCAGGCGAACATCCCGTACGACTCGCGGTACGTGCGCATCATCAGGTGGGCGTACAGTTTGGCCACGCCGTAGGGATTGTTGGCCAGGAAGTGCGTCGTCTCGTCGACCACCTCCTGGCGCACACCGCCGTATATCTCGCGGCTCGTCGCCTGGTAGAAGCGCACGTCGATCCCCACCGTCCGGATCGCCTCCAGCATGCGGACGGGAGCCACGGCGGTGATCTCGGCAGTGACGATGGGCTGGCTCCAGCTATCGGCGGGCACCGACTGGGCCGCCAGGTTGTACACCTCCGTGGGGCGATACTGGGCCAGAATCCGCTCGATGGCGTGGGCGTCGATCAGATCGCCGTATTCGAGTGTGATCTTGCCGACGAGGTGGTCGATGTTGGGGTAGCGGCAGTTGGTCGAGCGTCGCACTAGCCCGACGACCTCGTATCCCTTGTCCAACAGGAACTCGGCCAGGTAAGAACCATCCTGGCCGGTGATGCCGGTGATGAAAGCGATGGGTTTAGACACATCAATTCTCCTCTTCAGTTTAGGACGCAGATTCACGCAGATAGATCAAAAAGCAGCGTTTATCTGCGTTCATCTGCGTCCCATCATATTACACACTAGGAAAGAACGCCACCCGCGATAGCGTCTGCATCTGCCGGGCGAACTTCATCTCCGGCCAGGCCAGGCCGCGGGCCAGGTAGCGGCGCAGCTTTTCACCGGCGGGCAGCCCGTGCTCCATCCAGCCCCCCAGGTGCCCCTCCTGGGCCAGTTCGATGCCCCGGCGGATCAACGAGAGCAGCCAGTAGATGGGAAACAGGGCCAGGTAGAGATCGATCCTGCGCTTGAGCTGCCGATCTTCTCCACCTCGACCGGCCAGGTAGGGCTTGAGGAAGGCCTTCCACGCCTTGGGCGAGACCAGGTCCTCCTGGTTGGGATGCGTCATCAAGTCCGCCAGGTCGCGGGCCGGGTCGCGCAGGCCGCAGTCCTCCCAATCGACCAACCCCAGTCGGCCATCGGGCCGCCGGATGACGTTGGCAAAGCGCGGGTCGGCGCGGCAAAAGCACAGCGCCGGAGTCTGGCCCGCTAGCTCGCGGAGAGCCGAGTGGCGGCTCTCCAGCACCATGAAGCACAGGTCGACGGCGCGCCTGCCGGGATGGAACTCGCTCTCCACCCACTCGGCATAGTCCTTCAGATCGGCGTGAAAGCGGGCCTCGATCTCGTCCAGCGGCCGGTCCTGGCCGCGCGACTCCCACAGATCGTCGCCCGATATTGCGTTCATCTTGAGCCACATCTCGGCCAGTTGGGCCAGCTCGCCAGCCGTGGGACGGCGGCGGTCCCAGGTCTCGCCCTCCAGAAATTCGTAGATCACGATGGGGCCGCGCGACGTGGCGTGGGGTTGGACATGTGCGACCGGCTGGGGCGCGATGTCCAACGGCGCCAGCAGACTGAGCGCATCGAACTCTCGCCGTGGCGCGTCCCACCACTCGTTGCGCTTGAGGTACTCTTTGGCGATCAAGTGGTGGTCACCGGCCCACACGTCGTACAGGCGATTGGACTGGTGCTCCAGGGGGGAGCGGGGAGAAACCTCTATCCCATCCTCCGGGAGGCCCGTTGCCCGGGCCACAATGGTCGTCAACGTGTTACTCATGTCGCTTTTGCCTCCTTAACTATTTGATGTGGGTCGAAATATCGTCCGATCTTTTCGACCTCGTCCATCACTTTACGGATGCCTAGCTCACTCGTAAACCAGTTGTCTCTACGTATGTTTCGCTCGTCGTGAACGGGAGAGACCATAAACAACACGTGCTCTGGAAAAGCGGCACTATACGCCATATGGACGCGCCGAGCGTGAAAGGCCTTGCAGACGAGGATGGCCGCCCGGACCTCCAGAGCGGCTCGGCGGATAGCCTTCCACGACAGTTCGGCGTTTTCAAACGTGTGCCGCGCCTCGTCCTCCTTGAGAAACGCCCCCTCGGGTATGCCCAGCGAGACACCGACCTGCTTGAGGTACGCCCACTCGGTCAGGCCGGGCAGATGCGCGTTGGCCCCACCCGATGGCAGGATGACCGGGGCAAGCCCGCAGTGATACAGCTCCGCGGCACGCTCCATCAGTTGCGGGTGACTTCCGCCCGGTATCAGGATGATGTCGGCGTTCGAGATCGGCGTCTCGAGGAATATGAACTCGGTGATGGCGGCGATTGGATCTTTCAGCATCGCTATAGGCCACTCCTGGTGCTTCAATCATAGACTCGCCCTATCCTTCAGCGCGGGATCGGGTCTCCCCCTCATCTTGAGATTGCCCCCGCTGGCAATATGAGCCCAGACGAACCTCAAGAACAACTGCAAGTCAAATACGAACGACCGCTTCTGGATGTATTCCAGCTCCAGTTCTTGTTTCAAGGACAGATTATCGGCATCGCTGTGGCCAAACGTTTTTCCCAATTTGAGCACCGCATAGTTGAAAAAGCCTGGTCTGACCTGAAAGTACCTTTGCCAAGTCGGATCTTGGAGGTTGACGAACTCTGGCTCCATCGGTCGCGGTCCAACCACGCTGATATCTCCCTTGAGAAGGTTGACCAGTGTTGGCAAATGATCAAGCGAGTAGTTGCGAATGAAACGACCAACGCGCGTAAGCCTCTCGTCCGGGCTGAGGCGAGCAGTTTCATCAACGCGCATCGTACGAAACCGGAACAGGCGGAACGGCCTGCCGTTTTTGCCGACCATTGCGGGTACGTACAAGACAGGACCCGGTGAACTCAACTTGATGAGAATGGCGATAATCAGGATTGCCGGCGCTGCGATAATCAGGCAAGACAAAGCGAACACCAAATCGAACAGGCGTTTGGCCATGGATTCCCTACTTTTGAGACTTGTGGCAAACTCACTCAAGTCCGATGTCATCAAAGAACGCTTGACTATCTCCCCGCCACACGCGAAAAGCCTCGGGGATTCTCAACCGGTGCCCCGGGTCCACATCCTCCGGCAAGTCATCCTCTGAAAACCAACCCGTATCTTGCACCTCGCAGGCGTGCGACGGCTCCGCCATCTCTTGGCGATCCAACGGCTTGCACAGGAACACGAATTGGTACAGGTGATGGCGGCTCGTCGTGCCGCACAGGCGCGAATCGAAAACCCCGACGAGCGCTAGAGGACGGCAATGCACGCCCGTTTCCTCCAGCGCCTCGCGGGCGTCTCTCCCACTTCGAGGGCCCCGCCCGGCATGGCCCACTTGCCGTTATCCGCGCGCTGAATCAGCAGGATTCGTCCCTCGCCGTCGATCACGGCCGCGTCGCCCCCTGCCAACGGCGTTGGGCGCGAAAAGATCGGGTCTCTCAAGGGTTCGACCTGTGCGAGGGACTCGCCGGTCGCCAAGGCTAGCATTTCCATTGCGATCGTCTGTACTGCCCGGAAGGCGGCCTCGTCGTGGATGTTCTTGGAGAAATGCAGCCCCATTGCTGAAATGTCCCACAGCTTGTCTGACCACAATGCGATTTATTCTGCTTCTGACGGCATTACCAACCCCTTTAGGCCTCGGGGACAAATACCGGTTCCGGCTCGCCCAGGACGGGTACAGGCCGGGAAACGTGGACATCCCCAAAAGCAAGCGCCGTGGCCAAGCACTCGCGGACATTGTCAAAGAGATGTGAGTGCCCGCCTTGTCCAGCCGCAACACCTATCGCCTTGACTCCCAAGGCGTTACAGGTGTACAGGGCGCGCGGCAGGTGGTAGCCTTGTGTGACCAGGATGACGTCCTGCACCTGAAAGATGTCGCGGGCGCGGTAGCAGGTGTCGTACGTGCGCCGACCGGCGTAATCCAACACGATGGCCTCTCCAGGTACGCCCAGCGTCATGGCGTACCTGCGCATGGCCGTCGGCTCGTCATAGTTCACGAAGCGGTTATCGCCGCTCATCAGCAGCTTGTCGACCTTACCGGTGAAATACAGCTCGGCAGCAGTCGTCACCCGGTAGGCCAGATCCAGCGTCGGACGGCCATCGCGCGTGATCCCGGCCCCAAACACGACGGCAACGCGCTTTTGGGGGACGTCCGCTACACTGAACACCCGTTGGCGCGCGTGCAAGGCAGTGATCAGCCGGGGGAGAAACAGGGCGACGATGCCCATCACAGCTAAAACAATGACCAGCCACATAGCGAATCTGAGCCTTTGGCTGCGCCTGGCCCGCCTGGCGATCTTTCCAACAAGGATAGCGACCAGCCAGATCAGGAACGGGAGAGGGACAACGGAAAAGGTGCACAGAAAACCGATTCTCGATTGCCGGGCGGCGTAATACCACCAGTAGAACGCAGTGGCCCACAAGAGTACAGCGCCAAACCCTACCACGATGACCTGGTGTGCGATTGTGGGTCTAGATGGTTTCTCCTCTCCCATACCCTTTCCGCCGAAACAGGCTTGCAGCAGCATAGCTTCTGGACGAGCGCCAGCCTGCAGTCTGAAGGATACCAGAAGAGGGGCCCGTGTGCTGGACGGAAACGCAACGCTTGCCCGACGATCAAGCTACGGAGGTTTGGTTTGCGCTTTGATCTGCATCGTGGTATACTAAGCATAAATGATAAAATGCTTTGTAAGGGAGGTTCGTATGTCTGAAACGGTGAGCGTGAAGGTCAGCAGTCGTTACCAAGTCTCCGTGCCCAGTTTTGCCCGCCGGAAGCTGAAAATCAAGAGCGGTGACCGCCTGCTGGTGGACGTTCAGGATGGCATACTCATCATGCTTCCCCAGCCCCAGGATTACGCGGCCCATATGGCCGGTTTGCACAAAGACATTTGGTCGGACATCGACTCAACCGAGTATCTGGAGCAGGAGCGGGAAGCATGGAGCGATTCACAGAGCGACTAGCCGAACATACGATTATTGGCCTGGATACAAGCGTTTTCATCTACCATCTGGAGGCCCATCCACGCTACCAGCCGCTAACCCGGACATTACTGGCCGGCGTCCAGGCAGGTCGGCAAACGGCGGCCGTTTCGACAGTGACTTTGATGGAACTGACCGTTCGACCGTGGCGAGTGGGGCAGCCGGCTGTGGCGCGTGAGTACGAAGCACTGCTCGCCCACTTTCCAAACTCGATACTGGCGGACGTGACGCGCGATGTGGCACGCCGGGCGGCCCAGCTAAGGGCCTGCTATACCATTCGTCCAGCCGACGCACTCCAGGTGGCAACTGCGATGCTTCATGGGGCGACGGCCTTTGTAACCAACGATCAAAGGCTGGCGCACCTATCCACCGAACTGGCTATCATCGTCCTAGAGGACTATGCGGGTTAGTTCTACGCCCTTCGCCAGGCCGGCACATCAGCGCGCCGGCAGCGTGCGCCAGGGCATTGTGATCGACCTTTGACCAATCCGTGGTATCGACCTGTAGGAGCGAACCGCCTATTTCCAGGATGCCATACTTGCCGCCCCGTAGGGCCTCCACGAACTGCTCGTAGGTCGCCAGGTGATCGACGTGGCCTGGATGTCGCTCCCCAGACGCGACCCGCGCTTGGAATCGCTCGAACAGGACCGCGTCATCGGCGGTGCAATAGACCTGTATGGGCGTGAAGCTATACCGCTGTTTCAGTCTCAAAAACCGGGTTGTGTGGAACTTGGATGAAAGCGGTCTCCACGACCAACGATCTGTGTGCCCCGAGGTGGGATTCTACAAAGTGGAACAGCAGCTCGAAGCTGGCGTGGCCCAGCTTTTTCGACCACTCCCGGTCGCGCCAGCCGAGTGTGTCGAAGAGGATCTCTTTGATGGTATCCTTGGAGACGAGGGGCAGGTCGAGCTCTCGCACCAGCGGGGCCGGTGACGATCACGATGAAAGGTCTGTCCATCAGTTCGCGTCAACGCCGCACTTTACAAGATGATAGTTGAGGAATGCCGCTTTCTTGATTCTAGTTCTGCTATACCTAACGATGTCAAAGTCAGTCGGGGCATACTCTTCAAACTCGCCCTCCTGGAAGCCGGAGAACCACCTCTCAACACCCGGTTCCCCAAGGTATCCTTCACCTGCACCTTCTTTGAGAGCGACAAAGAGCACGCTATTGCAACCTAAACCTTGCCCCAACGCCTTCAATGCGTCCGCTAGCCTCCGCTTTGGGATGTGGATCAGAGACGTGTGCGCCCAGATGGCGTCGAAAGCCTGCTGTCGGAATGGCAGGGTCTCCAGGTCCAATTGCACGACACATCTCAATCCCCTACACCTGCACACGTTCAGCATCCCCCGGCTCATGTCGGCGCTCACAGGCTTGTGGCCTTGGCTGGCAAAGTATGCGGACGCGTGCCCGCCGCCGCAGCCGAGGTCGAGGATAACGCTATCCCGATCCAGCAAGGCCAAAAAGCACTCTGCCTCTACGCGGGCGACCGACTCAAAGTAATCCCCAAACCCCTTGACGATCTCGACGGCGAGGACATCGTAGGATTGCATTGTCCGCGCTCTGTAGCCGTTGGAGTTGACGTTCGCCTTGGCCATGCTATGGAAGTACGCCTAGATACTCCAGAATCTCCTCGCTGACCTGCCGCGCCTTTTGCCCTTCTGCCCCCGCGCCCTGGATATTGGTCGCGAAAATGTACGGACGATCACCGTAGCTCACATAGCCGACGAACCATCCCAGGGGATGCTCTCCCTCGGGCATGCACGAGCCCGTTTTGCCCCGGTAGACGTAGGCGTCGGTCTCCTCCAGGACGAGCACCTCCTTCACGATGTCCATCGACCGCGCAGAGACCGGCAGGTCGCCCATGTCCAAACGGTGCAAAAAGTCGATCTGCTCATCGGCTGAGATTTCCAGCGAACTGCCCAGCCAGAACCGGGTCAGGCCGCCGGAGATGTCCCGGTTGCCGTAGCCGAACTGGTCGAGATACGCCTGCATCCGCTCGGTCCCGATCTCGCTCGCCACGGCCTGGAAGTACCACACCACCGAGTTCTGCACAGCCGAGGCCATCGTGTGGTCCTGGTTCCAAACCTCGACGGGGTACTGGGTGCCGTCCCATTCGATGACGTGATGCTGGTCGGGGACCACGCCCGTCTCCAGGGCGATGAGCGAGTGAGGGATCTTGTAGGTGGAGCAGGGGGAGATCCGCTGGGCGCACCGCTCCGGGTTGTGGGTCACGTACGCGTCCGCGGCGACGTCCCACAGCACGAAGCAGGCCTGGTAGTCCTCGAAGAACGGCGCCAGGTCCTCTGATGTGACGTCGTCCAGGTTGGGCGCAGGGGCGCTGCAAGCGGCCAGCACCGCGCCAAGAATGAGAAAAAGACAAGCTGCTTTGCGAATCATGCCATACCTCCTGCAGATTTGCTACCAGGCACTTCAATCTGCCACGAATTTCACAAAAGTGCCAAAGTTTCGCCTCAAACCGACAAGTCAAATGGGACACGGATATCTTTTTCTGTGTTCTTCCGTGTTTGTCCGTGTCCCAGTATTGCTCATCACGAAACAGGGTGCGCGTTCTCAAAGTGGGTCAGCGGCGGCCTGCCGACGGCATAGACGTTGAACCCGATCTCGTAGAGCGCCTCGTGATCCAGAATATTGCGCCCGTCAAAGACAAAGGCCGGGTGCACCATCGTCTTGTAGATGGCCGCATAGTCCAACTCGGCGAACTGGGGCCACTCGGTGGCGACGGCGATGGCGTGAGCGCCCTCCGCCGCAGCGTAGGGGTCCGGTTCGAAGGTCACCCGGTCGGCGACGTCGTGCAGGTCGAGGCGGGCGCTCTCCAGCGCGTACGGGTCGGTAAGAACCACCTGGGCGTGCTCCTCCAGCAGCTCCCGGCAGATGGCCAGGGCGGGCGATTCGCGCGTGTCGCTGGTGTGGGCCTTGAAGGCCGCGCCAAAGACGGCCACACGCTTGTTAGCGATTGTGTTGAACATGGCCGTCATCATCTTGGAAACAAAGCCCGCCTGCTGGTAGTCGTTCATCTTGACCACCTGCTCCCAGTACTCGGCCACCTCGTTCAGGCCATAGTACTCGCACAGGTACACCAGGTTCAGGATGTCCTTCTTGAAACAGGAGCCGCCAAAGCCGACGCTGGCCCGCAGGAAGCGCGGGCCGATGCGGCTGTCGGTGCCGATGGCGTGAGCCACCTCCGTCACGTCTGCACCGGTCCGCTCGCACAGGTTGGCGATGGCGTTGATCGAGGAGACGCGCTGGGCCAGGAACGCGTTGGCCGCCAGCTTCGAAAGCTCGCTCGACCACAGGTTGGTGGTGATGATGCGCTCACGGGGGACCCAGTGGGCGTAGATGTCGACGATGGCCTGCACGGCCTTTTTCCCCGAAGGGGTCTGCCGCCCGCCGACCAGCACGCGATCTGGCTTTTGCATGTCCTCCACCGCCGTGCCCTCGGCCAGGAACTCGGGATTGGACACCACATCGAAGAACAACCCCTTCTCGTTGGAGTTGAGGATGCGCTCCATGGCCTCAGCGGTGCGCACGGGCAGGGTGCTTTTTTCCACCACCACCTTGGGCGAGGTCGAGCACTCGACGATCTGGCGCGCCGTCTTTTCCCAGTACTGCAGGTCGGCGGCCCTGCCGGCTCCCTGGCCAAACGTCTTGGTCGGCGTGTTGACGCTGACGAAAATGATGTCCGCCTCGGCGATGTTCCCCTCCACGTCGGTGGAAAAGAACAGGTTCTTGCCCCGTGCGCCGAGGACGATCTCTTTCAGGCCGGGCTCGTAGATCGGCAGGTGGTCCGACTGCCAGGCGGCGATCTTGGCAGCGTTAATGTCCACCGCCACGATGCGGTGCTCGGGGCAGTGCTTGGCGATGACGGCCATCGTCGGTCCACCGACAAAGCCGGCGCCGATGCACAGGATGTTTGTCATTAACTCGCTCCTCTTTAAATCAGGTTTAGATAAGAGAAACCGGGTTTTTTGCTGCCGAATCGGCAACTTTGGCACGTCTTGCGAGGTTTTCAAGCGCTCTTTTCGCAAGCAGAGCCAAAAAAACCGGTTTCTGGTCTACTCGGCGATAAAGCTGCCCGTCCACTCTGGCCGGTCAGGGGCCTCGCCCGCCCCCAGCATCTCGCGCCATTTCTCGTCGGTCAGGCGATCGCTCATGGGCCAGGAGAACTCGTAGTAGGAAAAGACGCCGCCTTTGGCCACGTGCAGGCCGCCCTTGCCGTCGGGAATCACGACATAGATATCGTAGACGTGTCCGATGGCCTCCTCCAGCACAAAGCCGTTGGGGTCGGTAGCCACGTCGGCCACCAGCGCCGCCGGCTCTGGCTCGTCGAAGAAGGGGCTGCCGCCCTCACCCTCCTGATCCGCGGCGGATAGGGTGATCGCCTCCAGCTCGCCGCCGTAGAACTTGATGCGCTCATAGTCCTCGTTGGTCAGCGTATCCCCCGCCAGCTCCCGCTGCGAGACATCGAGCAGGAACACGAGCAGATCGTCCAGGCGCTGCAGGTTGGTCCGGGTAAAGTTGATCTCCGCGCCGTCGTCTAGCAGCCCGCGGCGCTCCAACCCGTCGTGCGTCATGCGCGTGAGCGCCAGCAGCCGGGCATAGACCTCCGGGTTGGGCTCGACCCAGCCGCGCGGCGGCTCGGGCGGCGGGCCGCCGCCCATCTCGGCCATTGACTGCTTGGCGTAGAGGATGGTATCGTGCTTGAGCTCGGTCCAGGAGCCCAGCGCTGTGTGGATGTCCTTGCGCGCCCAGGCCTGGGTCTGCATAAAGCTCGGATACTGCTCGCCCTTGGACTTTAGCAGCGGTTCGAAGGCGTACAGCCACGACCAGTACAGGTTCTGCGACCAGGAATCCATCTCCAGTCCATCCACCTCCCCGCGCAGCTTGGCCATCTGCTCCGGGTAGTTGACGTAGGCCGTCTCGTCCATCTCGTCGAGGATAGTGTATGCCTCTGCGGAGCCGAAGGCGGCCATCACGTCCAGTCCCTTGGGCAGCCAGCGCTCATTCCCCAACTCGCCTACCTCGCGCCACGTCATCTCGTCAAAGATGTAGGCGTCCAGCACAAAGCGCTGCCCCATGAAGCGGAACCCCTGCGTCACCTGCTCCTTATCCTCCCAGATGTAGACCCACATCGAGTTGATCTGCGGCGGGGGGAGCTTGCGCGCGGCGTCGACGAACGCGGCAAATTTGGCCTCGTCCGCGATGGCGGTCGGCGGCGCATCCGCGCCGAACACGCTGTCCCACAGCGCGCCGTACTCGTGCAGGCCCAGGTCGTCCGCCTTGCCGACGATAAAGACGGTGGGGTCGTACACCCGCGCCCACACGTCGGCGGCGGGTGTGCCATTGACGTCGGTGTTGCGCAGGATGTAGGTGATCAGCAGCGCCATGCGAGTCTCGTCGGGCTTTTGCAAGCGCATGTTGATCCGCCCGTACCACATCATGGTGCGAAAGTAGCGCTGAAGCTGCTCGCTGCGGGTATAGTGGCCGCGCGGGACGTACTGGGAATAGTCCTCGCACATGCAAGGTTGATCCAGACACTCTGGCGGCGGGTCGGTGTCGCAGGGATCGCAGCCATCGGGGCAGTTCATGCTAAAGATGGGACTGGCTTCCAGACCACTGTGCGCCTCGATCAAGGCCAGCTCCCCGGCCACCATGTCGGCCACGTCGGACGGCACGGAAGCGGGATCGTCCGGGCTGATGAGCGCATCCGCCACGGCAAAGTAGGCGATCACCTGCCGCGCCGGTCCCTCCAACTCGGTGCCCGCCACGTCGGCGCGGATGTCGACGGCCGCCTGCAGGCACGCGCGCGTCAGCGCCCGGATGTCCGGCTCAAAGTGCTGCCGCTCCAGGTCGCGCAGCATCTTGTCAAAGATCAGGTGGTAGATGTGATAGACCGAGTCGGTGGTGACAAAGATGGGCACCTCCGCGTAGCGGGCTTGCTCGTAGAGCATGTAGAATTCCTGCCACTCGGCCGGCGCGACGACGAACCCATTCTGCGCCAACAGCGCGCGCTGCCCGTCGTCAAGCTCGATGTAGGGATGGACGCCCGCCGTCTCCATATCGATCGGCAGAGGGTACCCCTCGTAGACCGCCGGCAAGGAGACGGGAACCTCTGGGTAGGAAGCGAAACCCGGGCCACGCAAGTTGGCCGGCGGCGTGGGATGGGTTTCCGGCGTCGGGGGTAGGGTGGCGAGCGGCGGCGGCTCCGTGGGCTCCGTCGGGCTAAAGGGTGACACAGTGGCCGCCGGTGGCGGCGTCGGGGTAGGGATGCTGCACGCCAACATAGCGACGATGAGAAATCCAAATGCGATTAGACCAAGTTTTGAGTGGTTCATTCTCATACCTCCTCTGGTGTTAGTTTACCCTCCCGTAGGTTCGCGAGCTACTGCTTTCCTTGACAATCTACTCCCAACCTGCGGGAGGGTGAGCGACTCAACGCACCGCGATACAGGGCGTCTCCCCGTCGCCGGTGCCGGTTAAAGCAAGCCGACGAAAGGCGCCCGCGGGCGAGCGCCACTCCAGCGAGAAGCCGAACCCGTTCCACTGCCAGACGTCCACGTGGCTGGCCGGGCCATCCCACCCGGCGTCGTAATCCCCCTCCAGCGTCACCACCTCATCGACGCCGTCTCCGTCCACGTCTCCTATGGCCAGGGCCAGCAGCGGTGCAGGCAGCGCCGATCCGGCCCACACTTCGCGTCCGCTCACGGGATCGAGCAGGATCAGGTGGCAGCTATCCCCCGCCGCGTCGTGAAAGCTTGTGATGGGGCTGGGGACGGAGGTCCATTCCTGGATCGGCCAGTCACGCCAGGGCCGCCGGACCAGGAGCATCCACTCGGGCTGGCCATCGCCCGTGACGTCGGCCAGGGCGGCAGCCGTGACGCGCCAATCGGGAGGGGTGACGGGAAGAGCAGAGTCAGGAACAGGGCCAGAGGATGTGGCAGCCTTGTGAACGTCTGGCAAAGAGACGAAATCACCATCGCGAAATCCATACACCTGCCACGCAGGCGAGGGAACGGCACACGACAAAAGGGCCAGGCTGACGATGACGACCATCGTCGGCCTGCTGAACCCAACGTCGATCGGAAAATGGCCCGTCATCAGCTTTCTACAAACTGACCAGCGACGCAAGCGGCAATGGCGTCCAACCCTGTAGAAGCTAAAGCGCCACACCCTCTTGACGCGCTACCGTCAGGTTGGCCTGCAGCAGCGCCTGGTGGCTTTCGCCAGCGTCGAGCCACCAGCCGTCGATGATCTCGTATTCCATCGCGCCCTGCCGGATGTAGGCGTTGTTGACGTCGGTGATCTCCAGCTCACCCCGGGCGGAGGGCTCCAGTGTCTGGATGATGTCGAACACGTCCGGCGGGTACATGTAGACACCGATCACAGCCAGGTCGCTGGGCGGATATTGCGGCTTCTCGATGATGCGCTTGATCTTGTCCCCCTCAACCTCGGCGATGCCGTACTCCCGTGGGTTGTCGACGCGCTTCAAAAAGATGCGGCTGCCCCTCTGCTGTTTTGAAAAAGCTTCTACCCCCTTTTTGATTCCGTTCTGAAGGATATTATCACCAAGCACTACGATGAGGTGGTCGTCGTCGACGAACTCGTGCGCCAGGCCAAGGGCCTCCGCTATGCCGCCCTCTCCCTTTTGGTATGCATAGTTGATGCGGGAGAGGCCAAACTCCTCTCCATTTCCGATCAGCCGCAAAAAGTCTCCCGCGCTGGTGCCACCGGTGACGATCAAGATATCCCTGATGCCCGCCTCGACGAGCATCTCGATGGGATAATAGATCATCGGCTTGTTGTATACCGGCAGCAGATGCTTGTTCGTGATACTGGTCAGTGGGTGCAGGCGGGTACCCAATCCTCCCGCCAGTACGACCCCCTTTATATTTTTCATCGCTTCCATCTCCCCTAGTCCACGGGTCACAATCTGGAGCATACCAGAGAACAGACCCTCCTGCTGGACGCAAACACCACGCCCGCCCAACGGTACGCCTACTTTGACAATTACGGCGACACAAACTCCCACGTGCCGCCGGTCGCCCATCCCCAGCCGGCGATCTCGATAACCCGGCCGTCAAAGATACGCACGTAGGCCACGCTGGGGAGGGACTCTTGGAATCGCTGCTGCCACTGGGTATCAAAGCCCAACTCCGGCACCGTCGCCCAACCCAGCTTGTCCCACACGCCGTCGGTCTCGCGCCACACCTGGCCGAATCCGCGAATCGGCTGAAGCAATCCCGACGGCGGCTCGATAGAGGGATCGCGCTCGGGCTGATCCTCGGTCCAGGTATCCTCATACTGCTCGTAGCTGCCGTCGTTGTAGAACACGAGGATCTGGCGCTGGGTCACGAACGTCTCGCCGCGCACCTCCTCCAGCCAAACCATGCGCCCGTTCTCAAACGGCTGTTCCGCTGCCCAGGTCTCGCTTGGCTCGTACAGTGGGCAGGCTGCGGGGGCCGGGTCGAAAAAGTAGTCGTATTCGCACGGCCATTCAGCCCTGATGGTCTCAGAAACCTCGTTGCCCAAGCCATCGTAGGCGATCAAAATCATCTGTGGGTTGTTATACCCGGTGCTCTCCAGTTCGACCTCGTATGTACCATCGGGGCCTACCTCCCATCTCTGTGGGAAACGTCGCGAAGTGCCGCTGATGATCGCTGCCTCGACGGCGCCGGTCGTCTCCCAACTGAAGGCCAGCCGTTTGCCATCTGCAATGTCCTCGACGGTGACGGCGAAGGACAAAATAGACAGCTCCTCCGTCATCGACTCAGGCGGGGCCTCTGTAGCACCTGGAGGCTCAGTCGAAGGAGGCAGCGTCGGAACCTCGGTGGCTGGCTCCGAGACCTCTGTAGCAACGTCCAGCGGCGACGCCTGTGTTTCGGAAGGCGTCGGCGGGACCGAGGTGGGCACGAACACCTCTACCGCCGTCGGCGCCGCGGGTGTGGACACGCATGCGAACGAGGCTATCACAAGCAGAACGATTGTCCAAAGAACAAACGAACCTGATTTTTTCATCGAAAGCACTCCTATTGGCGGATAAGGCTTCCTCCTGCAACATATCCAAGCTCAGTATAATGCCGTTACCTGGGTGGGTCAAGCATGAGGAGCGATTGGAGACAATGACCTGACTGCGTCACTCGGAACCACCCAGCAGGCGGTTGGGCAGCAGGATGGTGTAGTTGAAGCCGTTCATACACACCGTTTCGACGGTGGTGTAATTCTGCCCGATGGCTTGCAGCACCGGATCGGGATAGAACTGGGCGCGGAAAATGACCACGCCGAATTCCTGCCGGTCGATGCGCGCGACGATGTCCGTCGTATCGAGCAAGCCGTTGAGGTACAGATTGCGAAGCTGAGTCGGATTGGTCACCACCGGTCTATCATCCAGCAGGGCGAACATGGCCTCTTCGCTAAAGACGGGGCCGTCGGAGGTGCGGACGTAGGCCATGATCTCCTCGCCCGCCGCATAGTCTTCCTCGAGCAGCAGGTGCCCCAGTTGAGTGTAGCCCATCCTATCGTAATAGGGATACGCCGTGCAATGGGTTTGCGTCACCGCCCCGCCTATACCCAAAACCTGAGCCAGCGGTCCAAAGACAGGGCCGGCGGTGGGCATGTGGAGCATCAGGGGAGCCTGCAGCAGGTAGAGCAGCGGGATGGCGACGACCAGGAGCGGCGTGACCATCGAACGTGCCACGTCGCGCGGTGGCTGGGCAGCGACCCGCCGTGCCAGTCCATTCTTCAGGCGACCCAACGCCAGGCCGGAACAGACGCAGGCCGCGGCGATGGCAGTGGAGAAGTAGTTGAACCCCGCGCCCCACTTGCCGTTCAACAGGCCCGTGCCCAGCGCGAAAAAGAACCACAGCGAGTAGGCCGAAAGCCGATCCCAGAACAGCTCATAGACCAGATATCCGGTCGCCAGCAGGATAAAGAGGACGTGTAGGCGAAACCATTGTTTGAGGAAAAAGATCGTCTGCAGGTACTTGAACGCGTTAAAGTTGGCCTGGACGGTATTGACCCACCACTGGCCTCCGGTGGCGGCGTTAAGCAGCCAAAAGATCGCCCCGACGGCGGCGGTCAACGCCACTCCAGAAAGGATGGCCTTCTTGACGTCGCGCAAAAAGACGAAAAAGAGCGCGGCGACGACGGTGAACACGGCCATCTGCTTGGTGTACCCAGCGCACAGCAGCATCGCCAACCCCAGGATGAGGTTGCGCCTGCCGTGCTCGGGGTGCTGAAACTCGGCGATGAAGGCGATGGCCAGCGTCTCGAACATGACCATCGTCATGTGCATGCGGCACAGCGGCCCGGTCTGGTAAACGTAATTGGAGGCCAGGAACCCCAAGCCGGAGATGAGGGGCAGGAACCAGCCCCCCACCTTGCGACGCACGATGGCCAAGATCGTCCCGCCGGTGACCAGCGTGGCGACGAAGGAGACTATCCGCCCGGCGACCACGTGCGGCCCAAAGATCGGCAGCAGCGGGATGATGAGCAGGTGGAAAAGCGGCGGATAGTTGGAGGCATAGTACGGGTAAACTCCGTTGTCCTTGTACGGCCACTCGCCCCGGCTGTACAGGATGGCGTCGTACATCTCGAACCCCTCCCCCTGGTCATAATCGAAGGGCCATTGGAAAAGATCGACTGCATAGACGACATAGACAACCAGGTAGCCAACGTAAGCCAAAGCAGCGAGGATGGCCAGGAAAGCGCCGATGGTTTTGAGTATGCGCGAAAGGATTTGGGGCATGGTAGTTGGTTGGTTAGGCGGGGCGGTTGCCCAGCAGGACCAGGATGACGCCGACGAGGATGCCCACGAGGCCGAGGCCGACACCCAAGCGCTGCAGCGGGCCAAAGCCGCTCCACTCGCCGGCGCCGACAAAGTCCACGCCGATGATGCCAGCGACGCCAAGAAAAGTAACCCCGATCACGATGATGCCCAGTTGGCGTTTGGTGACCATAGGCCAGCATTATAGCACACTGGAATGGGGTTGCAACCCCAGGCGGGATCGTGCGTATTGTGAAGTAGAAAGGGGCAAGAGGCAGGAGGCAAAATGCAGAAAACAAATGATGACAAACAGCCGGCGAACGAAAAATCGACAAACGGCGAGGCAGTGCAGGTGCCCACGGACGAGTGGACGGCGGCGGCGCTGGCTCACGCGAGCGTCCTGCTAACCGCGACGCTGGGAACAGTGGGCGGCATCGGCCTACCGGTTGGACTGGCCGTGCCCCTGGTCATGGTCCTGGGGTACAAGAAGCAATCGCGATTCGTCGCCTTTCACGCGTTGCAGGCCTTTGTGTATCAGATCGCAGGGGTTGTGATCGTGGCGGCCTTGGGCGGACTGGTGGGAGTGGCCTGGGCGATCAGCGGTACGCTCACGGCAGTGCTGATTGGATTTGCACTGATGCCGTTTGCGGTTTCGCTCACTCTGCTGTTGATCGGTGCAGTCATTGCCTGGATCGTTTACGGGCTCTACGCGGCGTATCAGGTCTACCAGGGACGCAATCTACATTACTGGCTGATCGGTGACTATTTGGAACGGGAGGTGAAATTGTGATGCGTGGACGAGATCCCTTCGTCGCGTTAGTTCTGGAGGTTGTAGGGGGATTCTTTGGATTCCTGGGCCTGGGTTGGATCTATGCCGGGCGACCAGCGATGGGCATCGCGCTGCTGATCGGTTACTGGCTGCTGGACTGGGCCATTGGCGTGACGCTCTCCATCGCCACCATCGGGCTATGGTGCTTTGTGTGGCCAGCACAGAACCTGATCCTGGGCGCTGTCTCGGGATACCTGGTTTACCGCTGGCTAGAAGAACGGGAACGGGCGTAGCACAGGTCGAAAAGACACCCGCACAAAAAAGCCCTGCCATCCTGGCAGGGCTTGGCTTTTCTACACGGGCTTGGCGCGTGGTTACAGATATGTTATAATCCATTAATATTAACGTGGAGGACACCCCTTGCGGCGTAGAACCGGACTTTTTGCCTGGCTCGTCGTCACTGCCGCCGTGGTTGCATTTCTTCTCGCCTGGCAGTACCTCGACTATCGTGCAGCAAGCCGCACCCTGCCCGCCGGCATGACGATGGCTGGTCTGCCTGTCGAGGGAAAAACGCGCGAACAGGCACTCAACGAGCTTGAGATAGCATTTGCTACACCGGTCGAAGTGATATACCAGGGCGAGCGATTGTCGCTATCCCCCGATACCGTCGAGTTGCGCTTTGACGCCGAGAAAACGACGGCTAACCTAGAGGCTGTTCTGGTAGCACGCGGAGGATTTGATGGCTTTGTGACCCACGTGCTGCACAGCCCTGCCGAGCCGGTGGACGTTCCGGTGGCAGTGACCTATTCGGAGGAACGGCTCGACGGCTTCCTGGCCCGCGTCGCGCGGCAGTACGACAGGCCGCCTCAAAGCGCAGTTCCGCTGCCGGATCAATTGGTCTTTCGCGCCGGGCGCTCCGGCCAGGAACTCGACGTCGAAGCGTCTCGCACCCTGCTCGCCGCTGCCCTCGTCTCGGCTACCGACCGGCAGGCCGAACTGCCCGTCAAGTCCAGCGAGGCCCCCCCTTTGGATATAGAGGTGCTGGGCCAGATGATCCAGTCCCTGGCGGACGATCACCCACACATCATACCGGGGATATTTGTCAAAGATCTACAGACCGGGGAGGAGTTGGGAATCAACAAGGAGGTCGCGTTCGCCGGCTTGAGCCTGCTCAAAGTCGCCATCCTGGAAGAAACCTATCGCGCCCTGGATGCTCCCCTCGATCTCGAGGTAACGGACTGGATCAGCGATTCGCTGGGAATCACCAGCAGCAATTTCAAAGCCAATCTACTCCTCCGCGACATTATCGGTGAAGGCGATGGCTATCAGGGTGCCGAGAAGTTGACTGCCTCGATGCATTATCTCGGGCTACCCAACACCTTTATGGTGGCCCCGTACGATGCAGAGTGTCCCTTCACCATTCAAACGCCGGCCAATACGCGCACCGACATCACCACCAACCCCGATATCTGCATGCAGACCACGCCATTGGATATGGGCCTGCTGTTGGAGATGATCTACCAATGCCGCCAAGGTGGTGGCACACTGATGGCCGCCTACCCTGGCGCCTTCACCACAGACGAGTGCAGCGCAATGGTCGAGCAGATGACGAAGAACAGCTTTGATAATCTCATCGAAGTCGAACTACCAGAAGGAACGGTGGTAGCACACAAACATGGATTTGGGACAGAGGGACCCCATGCTGATGCAGGGATCGTTTTCAGTCCCAGCGGCGACTTTATACTCGTCATCTATCTCGATAGTCCGCAATATCTGGAGTGGGCGGAAAGTTCCGCCCTGGCCGCCGATATTGCCAAGGCGACCTACAATTATTTTAACCCGGCGCACTAGCGTTCGTCGGCGGGGGTAAAATGGGCCTTTTGACCATACGGCAGTCCTTTGCGCAAGAATTGCGCGTTTGTGCGTTTGGTCTATAATCTGTTTGAGGCGCTCTCGCGCCGCGCGAGAATGGTGCAAGAGACGCCGTTGAGATAAGCGGCGCAGTTTGTGGCGATTTCAAGAGCCGCCAACTGTGGGAATCGTGTGTTCAAGAGAACAAAATGAAAGAATTCAAACCCCAGCACTCGGGAGAGACTCATCCAGAGGAGCCTCAGCCACACACACCGGAGACCCACAAAAAAGTTCCCGCCCCATTGCCCGCAGGCGAGTTAGGGACGCGGCGTATCACTCCTCCAGGAGAAGCGGGGCGCGCAGGAGAGATTCCGCCCAAATCCGAGGCATACGAGAGTGGCGAGGGGCAGCTCCCCGACGGCCACATGCTCCAGAACCGTTACCGCATCCTGGGGATATTGGGATTTGGCGGGATGAGTGCCGTTTACAAAGCCCAGGATATGCGTTTCCCCAAGGTCACCCGCCTGTGCGTGGCCAAGGAGATGCTGAACACCGCAACCGATCCCCAAGTGCGGATGATGATTGAGCGCAACTTTGAGCGCGAGGCGAACATCCTGGCCACCCTCAGCCATCCCGGCATCGTCCAGATCTATGACTACTTTAGCGAGAACAATCGCAGCTATCTGGTCATGGAGTTTGTGAACGGCAGGGACCTAGAAGCGATCCTGGCACAGACCGAGGGCTTTTTGCCCGAAGCTCAAGTCGCGAGTTGGGCCATCCAGGTCTGTGAGGTGTTGAGTTATCTACACAGCCACGAGCCAAGTCCTATCGTCTTCCGCGACATCAAACCCTCCAACATCATGCTGGATAGCCACAGCCGCGTCCGAGTGGTGGACTTTGGAATCGCCCGCGTCTTCCAGAGCGGGCAGAAGGGCACCATGATCGGCACGGAGGGCTATTCGCCGCCGGAGCAGTACCGCGGCGTCGCCGAGCCACGGGTGGATATCTATGCGCTAGGGGCTACGATGCACCATCTGCTTAGCAAGCAGGACCCTCGTCTGGAGCCACCGTTCTCCTTCCACGAACGCCCCATCCACAAGACGAATCCGGTCGTGTCCCACGAACTGGCCGACATCGTCAACCGGGCATTGGAATACGACATCAACAAACGTTACGGATCAGCCGAGGAGATGCAACGCGCGTTACTGAGCCTCAGTGCATCCCGCGGCCTGGGGGGGACGACGACCTTTGGGTCTGGCGCCGGTGGCGACGTCATGGCGCTGTGGCGTTTCGCCTGCGAGGATGAGGTGCGCTCCTCCCCTGCGGTGCACGATGGCGTGCTGTACGCCGGCGTCTATGACAACAACCTCTACGCCATCAACGCCAAGAGCGGCAAGTTCCTCTGGAAATACGCCACCGAGGGGGGCATCGCTTCGTCTCCGTGTGTGCACGAGGGACGTGTGTTTGTGGGCTCGTCGGACAAATTGCTCTATGCCATCAACACAGACACAGGGCGCATCTCGTGGACGTGCCCCACCCAGGATAGAATATGGTCTTCACCTAAAGTCGCGTTCGGCCATGTGTTTTTTGGCTCCGACGACCATCATCTATACGCAGCCAACATACACAGCGGGCGTGTCGTCTGGACGTTCGAAACGGAGAGAGAGGTGCGCTCGTCTCCCGCCATCGGCGACGAGGCCATCTACATAGGTTGCGAGGGCGGAGTCGTCTATGCCATCGACACCAGCGGTCAATCGCGCTGGCGCTTCCGTGCCCGGCGCGGCGTGACTTCCTCTCCCGCTATCACCAGTGATATGGCTTACGTAGGCTGCCAGGATTGGTTCGTCTATGGCCTGGACATTCGCTCGGGCTGGTCAGTCTGGCGCTACCGTACCGGTGGCCCGATTGTTTCGTCGCCCGCCGTCAGCGAAGATATCGTCTTTATCGGGTCCACCGACAAGCGCCTATACGCCTTGGACGCCGAAAATGGTCGTCTCGTTTGGCGGTATGAGACGGAGGGCCAGGTCACCTCCTCGCCGGCCGTGGCCGAGGGCGCCGTCTACTTTGGCTCTGTAGATGGGGCCGTTTACAGCTTGGACATCAAGACTGGGAATCTGCGATGGCGTTTTCAGACCGATGGCCCAGTGACGTCATCACCCACGGTGGTAGACGGCGTGGTCTATATCGGCTCGACAGATCGCTACATCTACGCACTTCCTGCCTGAGTTAGACGTAATGCTGGCTGTGCTCTGATAATGGACGGGAAAGGGACGGCATGATGCAATTTCTATACAAACTCCTGGGGCTAAAGAAAGGCGAACCCGATGCAGAGCTTCCAGCTGCCAAAGAGGTCGATGGGCCGCTGCCTCGACTCAAGGCCGGTTGGGCTACCGACGTGGGAATCGTACGCAGCCACAATGAGGATGCGGTCTTGGTCATCACCGCTTCGCACGACGGCGATGGCGCCATGCCGCCGCTGGGGCTTTTTGTCCTGGCTGACGGCATGGGAGGGCATCAATCCGGCGAGGTTGCCAGCTCTCTGGCCGCACGCGCCGTGGCTCACCAAATCACCCGTGACTTTTACTTGCCGGCCCTCATCAGCCAGGGACCGGACACCAGTCGGCCAGATCTGAAAGACGTGCTCGTGGAGGCCGTTCGTGCTGCCAACGATAGCGTCGCGGATCGAGTGCCCGGGGGAGGCACGACGCTGACCTGCGCCTTGGTGCTCGAATCCCGTGCCTACATCGCCCACGTAGGCGACAGCCGGGCCTATATCGTCACCGCCGAGGGCGAACTGGACCAGATTACGCACGACCACTCGTTGGTCGATCGGCTGGTCGAGCTGGGACAGCTAACACGTGATGAAGCCGCCGTCCATCCGCAAAAGAACGTGCTTTATCGTGCAGTGGGCCAGGGCGGCGAACTGGAAGTGGATACCTACACGCGCACCATCGGGGTAGGTGCGCGATTGCTGCTCTGCAGCGATGGATTATGGGGTATAGTGGCTGAGGCAAAGATGGCCGAGATTGTTATGAACTCCCCTTCACCCCAGGTGGCGTGCGAAAGGCTAGTCGTCGCCGCTAACGCAGCCGGAGGACGTGACAATATCACCGCCATCCTGGTGGAGCCACCAGCGAGTTCAGGCAGGTGAGTAGAGAGACCGAGAAGGATTATTACGCCGTTCTGGGAATCCCCCAGTCCGCGACGGACGAGGAGATTCGACGCGCCTACCGTTCGCTGGCGCGACGCTACCATCCTGACAGCCGGACGGAAAGCGCACCGACGACGCTGTTCCACGATGTTCAGACCGCCTATGCGGTCTTGAGCGATCCGCTTCAACGGCGCGCGTACGACCAGCAACGCGCTGAGGCAGGTTTGGGTCAGGAAGCGGCGCTGCGCTGGGAGATCTATTCCAGCCAAGACCAACTCTGTTCGCTCCACGAGGAGCAGGTGCTCTATCTCTTGATAGAGATAAGGCCCGCCCTGACCGCGGAGGGCGAGCGACTGCCGCTCAACCTGTGCCTGGTAATCGACCGCAGCACCTCGATGCAGGGTGCGCGGTTGAACAACGTCAAAGCAGCAGCACACCAGATCATAGATGAATTGCACGATGACGACACGCTGGCAGTGGTCACATTCAACGATCGCGCCGAAGTCATCCTGCCCAGCCGGTCGGGTATCAATCGCTCCCGGGCCAAGGCCCAGGTTTCCACGATCTGGGCCAGTGGGGGCACCGAGATTTTGCAAGGGATGCAGACCGGGCTGGAGCAGGTCAATAGGAGACACAGCCAGGATGTCACCAGTCACCTGATCCTGCTCACCGACGGCCAGACGTATGGTGACGAGAAAGACTGTATCGCCGCGGCTCGACAAGCGGGGGCACGTCACATCGGCATCACGGCAATGGGCATAGGCGAAGACTGGAACGATGCATTGCTCGACCAAGTTGCGGCCCAAAGCGGGGGTGTTTCTGCCTACATCGCCTCGCCGGGCCAGGTGCGTTCACTCCTACAGCAGAGGGTGCGTGGTCTGGGGACCATCTTTGCACAGGGGTTGAAGCTGAGTCCCCGGTGCACCGAGGGTGTGTGGATGGAAAGCGCGTTTCGCGTCTCACCCTACCTCGACCGTCTCACGGCGGAGGGTGGCGCGTTTAACCTGGGAGCGCTACAGGCCGACACTCCGTTAGCCGTCATGCTAGAGGTGGGTGTGGCCAAGCGACCGCCCGGAGAGCACCGGCTCATGCAGCTCGAACTTACGGCTGACATACAGTCAATGGACCGCAAAGAAGAAAGGTTGCGGCGCGATGTCTCGGTCACTTTTACACCCGAAGAGACAGAAACAGAGGCCGTACAGTCGAACATTCTGAGTGCGTTGACCAAGATCACCGTCTATCGAATGCAAGAGCGAGCATGGGATACGCTCGAGCAGGGTAACGTGGAGAAAGCATCCCAGCAACTGGAGATGATCGCTACACGCCTGTTTGACCTTGGTGAGTCCCAGCTAGCCCGGGCGGCCATGCTGGAAGCCGGGCGCATTGCCAAAGGTGGAGCGCCGACGGAAAAAGGGCGCAAAGAGCTAAAGTATGGTACGCGCAGCTTAACCATTGCTTCAAGGAGAAAGTCTCATGATTGAATGTCCATCTTGCGGGCGCAAGCACCGTCCAGGCACGCTGTTCTGCAGCGAGTGTGGCGTGTATCTGCCCACTGGCGGGCCGCTGCGAACCGAGCCATTGCCCGACGAAGAGTTGCCCGTCTCGCGCGCCAACCCCTGGGTCAGCGAACAGGTTGACGAGGACAAGACCACGCCGACCCCGTTATATCTCAAGATACTGGAAACCGACCGCCAGATTCGACTGCCCTCCTCCACCGAGGTGCACGTCGGCCGCCTCGATGCAGCCCATGGTATTTTCCCCGACCTGGACCTGACCACAGATGGCGGTCTCGAGGGCGGTGTCTCACGGCGGCATTGCAAAATCCATCAGCGAGGGGCAACCTATCTCGTCGAGGACGTCGGCAGTGCTAACGGCACCTTTCTCAACGGCCAGCGCCTGACCCCCTACCTGCCACACGTGCTCAAGGATAAAGACGAACTCCAACTGGGCACCGTCAAAATGCAGGTGGTCCTGCAAGAAGAGTAACCGTCGGGAGGATCATATACATGCCTTATACGGTGATGATTCACGTGTTAAATGAGGATGCCGTCGTCGGGGAGGTGGATGAGCTCCCCGATCCGAACGATCAAGTGATCATCGTCAACAACGTGCGGCGACGCGATGGCCGCGACGTCTCCTACATCCTGCCGGAGACCAACACGGTCGTTTATCCGT